>JGI2160J19893_10000314_pt1 | contig 16802 bp, 14 predicted proteins | sample DeeMarSeWOR28_12_FD_19893 | JGI IMG/M metagenome (IMG submission 19893)
AATCCTCTCATCTGAAAACTTGCATGGGTAAAACTTGCTCCGGTCCAGGTATTTACTGTATGACATTGCTCACAATCCTGGGGAAAGCCGGAGCTTACATGACCAGGCGCCCCCTGATAAGCGCTTATGTGACAGCCATAACAGTTGCCATCTGTTATCCCTGAAATCTGACCCGGATACTGCCCGTCTGTATGACACTGGGTACAGCTCAATGACCCATGAACTCCTCTCATCTGAAAACTTGCGTGGGTATAGCTTGCTCCGGTCCATGCGTTCTCATTATGACACTGCGTGCAGTCCTGAGGCATGGTTGGATGCTGCGATGCATGCTGGCTTGCGTGACAGGCATAACAGTTATCATCTGTTATCCCTGAAATCTGACCCGGATACTGCCCGTCTGTATGACACTGGTTACAGCTCAGCGATCCATGGATACCCCGCATCTGAAAATTTGCATGGGTAAAACTTGCTCCGGTCCAGGTATTTACTGTATGACACTGCTCGCAATCCTGGGGAAAGCCGGAGCTTACATGACCAGGCGCCCCCTGATAAGCGCTCATGTGACAGCCGTAACAGTTATCATCCGTTATCCCTGAAATCTGACCCGGATACTGCCCGTCTGTATGACACTGGGTACAGCTCAATGATCCATGAACTCCTCTCATCTGAAAACTTGCGTGGGTATAGCTTGCTCCGGTCCATGCGTTCTCATTATGACACTGCGTGCAGTCCTGAGGCATGGTTGGATGNTGCGATGCATGCTGACTTGCGTGACAGGCATAACAGTTGTCATTGGTAGTACCCGCTATCTGGCCCGGATACTGCCCGTCCGTATGACACTGGTTGCAGCTCAGCGATCCATGAACTCCTCTCATCTGAAAACTTGCATGGGTAAAACTTGCTCCGGTCCAGGTGTTCTCGGCATGGCACTGCATGCAATCCTGCGATACGGTCGGATGATGCGATGCATGCTGACTTGCGTGACAGGCATAACAGTTGTCATTGGTAGTACCCGCTATCTGGCCCGGATACTGCCCGTCCGTATGGCATTGGTTACAACTCAACGATGCATGTACTCCTTCAAGCTGAAAGCTTGAATGATTATAAGTAGCACCTGTCCATGTGCTCAATGAGTGACAACCGGTACAATCCTGCGGAAATGACGGATGTTCTGCATTATGAAGACTTTCGTGGCAGGCATAACAGTTGCCATCTGTCGTCCCGGCTATCTGTCCGGGATACTGTCCATCCGTATGACACTGATTGCAGCTCAGCGATCCATGAATGCCCCTCATCTGAAAACGCCCGTGTGTAAAACTTGCACCTGCCCACGTAGTAACTGTGTGACATGAGGCACAGTCTGTGCTGAAACCAGAGCTTGCATGGGAAGGAGTCGACGTCAGTTCATATGATGAACTCGCAACGCCGGTAGATGAGTGACATTTATAGCAGTCTTCATCGCTTGTGCCAGCCAGTGCTTTGCCTGCTGCGCTCCCATGACAGGAAGAGCAATTATTTTTTAACGCAGCATGTGCTCCCCTGAATTCGAATGATGTATGTTCATAGGTGGCGTCCTCCCATGATCCTGACTGTCTGTGACATTCCGTACAGTCATGGGAATAGCTCATATCAGAATGGTTTGGGGCCCTGCCATAATCATCCTGGTGACATGTGTAACAGTCTGTAGGGGTATCCTGAAAGATGGCATTTGTATGGCATTCTTTGCAGTCCAGAGTCTTGTGGGTTCCTGAGAGCCTGAAGCCAACTCCGGAATGCCCGAAGTCAACAGGCACCCAGGCATTCTGCTTGTGACACTCAGTACAGGTTTGTGCAAACTGGTTCGGATGGTTGTCCTTGTGACAGACAGCGCAGTCCGAGGTGAGACCGGTGTAAATTTTGTCTGAAGCATGACATTTTTCGCACGGTATGGCCCTGTGAGCGCCTTCAAGCTCAAAGGAGATGGGGTCATGGATAAAGTCTTTTGGCTTCCAGTCTGCTGGTACATGACACTTGCTGCATGGCTGATCATATTTACCATTATGCTCGTCCTTGTGACAGGAAGCACATTCACTGTTTGCAAATTTAAAGGTCCCTACAGCAACACTTTTACTTGTATTAAACTCCTTGAAAATCACATCATCTCTCTTATGACATTTCTCACAGCTTACATCCCTGTGCTTACCCTCCAGCTTGTATCCTTTATAATCATTACTTTCATGTCTGAAGGTGAATTCCTTCCACCCCTTCTCAAGGGAGTGGCAGCTGTCACAGCTCTTGTCTTTAAACTGCTCTTTATGGATATCATAGTGACAGTCAGTGCACTGCTCTGATTTTATACCGGTAAAGCTGCCTATCTTCAGCTTCTTCCGCTGGTCAAACTCTTTATATTTGACATTGCTCTTTTCGTGACACTTCTCGCAGTCAGCTTCCTTGTGCTTGCCTGCCAGCTTGTATCCTTTATAGTCCTCGCTGTCATGCCTGAAGGTGAATTCCTTCCACCCCTTCTCAAGGGAGTGGCAGCTGTCACAGCTCTTGTCTTTAAACTGCTCTTTATGGACATCATAGTGACAGTCAGTGCACCGCTCTGATTTTATACCGGTAAAGCTGCCTATCTTCAGCTTCTTCCGCTGGTCAAACTCTTTATATTTGACATTACTCTTTTCGTGACACTTCTCGCAGTCAGTTTCCTTGTGCTTGCCTGCCAGCTTGTATCCTTTATAGTCCTCGCTGTCATGCCTGAAGGTGAATTCCTTCCACCCCTTCTCAAGGGAATGGCAGCTGTCACAGCTCTTGTCTTTAAACTGCTCTTTATGGACATCATAGTGACAGTTACTGCAATTGCCATGTTCTATGCCCTTGAACTGTCTAACCTTTTTCTTTTCCCGAGCTCCGTTTATGCTCACTTCAATCTTGGCAACAGGATGGCAGAGTTCACATGCCGCCTTTTTGTGCTTACCGATAAGCTGATAGTCACTGAGGCTCGCGTTGTTATGCTCAAAAGCCGTTTTCTTCCATTCTTCCGGAGAGTGGCACTGTGCGCAGGTCTTCTGTTTGAGCTTCCCCTTGTGAACATCGGCATGACAGTCATTGCAGCTATCTGATTTTATGTCTTTCAGCTTCATGACCTTAAAGGTCTTCCCTGCATCCGTCATGCCTCCTGAAACGATTTCCTCAGGGTGGCAGCCCTCACACTTAGCATCAGCATGTTTTCCGATGAGGCTGTACTTTGAAAATTTATTATGTTCAAACTGTATAATCTTCCATTCAGCAAAGTTATGGCATTGCCGGCAATCCTGAGAGAGGGTCTTTTTGTGTACATCTGTATGACATGTCAGACATTCCTGAGAAAGGCCAAGAAAGGTTTTTTCTTTTTTATGACATTTGTTACAGTCCACATTATGTGAATCCTGCAGCACATAACCAGTGTCTTTATGATTAAATGTCTTTTTGTTGAGGCTGGTAATGTCCTGGTCCTCTCCGAGATGATCTTTATGGCAGAATACACATTTGTCTTTTATCGTTGCATGAAATCCCTTATTCTCTTTTATGCGCAGCACCAGTTTTTCATGACATGCAGTGCATGCGGCATCGGGTATTCCTTTCCCAAGGCTGTGACATTTAATACAGTTCTTAATACCTGCCAGTTCCTTATGGGAAGCTGTCAGTTTCCCTGGAGATACGAACTGGGCAAGTGTACCCGGAGATACGAACTGGGCAAAGGTTATGCTGCTGAACAAAGTCAGCAGCAGCATTGCCATCATAAAAATAGTCAACTGCTTCTTTACAGGGAAGTGCTGAAGAGACGACCTGTTCGATTTTTTCATAAAGAAAGCATTATGTTTTTTTCCTGTCATCATTGGAAAAGTATAAACATACCTTGAATTCATAAAAGTGACCTCAATCACATCGTATGAGTATACAAAGGGGGTATTAGATGCCTATTAAATAAAGATTAAGATTATTTAATCTAATAATGATTATTTGTTAATAAGTTAGGCAGTTTCTGGTCCTGTGCGGGACCGTGAAGGTAAAAATTATTGAATCCGACTGGATAAAAAAGAGAACAGGGAGTTAGGAGTTTTCCTGCGTCCTGTTGATGAGATATTTTGCAACTACTGTTTGAAGGGAACACGGTGCTGGCTTGCCTTCACGGAGCATGGCCATCGCATCAAGATCAGACTGCCATGCAATCTTTCCAGGTGAAAGAAAGCAGATGCTGCCGGGCTGATCTGTTGTACTCAATTTATTGTCCTTCAGGTAATAATAAGCATTGCACACATTGACCTCATAGGCATGCATTGAAGGAGGAATGTCGTTGGGCTTGAACCAGAGTTTTATTTCCTTTTCAGCATCGCTGTCATTGGCAGATGCATGTATGAGATTATCCATGCGCTCACCGATCACATTACCCTCAGCATCTTTCAGTGGAGCCAGCGTGCCGAGAGATCGAATACATCCCGGTTGCGTGTCTCGTGCTACAAGGGGGTTGGTCGGACCGGCAATAGCCCGTATTTTTTTTATTGCATCAACACCCTGAAAAACGATTGCGATTGTCCTTCGGCGCTGCGGCGCATCAGGGTAATGGATACGCCCCATAATATAATCAAGAAGAGAAGGGAAGAAAATTTTCCCCCGGTGCTCATCATAGTGTTCCTCAGCAAGCATTTTACTGACATGGACAATTTTCGTTGCTGCAAAACGCAGGTCTGTATGAAATTCTGAAAGTTGTGATAGTACGTAGCCCGTCAATGAATTTTTCAGTGCATCAGGTTTGATGAGTACGAGTGTCTGTTCAAGCTCTATTGTATCCATTCAACATCTCCAATCCGGTATCTTCCGTTAAATTCCTATTTTTTCCATTAATCCTTTCACAGCTTCGGCCGAGGTATGAAGCGCCGCCAGTTCCCCCTCGGTAAGGTTCAGTTCTACTATTTTTTCAATGCCGCTGCCACCCAGCATCACGGGAACACCGACATATACTCCATGAATGCCATAGTGCCCATCTACATGGACAGAACAGGGCAGGGGTTCCTTCCGCAATCCCAGAATTGTCTCAATCATCTCAACAGTGGAAGCAGCAGGAGCATAGTAGGCGCTTCCTGTCTTTAAAAGCCCGACGATCTCGGCTCCACCGTTTTTTGTCCTGTCATTTATCTTGTCTATGACGGATTCGGAAAGGAACTCCGTAATATTTTTTCCTTCCACTTTCGTCAATCGTGATACAGGGACCATGAGGTCGCCATGACCGCCTAGGACCATTGCCTCGATGTCCTTAGGATGTGCGCCTGTTTCCATGGCAATAAAGCTTTTCATTCTCGCTGTATCCAGCACGCCGCCCATGCCAATTATTCTCTGATGGGGAAAGCCCGTAATCCTTTGCGTAACATGGGCCATTGCATCCATGGGGTTTGTTACAACAATAAAGATAGCATCCGGTGAAGCTTTACCGGCATTCTCCGCAACCTTCCTGATAATGTCCGCATTTGCCTGCAGAAGGTCGTCCCTGCTCATCCCCGGTTTTCTTGCAAGACCTGCGGTAATAACGACTATATCAGAATGTGCCGTATCGTCGTAGGAGTTTGTGCCCTGTACTGTTGAAGGCGAGCGCCAGAGTGGGCAGGCTTCAAGCATGTCAAGGGCCTTGCCCTGGGGAATACCTTCTATGATATCTATGAGTACCACATCGGCGAGGCCTTTTTCAGCAATAAGCTGGGCTGTGGTGGTCCCCACATTACCGGCGCCAACGACAGTGATTTTCTTCATGCTTTCTGTATTGTGTGTCATAGGAGAAACATTATAGCCAAGAACGGAAAAATTAACAAGAAAGAGAAGCGCAGGTGACCTATCCGGGAGGGGGGGATGACCCTTGTCTTGCATTACAGATGATCATCTTCCTCTTCAAAAATATTTAAGAGCTTCTCATATTTTTCACCAAAGTGCTTTCTCATGGCAGGATCTAACCGCTGGATAGTCCTCATCAAATAGATGTCATGCCGGATATAGTCCTCTGCCATCATCACAAATCCCTCATTCATACTCCATATGGCATCTGTTGTGTCCTGTCCTGATATTTTAGCATTCAGGGCTTCCTGAGCATCAGCAACAAGAGAAAAGCCTCGTACCTTCTTTTCAGCATAAATCGTTTCTTCCACAGGGTGACGATAGAGTTTTTGTATTCTAATATTGGTGGCCCCGTAATGCACAAAGGCTATTTTTATTCCTCTCTCCTGGGCGCCGATCAATGCAAAGAGCAATTGATCAGTTTCTGCAGGCCAGGCCATAAGAAGAATTGTATTACGCGCCCTGTCAATCATTCGCTTTGCCTTCATTGTAAAATTTTCGTATTCCTTAATATGGAGTGTATAACTCCTATCCATCCCTGACTTTACGTCCTTGAGTTTATCTCTGACCGCACTCAGACTGTCTTCAACAGTGGCTTTATAATTCTGAACAAACTCATCTGGTGAAAGGGGAACAAACATTTTGGACCGCTCCCCATAAATGGGCTGAACAATATGCTTTACCTCAAGTCGACGTATCACTTCATATATTTTAGAGGTGGGGATACCGGAGTTTTTGGCTATTTCGTAAGCAGTGAGAGGATTTTCACTTAAAAGTGCAGTATACGCCTTTGCTTCATATTCGGAGAATCCAAGTTCTTTGAGCTGACCAACTGCTGCGACCATGCATTATTAACTACCATAGTAGTTAATAATTGTCAAGGTTATTCTGCACCTGAGAAGAATTCAGCTCACTCTGCCTGCACTGAGCCATTATGGAATAGTAATTCCTGTCATGCCATTCAACACTCAACTGTGGAATACTGGGTTTCCATATAATCAAGGATTCTTTCTGGGTCACAGGCTATGCACATGTCGATGCCCTGGATCATGAGCATATCCTCACAGAGCATGTAGGCCCTCTTCAGCTCGTGGTCTTTAATCCTGTTGATAACCAGTTCCTTGGGGCGGACGTAGGATTTGCCGCAGCTCATGCAGAGCCAGATGAAATTATCATTTGCCCTTTCTATACATTCGGGGCAGACATACACCACTATTCCCGCCTCAACTTCTACATGAGTAGACGTATGTCCCTTCTGACAGATGTTGCATTGACCAATATCATTTTTCATCTCCTGCCTCCTTCCTCTGGTTATCGGTTCCCTTATATATCTCATCGTCATATTATTAAAAAACTTTATAAAATTAAGCGGTTAGTCGTTAAAAGCGGTCACTTTATTGCTTTTAAAACAGTAGGTTAAGTAAAATATTTTCATAACGAAATAGAATAATGGAGGTAATATCACCTATGAATACACTGAAAACCGCAACCCTTATGGTAGGGCTAACCCTTGTCCTTGTCTGGGCCGGAGCTGCCTTTGGAGGCCAGTCCGGCATGACTATCGCCCTCATCTTTGCCCTTCTTATGAATATCTTCAGCTACTGGTTCAGCGATAAAATAGTGCTGAAAATGTATCGCGCACAGGAGGTCAGTGAACAGGAGGCACCGGAACTTTTTTCAATGGTAAAAAGACTGACGCAAAAAGCAGGTCTTCCCATGCCAAAGGTCTATATCATCAATCAGGATCAGCCGAATGCCTTTGCAACAGGAAGAAACCCAGCTCATGCTGCTGTTGCCGTGACAACGGGCATCATGAGGATTCTCTCCAGAGAAGAGTTGGAAGGTGTCATAGGCCACGAACTTGCGCATGTTCAGCACCGGGATATTTTAATTGGAACTGTCGCTGCCACAATCGCAGGAGCCATCAGTTATTTAGCACATATGGCACAGTGGGCAATGATCTTTGGAGGCGGGGATGACGATGACGGAGGGAATCCACTTGCAGCCATCGTTATGATGATCGTCGCACCGATTGCTGCAATGCTTATACAAATGGCTATTTCACGTTCGCGGGAGTATGCTGCAGACAGAGGAGGTGCCAAGATTGCAGGAAATCCGCAGCACCTGGCCGATGCACTGAAGAAACTTCACATGGCATCCCAAAGAGTGCCCATGAAAGCCGAGCCCGCAACAGCACACATGTTTATTGTCAACCCCCTTTCAGGTCGCGGCTTTTCAAAACTCTTCAGCACCCACCCTCCCATGGAAGAAAGAATAGCCAGACTTGAGAGCATGTAAATAAAAAACCATGCCCCATGTCAAAAGTAAAATGACAACTGGCATGCCCTGTTAAAATATTCAGGATTCAAATCCGGACAGCTCCTGCGCATTCTTTTATTCATTCCTCCGGTTGAATCCTTATTTGTTTGATATTTCCATTTTGAAATGTGGATTTATGTATAGTAATACATGTCTCTAAAAAGAATAGAAAAGAAAGTACTCTCAGGTAATCGCCTCTCATCTGAAGAAGCATTGCTGTTATTTGAGAGTGACGATATTTTTACAATTGGCAGGCTGGCAAATCAGGCAGCACAGCTTCATAATGACAACAATGTATACTTTATTCAAAATCACCACATTAATCCCACAAATATCTGTGTAAACCGGTGCAGGTTCTGCGCCTTCAGCAGGTCAAAGGGCGATAAAGGCGCCTATGAACTGGATCTTAAAAAAATCATCAGAAAGCTGAAAAAACAGGGGGCACGGGTTAAGAGTCAGGAGTCAAGCACTCATAACAGCACAGTATCTCATAACACGCAACTCAAGGCTCCATTTACTGAAGTCCACATCGTCGGCGGTCTCCATCCGGACTGGTCCTTTGATTTTTATCTTGATATGATCAGGCAGATTAAGAAAGCCCTTCCTGATCTGCACATTAAAGCCTTTACTGCAGTAGAGATAGATTATTTTTCTTCAATAAGCGGGTTGTCCCTCATGCAGACCCTTGAGCAGCTGCAGGATGCAGGCCTTGAATCCATGCCCGGAGGAGGAGCAGAAATTTTCAATAAAAGAGTACGGAAGAAAGTCTGTCCTGAGAAAATCGACGGGAAAAGATGGTTAGAGGTAATGGCAACTGCTCACCGCGTTGGTATCAGGACAAATGCCACCATGCTATATGGACATGTTGAGTCCTTCGAACACCGTGTTGACCATATGCTGAAACTGCGAAACCTGCAGGATAAGACCGAGGGTTTTCAGGCCTTTATACCACTTGCCTTTCATCCTCTGAATACCACTATCGAGGGAGCCCGGTACACCTCAGGCATTGATGACCTGAAGACAATAGCCATATCACGGCTCTTTCTTGATAACTTCTCCCATATTAAGGCCTACTGGGTCATGCTTGGTGAAAAGATCGCCCAGCTTGCTCTCCTCTTTGGTGCAGATGATCTGGACGGAACGATTATTGAAGAGAAGATCACCCGTTCAGCCGGCGCACTTTCTGCAAATGCATTGACAAGGAATGAGCTTATTCATTTGATCCAAAAAGCCGGGAAGGTGCCTGTTGAACGGGACTCCTTCTACCGGCCTGTGCGATAAACAGAAAACGAGAGATGAAGAAGGACAGTACAAAAAAAACAACATTGTCTCGCATAACAAAGCGTGAAGGACTTCAGCTTTTAAAGAACTCTGATCTTCTTGGTCTCGGCGTGCTGGCTGATAAAGTGAGACAAAAACTTCATCCTGATAACTATGTCAGCTTTATTATTGACCGTAATATCAATTACACAAATGTCTGCATCAACAAATGCAAATTCTGCGCCTTTTACAGAGAGCAGGACGATGCCGATGCGTACATTCTCAGCAGGAGAACACTCTTCAGCAAGATAAGAGAAACCATCAAATGCGGAGGCACACAGATACTCATTCAGGGCGGTCTGCACCCTGACCTAGATATTAATTATTATATTGAACTGCTGCAATCAATAAAGAGCACCTTTGATATCCATGTGCACGGCTTTTCACCTCCTGAAATTTCCTACATCGCAAAAAAAGCCGGTTATACTCTGAAGAAAACCATCCTGCTGTTACAGGAGGCCGGGCTTGACTCAATTCCAGGCGGGGGCGCAGAAATTTTATCCGACAGGATACGAGATCAGGTCAGCCCGAAGAAAATCGGAGCCAGGCAATGGCTTCACGTTATGGAAGAGGCGCACAGGCTTGGCATGAAAACAACGGCAACCATGATGTTTGGCAGTGTTGAAGAACCGGAAGACATTATTGAACACCTCCATGCGATCCGGAGGCTTCAGGACAGGACGGGCGGGTTTACTGCATTTATCCCCTGGACCTTTCAACCGAACAATACAGAGTTAGGTCAGAACAGGGAACAGGGAACAAAGAACAGTACCTGTAAAGAGCTCCACACCGCGACTGCAGTGGATTATCTTCGTGTACTGGCGCTCTCAAGAGTCTACCTTGATAATGTTCCAAACGTACAGGTCTCCTGGGTTACGCAGGGGCTGAAGATTGCTCAGGTTGCATTGCGGTTTGGAGGGAATGATTTCGGCTCGACCATGCTTGAAGAGAATGTTGTCGCAGCTGCAGGGGTGCGGCACATGGTAACCATTGATGATATTGTCCATGCCATAAAGAGCTCTGGTTTTCAGCCTGCCCAGCGTAACATGCACTACGACATTCTCAGGAAGAGATTTTAAGCTGAAGACTCGTTATCACCCGATTGAATACAAAAGATTGAAATGGTCTTTTCCAATAAAATCAGAAAGTAACTATCGAAGATAAAAATTTCGGAACTATCGTGTAAAAAATACTTCCTTAATTTTCTTTTTTCATTTTTGATTGTTGATTTACTTAAAATTCAAGACTGAAGCCACAATAACAAATACAGAATAGGGGAACACTGAAAATGATTAATTATCTTAGAGAATGATTCGCGATTTTCTATCCGGTATTACGTACCTGTTCCAGGGTTTCCAGCTGATCAGACAGCCGGCGTTACGGCGTTTTGTACTGTTCCCCGTTCTGATCAACACGATAGTATTTTCCCTAGCCATCACTGTAGGCGTATATCAATTTGATATTTTTCTGGACTGGGTATTGCCGCAGGGTAACAGCTGGTGGATTGAAACTACGCGTACAGTGATCTGGATATTTTTTACACTTCTTGTTTTGTTCATTCTGTACTTCACATTCACCATACTGGCCAATCTCATTGCTTCCCCTTTCAATGGTTTACTCTCTGAAAAGGTCGAGGAATTTCTTGCAGGAAGGCCGCTGAAGAATTCAGGAAGTGTGAAATCGGTCATTGCATCCGTCCTCCCCTCGTTCATGAGTGAATTCAAAAAGATCGCATACTTCATGCTCCTTGGGGGTACCACCTTTCTCATACTCCTTATTCCCGGTCTGAATGCTCTCGCACCAATACTATGGCTGTTTTTTACTTCCTGGATGATGTCACTTGAATATATCGCTTATCCAATGGAAAATCATAATATGTTTTTTGCAACAACGCGCACAAGACTGAAGAGTATGAGGGCCCTGTCTCTTGGCTTTGGTATGGCAGTTATGTTCTGCAGTATGGTGCCGCTGATTAACTTCGTGATCATGCCTGCAGCCGTGTGCGGAGCAACTGCCCTCTGGCTGGAACGATGCAGATTGAATTAATTACATGCGGTAGTATGAGGCGCTCTCTGGCTTTACTTTCACAAAGCAGTATTACACCGTTAGCGTAATCAGTTCAGCATTGAGTGTCTTCCCTGAGATGTGCAGTTTTCCAAGAGACACCGGCAGCCTGAATCGTCGTGGCCCGGCGCTGCCCGGATTTACGTAGAGTATGCCATCCTGTTTTTGAATGACCGGTTCATGAGAATGGCCGAAAATAACGACCGCTATGCCGGATACTCCAGGATCAAGATCAAGCCTGCCCAGATCATGAATTGCGTACAGGAGGACCTCATTCACTTGGACTGTCTCAGTAAGAGGGAATTTCCCTGCAACCTCGTCTCTGTCCATATTCCCCCGCACGGCAACGACATCCGCTATGGCGCCTAACTGATCAATGACAGAAAGGGCACCAATATCTCCTGCATGTATTATCAGATCACTGTCCTGCAATGCATCAACAGCTTCGTCCCTTAATAACCCGTGTGTATCGGAAATAAGACCGAGTGTAATATGATCTCTATCTTCGGGGAAGGTATACATGGCACATCTGACATATAAGTATGCATGTGCCGAAGTACAATTTCAAGATAGTACATTTTTATTGTCAAAATACCAAAGGTATGATACAGTAACTGCAGAGGCGTTATGAGGAGGGGGATATGTTAAGAGTCGGCTCAAATTACAGAGAAAAACGCGACTATGCCCGCATGGCTATTGATGCTGAACTTTCCTGCACACTACTCGGTGAAGGGAAGACTTTTTCTGGTAAGGGAAGAAACATAAGCCACTCAGGCATACAGTTTGAAACAGATAATCTCCTGACTCCCGGAGCAGCCCTTGAAATCACCATTGACTCACAGAGTAACAAGATTATGCCCATGACTGCCACAGTGAATGTCCTGAGAGTCGAGCCTGTTGAAAGCAGTGGATTCAGGGTCGCCGGCAGGATCGTGGAATTCAAATAATCTTTCTTCCTCTTCCCTTTTGTTGTTTCTCTTACCCCGCTATTTTGCTATACTTTCTTGAAAGATCATAAAAAGCGTAAGGAGAGGGGAGGACAGTATGGCAAAAACAAATACGGGCGGACAAGCAGCACGCAGGTCACCAAAAAAAACATCCAGGAAACGCACCGCGTCCAGGAAACCATCAGAGAAAAAGCAGAGTGCAGTCAATGCATCACCACTCCTTGCTGAGAAGCACGAACAACCATTTGCAGATGCTGCAATGGAAAAAACCCGTCAACAGCTTCATAAGCTGACTGAAAAACTGCATGAGGCAGCGGAAAAAAGCATCCATGCAATTAAGGAAGTTGCAGCAGACATTCAGCTGTATGCCAAAGACACCACTGAGCTCACAAAGATCAGGATAGATCTCAACCATATGATAAAGGAACGGCAGAAACTCCTCATGCTCATGGGAGAAAAACTGCGGAATATGCACAGAGCAAATAAACTCACCCGGATACCAGCAAAGTTCGCTGATGATTTCAGGAAGCTGGATGACCTGGAAGATGAGATAGAAGAAATGAAGAAAACTGAAGATGCTCTTGCTGAAGAGATAAAAAACGTTTAGATAAAACTGCACGTCCCCGGGAGCAACGTCGGGTACCACATGAGCCTGTGCAGCCACCGCGACAGATTCAGAAGTGGTACGCAGTTGAATTCGTTCTATGAAAATCAGGAAAGCATCAGGAAAAGTTCAGGAATTTGATCCAAGAAAACTGCTTGATTCACTCATGCGGTCCGGCGCTGCCAGAGATCAGGCCGAGAACATTCTGGAAAAGGTAATGCCCGATGTTCTGCCACTCACGACAACAAAACAGATATACCGTCTGGCCCATAAGTATCTCAAGCAGATCAATCATGCCACCGTACTGAGATATTCCTTGAAAAAAGGAATATTAAGACTTGGTCCCTCAGGCTATCCCTTTGAGAAGTACTTTGGAGAACTCCTGAAAAACTACGGGTATGATGTTCAGACAAACCTGCTTCTCGAGGGAAAATGTGTCAGTCATGAAGTCGATGTCTTTGCTGTCAATGATCGGGAGATTGTTCTTGTTGAATGCAAATACCGAAACCGGGTCAATAGTGCTCCCGATGTAAAAGTTGCCATGTACGTACACGCACGATTTCAGGATTTAAGGACAGCTCTTGCACCGGTACATCCCGGGAAAACCATAGAGGGATGGCTTGTGACCAATACTCGCTTTACCACAGATGCCATTCAGTTTGCAGACTGTGCAGGTTTCCAGGTAAAGAGCTGGCGCCACCCGGACAAACTAAGCCTTGAGAAAATGATAGAAGAAAATAAGTTGTACCCAATCACTGTTCTGTCCAGCCTCAATACAAGTCAGATAAAAAGGCTCTTGGAAAATAAGGTGATCCTCATGAAAGATCTGGCCAGGATGGAGGCAGATACTATAAAGAACATCCTCTCCATATCTGATAGAAAGGCTCTGAATATCCGCAAGGAAGCAGAAGACCTCTGTTTCTGTTAATACCCTTTTGCAGAACTCCTCTCTCTTACAATTTTATTTGTTACAATATTGTATACAACTCTGTTTGTAGATTTTGATTAATGAAAAACTCTTTTCTCTATTCAATTCTTCTGTCTTGCTTTCTGATATGTTCCTTTGGCGGGAGCGCGCTTGGTGATCATCAGGGCATCCGTGAAATGCCACTGTCTGAGCATACGCGCAACAATTTGAAAAGAGTAATACATTCCTTTCAGGATCAACCCGAATGCACTCTCGGCGGTGAAGCAGTACTCGCTCCGCACATGCTCGAGAATTTCTACGGCCGTAGAAATTTCCAGCCTGCGTGGAGCAATGACAATGGCATAACACCCCTGGCAGAAATACTTATAGAAAAAATAGAGCACAGCAGTGTAGAAGGGCTCGTACCTGAACACTACCACTTTGAGCGGATCATGGCCCTCTATAACCTCATGCAGGCAATTTCTGAAGTTACCGTGAAGTCAAAGGCGGAATCCCTTGCCGAAATGGACATACTGCTTACCGATGCCTTTCTAATGCTTGGGTGCCGTTTCTCCGCAGGATGCATCAATCCATTGACGGTTGAAGCTGAATGGCATGCAAGCCGCTTTGACCTGCGCATGGAAGAGGTCCTTGCAGATGCTTTAAAAGAAGATGCTGTCCTGGAGTCCCTCTATGAATTGCTTCCCGGACAACCCGAATACTACAGACTCAGAAAGGCGCTGCAAACCTATAGAACTTTCATGTCACGCGGCGGCCTGCCAGCGATAGAGACGTCATCTCTCTTTCAAAAAGGTGAAAATGATGATTACATTATAACCATCAAAAAACTGCTCCTGGCTACAGGCGACCTTTCTGACGAAGCAGGGCCGTTGAACAGAACCTTTAATGAATCTCTGGAAAAAGCTGTCAAGATTTTTCAGAAGCGACATGGAATAGAGCCTGACGGTATCATCGGCCCTCATACGCTTCAGTCAATGAATGTATCTGTGGAAACACGCATTCATCAGATAGAAGTAAACCTGGAACGGATGCGATGGATTGCACGCAACCTGGGACACCGGTATATCATCGTGAACATTGCTGACTTTACTCTCCGTGTTGTTGAGTACGGACAGACAGTCATGTCCACAGACGTCATAGTCGGCAAGCCCTATCGCAATACCCCTGTCTTCACAGAAAAGATGGAATATATGGTCTTCAATCCCTCGTGGTACATACCTGAAAGAATCGTTGCCGAAGAAATCCTCCCCATGGCAAAACGCAATCCAAACTATATAAAAGAGAACAACTTCATCGTTCGCGCCGGATGGAACCAGGAAGCTGCCGTCATCAACCCTGAAACAATAAACTGGCCACAGGTAACACCAGAAACATTTCACTATACATTGATGCAACCTCCCGGACCATTGAACCCTCTCGGCAGAATCAAGTTCATGTTTCCCAACAGGTTTAATGTTTATATACACGACACCCCGGCCAGGGAAAAGTTTTCCAGCACAATCCGCACCTTCAGCCATGGGTGTATCCGCATCAAAGACCCTGTTGATCTTGCAGAATACCTCATGCAGGATGATCCTGACTGGACATTAGAGAGAATCAATGCCTTAATTAAAAGCGGTATCGAGACAAAAATTCAGCTTACGCGGCCTATTGCAGTACACATCATATATTTAACTGCCTGGGTTGATGACCAGGGCATTCTACAGTTCAGGCAGGATATTTATGGAAGAGATGCGTTGCTGGCCAGGGCCCTGAGCCAAAGCCCTCCCCAGTTTCATTGAACTGGCATGAAAAGTAAATATATTCACTTGCAGCAGTTGATATTTTAGTCAAACATTTGTCACAATGACAGAGGATATCAAGTAAATCTTCCCGGGATAGCTTGTCTTTCCTAACAATTTCAATTAGTTAGAAACTGGTATCATTATTGCTTAATAAAAGCTCGTTGTAACGTACTGTGGAAATGAACTAACAATGACCGAGTCTGAAAGCACACATAACAGACAGCATCTCTGCATAGAACGCAGAAGTGTGCTCAAGATGGGAGTGCTTGCCTCGATCGCCGCCTTCATTCCTGACAGCCTTGAGGCTGCCATCCGCTCCATAACACCCGAAGAAAGGTCTCTCTCTTTTCTGAATCTACACTCAAAGGAATCGTTAGAGATCAACTATTGGAAAAATGGCAGCTATGATGAAGAAGCCCTTGATGCAATCAACTATCTCTTCCGCGACCACAGAAGTGGCGCTGTAAAACCTATAGACAGAAAGCTCCTTGATCTTCTGTATGCAGTAAAAACCAGGATCGGGAGTACTGAACCATTCCATTTAATATCAGGATACAGGTCCCGCCGATCAAACAATCAGCTCCGTCAGAATAACGGGGGCGTTGCAAAAAACAGCCTCCATGTCCTCGGCCAGGCTGCGGATATTCGTCTGCCAGGCAGCAGTCTGAAGCAACTAAGGCGCATAGCATTTGAGCTGAAGGGCGGCGGCGTCGGCTTTTACCCAAGGTCTAATTTCGTGCACCTCGATGTCGGGCAGGTGCGTTACTGGAACCAGTATTCATCCCGGTAACGTCTCAGTGTTGAACTCTCCTGAAACGATCATTGTTTTACCATGTGAATATTACCTTTACTTGCAGCGTATTGCCAGCGATAATGAGTTAAGAGCAACGCTGAAGGAAGTTTAAAAGGGTATGCATATGATAGAACGATTGAATTGCTGGGAATTCATGAAATGCGGCAAAGGGCCGGAAGGCAATGGGAAGAGTGAATCAGAT
>JGI2160J19893_10000321_pt1 | contig 16714 bp, 12 predicted proteins | sample DeeMarSeWOR28_12_FD_19893 | JGI IMG/M metagenome (IMG submission 19893)
CGAACCGGGTGCGCCATGGGGCTAGCATCTTCGCGAAACTGGTGGGTACGCAGAATATTAACATCGCTAATGCGTTTCACGCCACGCGAACTCATATCCGCGCTGAACTCCTGATCACGAAACACGGTAAAACCTTCCTTAAGACTCAATTGAAACCAGTCGCGGCAAGTCACCCGGTTACCGGACCAGTTGTGAAAATATTCATGTCCGATGACACCTTCGATCCCGTCATAGTCGTTATCGGTGGCAGTCTCCGGTTTCGCCAGCACATACTTGGAATTGAATACATTCAATCCCTTGTTTTCCATGGCGCCCATGTTGAAATCATCTACGGCAACGACCATGTAGATATCCAGATCGTATTCCCGGCCATAAACTTCTTCATCCCATTGCATTGCCTTCTTCAGGGAACGCATGGCATGATCGCACTTGTCGATGTTATGGGACTGCACGTAAATATGCAGTACCACCTCGCGACCGGACATGGTAGTAAAACTGTCTTCAATTCTTTGTAAATTACCTGCCACCAGTGCAAATAGATAGGTGGGCTTGGGAAACGGGTCTTCCCATTTCGCCCAATGTTTACCGGGGTCGCCGTCAACTTCACCCTGCTCAATCAGATTACCGTTGGATAGTAGAACGGGGAACTTGCTTTTATCCGCGGCAATTGTTGTGGTGTATTTCGCCATCACATCCGGGCGGTCGTACATATAAGTAATGCGCCGGAATCCTTCCGCCTCGCATTGAGTGCAAAAATTTCCACTGGAAATATATAAACCGTTAAGGCTGGTATTGGCTTCCGGATTGATTTCATTTTCCACATGGAGAGTAAATGCCTCCGGCACGCGATGGATCGTTAACTCTTCCTCCCCCACCTGGTAATCTTGCTCACTCAGCGGCTGGTCGTCGATGGCCAGTGAAAGCAGTTTGATATCTTCGCCATGCAGCACAATAGGTTGCGATTCACTCACTCCATCCCGCCGGCGCACACCCAACCGGGTCTTCACTCTGGTCGCCGTTTCATGCAGTTCAAAATGCAGGTCGACGGTATCAACCAGGTAATCTGCCGGCCGGTATTCAGAAAGATAAATCGGACGTGGTGCTTGTGGATCTTTGGCCATATCAATTCCCGTGGTTTATTAATGAATCGCTGATAAAAACTTGTATCAGAGATGACATTTTAGCTCACCGCCGGGTTCAATCCAGCGGCGAATTTGCGCTAGAATACCACACCAACGCTACGACAAATAAGAGAAAACCATGACAGCCAACGACTTATGCCCCTGCGGCTCGGGAAATCCCTATCAAAAATGTTGTGAACCATATATCACCGGTGCCGAAATACCAGTTACCGCGGAAGCGTTAATGCGCTCGCGTTATGTAGCTTATAGCCAGCAAAATAACCAGTACATTCTCGATACCTGGCATTCCTCCACCAAACCCGATGACGCCAAACCGGCGGAAGACCCTGACGTACAATGGGTTGGTTTAAAAATTCTCCACACTGAAGACGGCGGCCCCAATGACGACCGTGGCATTGTAGAGTTCCGGGCGCGTTGCCGCGTCAAGGGTGAAGCCGGCGGACTGGATGAGTCCAGTGAATTTGTCAAAGAAGACGGGCGTTGGTATTACGTNGATGGTTTTGCTATCAAGCCGCAAAAAACCGCGCATTTAAAAGTGGGTCGCAATGATCCCTGCCCTTGTGGTAGCGGGAAAAAATACAAAAAATGTTGCGGCAAAGCTGCATAGCCAAATACCATCAAAAATACACCGCTCATCATGACGCACAAAACAAAAACCCTGTTAAACGTTATGGCGTTGGGCGCTTATCCGGATTTTACCTCTCTTTACCGCCAACACGGATTCGAGATTATTAACGCCAAAACACTGCGCAAGGCGCTCGCACTCATCAAGCAAGTCGCACCTGATGTAGTCGTGGCAGAATTCGTTTACGCGCCTACCTATGGTTCGCAGCTCAGCAATTTCGAATCGCTGTTTGCGGCAGCGCAAAATTTTGCGCCACACGCGCATTTTATCGCGTTGCTCCATCACAACGATCTCGTGCATCTGGAAAAAGTAAAAGGGCCTGGGCAGACTTGTTCAATGCTGTTTTTTCCGGTGTCAATGACAGATATGGATAACTGCCTCACCACCATCAATAAGCTGAAGTAGCTATTAGGCTTGGGTCAACAACTCAGTTTCCGTCATATCTCCCGAAGTATCAATGCGTACGCCAACCACGTCAGGACGCCGTGACTTGATATAACCGGCCATCAACATCAACAGGGTTTCATTTTCCGCACTGATGGCATCCAGGATTTTATTGGCCGCAATCTGGCAACGTTCTTCGGAGTTCGGATTATCAATCCAGGTACGGCTCATCTGCCAGCCCTGATCCATGTCACTATCCATTTTTTGAAAAAAGTCCTCGCCCTCCTGTACGATGTTGTCGGGCAAATCCAGTGTCTTGGTAACGTCATCGATATAAACTGTCAATTGCATGGTAATTCCTTAACGATATTTTTGAAAAACGCTTACATGGCTCAGTAGTGTAACAACTAATCGCTATAAAAACGCGTATGTTGCATTAATTGCCGTACTTTCACCACTCGGCAAAGGGCATTCATCGCATAACGACTTACGCGAATTTCCAGCCATGCTAACCGGTATATTATTCAAGAAAAACCTCTGCATGCCGTTATTTTTAGCGGAAAACCTGATTGCTCGTCTTGTTTTTCGCTACCCAGCAAGCAACAGGCACGAGGTTATTAACCCTTTAATTACAGCAAGTTAAGACTCTCATTGGAACATAGCAGTAATCTTCAGCATGGATACCAGTAATCCCCGGGAAAATAGCCAATATACCCTGCTCATCGTCGACGACAATGAAATGAACCGCCANTTAATGGCGTTGCAGTTCAAGCGTGCCGGTTATAACGTGATGCTGGCGGAAAATGGTTATCAGGCACTGGAAAAGATCGAAGCCATACCGTTTGATCTGGTGCTGCTGGATATTATGATGCCTGGCATCAGCGGCCTGGAGACACTCGAGGAAATTCGCAAACAACATACCCTGATCAGCCTGCCGGTCATTATGGTTACCGCTGACGACCTGGAACAAAGTGTCATCACAGCGCTGGAACTGGGTGCCAACGATTACCTGACCAAGCCCCTCAATATACAAGTCGCCCTGGCGCGCATAAAAACTCAGTTGGCCCTGAAAGACCTTGCAGCACTGAAAGACGAATTCGTACGCTTTGCCAGTCATGACCTGAAAAAACCCCTGATCGTCATGATGGACATTGTGTCTGAACTAAAAAAGAGCCTGACACCAGGCACGACGGTTGCTGATGATCTTCCGGAACTGGTTGACCTGATCACGCGCACCGGGGAAAACATGCAACAGGTTATCGCCGGTTTCCTCAATACGGAATCACCGACCGCCGCGACCCCGGAGCCTAAATACAAGAAGATATTACTCAACGATATCGTGGATAAGTCCTTACAGGCCAACGAGAGCTACGCACGCAAAAAGGGGGTCAGACTGAAAAAAGAACTGGCTAATGATTTGCCTGCTATTGACGCGGATGAGTTTCGTTTATCACAAGTGCTGGATAATCTCATTGGTAATGCCATGAAATTCAGCCCACGGGAAACTACCACCACCGTGCGCACCCTCGCGGATGAAAACTATGTCTATGCTGAAATATGCGATGGAGGTCCCGGCTTAACGGAAGAAGACATGAAAAAACTGTTCACCCGTTATGCCAAGTTAAGCAACCGGCCAACGGGCGGTGAATCCAGCAGCGGCATTGGTTTATCCATGTCAAAACAATTTATTGAATTGCACAAAGGACAAATTGGGGTACGCAACAATCCGGAATCGGGCGCAACTTTCTGGATCTGCATCCCCATTAAACACTAGTATAAGNCACTATGCCACGATGTTGCGTGGCTCGCCTTTCCTGAACGCTGCAATATTTTTCACGATTTCATCAATCACGCGTTGCCGGGCTTCCACGCTAGCCCAGGCAATATGCGGCGTGACAATCAGATTCGGTAATTCAACTTCCAGTAACGGATTACCCTGCGTCGGCGGCTCATTGCCAAGCACATCAAAACCCGCTCCGCCTAACTTGCCCGATTCAAGCGCAGTTACCAGGGCGGTTTCATTGACAATACCACCGCGCGCAGTATTGATCAGCAGCGCGCCTGACTTCATTAATGCGAGTTCTTTTTTATCAATTAAGTTACTGGTGTCCGCCGTTAACGGACAGTGCAGACTCACCACGTCGGATTCGGACATCAGCTGTTCAAACGTTACCCTACCCTCTCTAGGGGCCACACCCTTCCTGTCGGCAATCAGAACACGCATACCAAACGCTTCGCCCACCGTTGCTACTGCCTGGCCTAACACACCATAGCCAATGATTCCCAGCGTTTTACCTGCCAGTTCCCTGACGGGGTAATCGAGCAGACAGAAAAACTCACTTTGTTGCCAACGTCCGTCGCGGATGGCGGCCTGGTACTGATTTAACTTGCGGCTTAATGCCAGTATCAGACAAAACACATGCTGCACTACTGAAGGCGTCGCATAGTTAGTGACATTAGTAACGCAAACGCCAAGTTCTGCTGCCGCCTCAAGGTCGATATTATTGATCCCTGTTGCCGCGACACAAATCAGTTTGAGCTGATTCGCCTGCGCTATATGTCGCTTTTGCAGGCTGACTTTATTGGCAACAACAATATCGGCATCCTGAATTCTCGTCTGGATTTCATCATCATGCGTATTGTCGTAGTATTGCCAATAATCAACCACAGATTCCAGCCCGGAAAAATCTATATCCCCAATGTCAATGGATTTTACATCCAGCACGACGCCTTTCATGTTATTTTTCCCATGCAGTTGGTTTTCAACGGCTGATAATAACACTAAAATTAACATCGTCAGCATATACTAATCGATTACCCATGAACCTTGATTCCAGCCAATTTAACATCCGCACACCCGCTAGTTGGCCTATGCGGGCTAAACAGTTATACAGCTTCTTAATAACCACTCTGTTAACCACAATTGTGACGCCGCAAATCTGTTTCGCCTTTCATCTGCCATTATGGGAACTGGGAATGGGTATCGGCACGTTAAATGCGCCACACTATCGTGGCTCAAAAACCGAGGCGAATATCTTTTTACCGGTACCCTACGGTATATATCGTGGAGACATCCTGCGCGTGGACAGAGAGGAAGGTGTGCGCGGTATGTTGTATGAAAGCAAAAACCTCAATCTCGACTTAAGCTTTGCAGGTAACATACCGGTTCCCGATGCCGAGGACAGCGCCAGAGCAGGCATGCCGGGACTGGACCTGCTGGTTGAATTTGGTCCGGAACTGGAACTCAATTTATGGCGCTCTGAGAAACGCGACCAGAATCTCTGGTTTAAAATCCCTTACCGTTTTGTGTTTTCTGTCGGCGACCCCCTCATGGCATACCAGGGTTGGACTTTGTCACCCTATATCAATTATAAAATAAACGTGCGACAATCCAGCGCGCTCATACGCTACAGTATTAGCCTGGGGCCAATATTTGCAGGCAGTAAATATCACAATTATTTCTATGAAGTAAAACCTGAATACGTAACTGGTGACCGGCAGGCTTATAGCGCCGACTCAGGTTATAGTGGCAGCCGTGTCACTATTTCCGTAGCCAGGAATGCAAAAAAATATTTTGCTGGCATATTCGCTCGTTACGACAATCTTGACAATGCAGTATTTGCTGACAGCTCGCTGGTTGAAACGAACGACTATTTTATTTTTGGCATTGCGTTTGCCTGGATATTCGTCACGTCGGACTCTAAAGTACCCCACTAACTATTACCAGGACAGCCAGTGTACCAAAAACTCCAACAACGACTTGCAGCACTGCAAAACATCAACATGCAATTCTTATTGCAAGAGCGCAAGATAGGCATTGAAAAAGAGTGTTTGCGTGTTAATAAGGAAGGTAAAATTTCCGATACGCCTCATCCACCCTCGTTGGGAGCTGCACTGACGAATCCCTATATCACCACGGATTATTCGGAAGCCTTGCTGGAATTGATTACCCCGCCCTCTAGTTCAGTCCCCCAGACCTTGGACTTTCTGCGGGATACACAGAAATTTGTTTACACCCAGCTGCAGGATGAAATCCTGTGGTGCACCAGTATGCCATGCGTGCTGGCAGGAGAGGAAAGCATTCCGATCGCACAATACGGTTCCTCGAACGCTGGAATTATGAAAACGGTTTATCGCCGCGGTCTTGGCCATCGTTATGGTAAAATGATGCAGGTGATAGCTGGCATTCATTATAATTACTCACTCCCAAATTCCTTCTGGAATGAATTCCAGCAACTGGAGAAAGACACCCAACCGCTGCAGGATTTTATTTCCGAATCTTACTTCAAGCTGATTCGTAACCTGCAACGTTTCGGCTGGCTGGTACCGTATTTGTTTGGCGCATCCCCCGCGGTATGTCGCAGCTTTATGGATGGTATCGAAAAGATACTGGAGCCGTTCGATGAATATACTTATCATCATCCCTATGCCACGTCTCTGCGTCTGAGTGATATCGGCTATCAAAATTACAAGGAGGGCAAATCAGGCATTAAAGCCAACTATGATAACCTCGCCTCCTATGTTAAATGTCTGAGACACGCCATCGAAACGCCATCACCGGAATATGAAAAATTTGGCGTGAAAACTGGCTCCGGCTACGAACAACTCAATGCCAATTTATTGCAGATTGAAAATGAATACTACAGCACGATTCGGCCCAAGCAGCTCACCGGTACCTATGAAAAACCCACGACTGCCCTGACCAAACGTGGTGTGGCATACATTGAACTGCGTTCCCTGGATGTCAACGTTTTTGAACCGCTGGGTATCAGCGAATCACAGATGTATTTCCTGGAGGCGTTCCTGTTATTTTGTCTGTTACATGACAGTCCAGCTATTAGCGCCGACGAGCGCAAGGAGATAGACCACAACCAAAGCAGCACTGCCCATCATGGCAGACAACCCGGCCTGAAATTACAGCGCAACGGCAAACCGATATTACTTTGCACCTGGGCTACCGAACTGTTTAATACCATGGTTGATGTATGCCGACTCCTGGATCGAACTCACAGTGATACGTGCTACACATCGGCATTAAAGACCTACTACGAGATGGTGGAAGATCCGGATTTAACGCCGTCGGCAAGAATTCTTCAGCAAATGCAGGACAATGGCGAACCGTTCTTTCCTTTTTCCATGCGCCACGCCGAACAACATGCACGTTATTTCCAATCGTTGCCCCTTGGCGATGAGCGGTTGCAGTTTTTCCAACAGGCCGCAGCTGAATCCATTGCCAAGCAACAGCAAATGGAAGCTAACAATACACTGGATTTCGATGAGTTCCTGGCGCGTTATTTCGCCGAAACCCTGGAAGTGGATAAGGAACATTTACACTTCTAGTCCGCGGCAATCCAGATGGAACTAAAAATTACCATTGAAATCACATTTCTCCTGTAACATTCGGGAAACCATTGCATCTAACTGTGTAGCTGATTAAGAACAACCTTCAACATGGATACAAACATGAGCAAACTGCTGAAAACATTCTGCACTATGGGTCTGCTATTATTAAGCTTACCCGTAATCGCCACTGAAAATTTCGATGACTTTCAAGGTAACCAGAAAAGCATCGCAGATTACACAGGCAACGGTAAATGGCTGGTGGTCATGCTCTGGGCCTCGGATTGCCATGTTTGTAACCAGGAAGCACACCAGTACATCAAGTTTCATCAGGAACACGTTGGCAAAGACGCCCAGGTATTGGGAATTTCCCTGGATGGCATGGCAAAAAAAACTGACGCCCAGGAGTTTATCAAACGCCATCAGGTCAACTTCCCCAGCCTGATTGGCGAACCGGAAAAAGTCGCTTCCATGTACCAGGAACTCACCGGTGATACCTGGATAGGCACTCCCAGTTTTATGGTATATACACCCAAGGGAGAGTTGCTGGGTGCTCAGGCAGGCGCGGTACCGGTATCAGTAATTGAATCTTTTATTGAAAGAGAATCCGCTGCGGCGCAACCAAAAAGCTAATGTTGTATCCATTGGTCCAGTCGTATCTCACAAAGTGAGAACGCCAGCTCGTCATCTACTTTACTGATTTTTATTGATCAGAAAACAATCCAATCCTACCTAACCCTTACAGAAAACAGGGTTAATGTTTGGCAAAAATTAGCCGACTAGTAGGTTTTTTGGTGCTAATTATGCTTCCGCATCTTGACAGTGGCCCAACTACAACGTATTTCTAATAAAGCGTGAAATTTCAAATAGTTGGAAAAATAACATAACTTACTGATTTTAAAGAAAAATAGATGGGAAAATCCTTAGTTATTGTCGAATCGCCCGCCAAGGCCAAGACAATTAATAAATATCTGGGTAAAGACTTCGTCGTCAAATCCAGCATTGGGCACATCCGTGACTTGCCAACCAGCGGCAGTGATAGCGGCAAATCGTCTTTGACCCCTTCGGAGCGGGCCAAACTGGCCGCTGAATCCCGCAAGCTTCCCAAAGAAGAGCGCGAAGCGCGCAAAAAAGTCCGCGCGCGCGAATCATTGATAAAGCGCATGGGCATCGACCCGGAAAATGGCTGGAACCCACAATATGAAATTATGCCGGGCAAGGAAAAAGTCATCGACGAGTTAAAAAAACTCGCCAAGGACGCAGACGCTGTCTACCTGGCCACTGACCTTGATCGCGAAGGAGAGGCCATCGCCTGGCATTTGCGCGAAGCCATCGGCGGGGAGCCGGATCATTTTAAACGTGTGGTCTTCAACGAAATCACCAAGAAAGCTATCGAGCAGGCCTTTGCGCAACCCTCGGATCTCAACCTGGACCAGGTTAACGCGCAGCAAACCCGCCGTTTCCTGGATCGGGTGGTGGGTTACATGGTGTCACCACTACTATGGAAAAAAATTGCCCGCGGCTTATCCGCAGGTCGCGTGCAATCGGTCGCGGTGCGCCTGATCGTAGAACGCGAGCGAGAAATCAATGCCTTTGATCCGGAAGAATACTGGGAAGTGCATTGCAATCTGAATCCCCCAAAGGGCGAAGAACTGCGCGTGCCGGTAGTGAAATATCAGGGCAAGGAGTTTCGTCCGGGTAATAAAGAACAAACTGATGTAGCACTCGCAGTACTGGAAAAGGCTAAATACATAGTCAGTGCCAGGGAGACCAAACCGTCCAGCAGTAAACCCAAAGCACCATTTATCACCTCGACTTTACAGCAAAGCGCCAGCACCAGACTCGGTTTTGGTGTGAAGAAAACCATGCTGATGGCACAACGCCTGTACGAAGCTGGTTACATCACTTACATGCGAACCGACTCCACCAACCTCAGTACTGAAGCGGTTGAGGCCTGTCGCAACTATATTAAAGATAAATACGGCAAGCCTTACCTTCCGGAAAAACCCATTCTCTACAGCAGTCGCGAAGGCGCGCAGGAAGCCCACGAGGCCATTCGCCCATCCGATGTGAATGTGATGATTTCGGATCTGCAAAACGTCGACCCCGATGCGGTGAGATTATACGAACTCATATGGCGTCAGTTCGTCTCCTGCCAGATGACACAGGCGAAATTTGATGTAACCACTCTCACCATCATGGCGGACGACTATGAGCTACGCACCAAGGGACGCACGGTCATTTTTGATGGCTGGACCCGGGTATTGAAGCCGCAATCCAAAGGCAGTGACGATATTATTTTACCGGAAGTCAAAGTGGACGATGAGTTAAAGCTGTTGCAGATCGACCCCTCGCAACATTTTACCAAGCCACCGCCACGCTATACGGAAGCCAGCCTGGTAAAAGAACTGGAGAAACGCGGTATCGGCCGGCCGTCAACTTATGCCGCCATCATTTCCACGATCCAGGACCGCGGTTACGTCACCGTGGAGAAGCGCCGCTTTCATGCCAATAAAATTGGCGAAGTGGTAACGGACCGTCTTACGGAATCTTTCAGTGATCTGATGGACTACAACTTTACCGCGGGCATGGAAGAAAAACTGGATTCCATCGCTGAAGGGCATAACAACTGGCAAAAAACTCTGGATAGCTTCTATGCCGAATTTAAGGAGTTGCTCAACAAGGCGGACAGTGATGAAAATGGCATGCGCGGTAATGACCCCATTGTCACCGACATCAAGTGCCCCACCTGCGAACGGGACATGATGATCCGCGTTGGCTCCACAGGCGTGTTCCTGGGCTGTGAAGGTTATAACCTGCCACCGAAAGAACGCTGCAAAACCACCATCAACCTTATCCCCGGCGAAGAAGCGGTCAATGTCGACGAAGACGAGGAAGGTGAAGCCAAGCTGCTACGAGACAAACACCGTTGTCCGAAGTGTGGCAAGGCGATGAACAATTACCTGATTGATGAAGATCGCAAACTGCATGTGTGCAGTGACAGTCCGGACTGCGACGGTGTCGAAGTGGAGTACGGCAAGTTCCGCATCAAAGGCTATGACGGCCCGGTGATTGAATGTGATAAATGTGGCGCGGAGATGCAATTGAAGACCGGCCGTTTTGGCAAATACTTCGATTGCACCAATCCGGAATGTAAAAACACCCGCAAGCTACTGCGCAGCGGTGAACCAGCGCCGCCAAAAGCCGATCCGATCCACATGCCGGAACTACCCTGCGAAAAAACCGAAGGTTATTTCATATTACGCGACGGTGCATCGGGAATTTTCCTGGCGTCTTCCGCCTTTCCAAAATCTAGGGAAACGCGCGCGCCGAAGCTCAAGGAAATATTACCGCACGCAGACGAATTCGATCCCAAGTTTAAATATCTTTGTGATGCTCCCGTTGAAGATGATCAGGGTAATCCCACCATCGTTCGCTACAGCCGAAAAAACAAAGAGCAGTATCTAATGACTGAAGTCGACGGCAAGGCGACGGGCTGGACCGCGCATTACCGGGACGGTAAGTGGGTAATCGACAAACCCGAAGAGAAAAAACCTGCGAAAAAGAAAAAAGCGGCTAAAAAGAAAAAAGCCGCCAAAAAATCCTGACCCTCTAATTACTCTCTATATTTCATTAATTAACAAAGTTTGCACACCTGGTGTTCACAACACCGGGTGTGCCCCTTCATTCGCACACAAATCACAATTGCCATGATGCAATACCATGTTCTAGAGTTACAGAAAATGATCAATAGCACTGGTACTTGTAGATTGCTAAATACTGTAACAACAATCTTACTTTTCTTACACTGCGAGCGACGGGCGCCTTGCACATCTTTTTATCAAAATATTCGCAGCAAAAAATTGCACGGAACTAGTGCGTCTTTATATCAGTCTACGTTGATGAGTGTTAATTAAATAACTCTCACCAGCGTCCAGAAACAAATATTTGACAATATTAGGAAGTCATTAATACATTGATTATGGGTGAATACCCATATAAGCAGGCTTATAGATTAGCCAGTTACTATCGGCAGGATATCTTTATGCCGACAACCATTACCAAATGACAGATGTTGTGCTAAGCAAATGAATTTTTTGTAAATTCAAAAAACCACTGGACCAACATGTTTTAATTGTAAAAGTATTTATGTTCGGTTTCAGCGAAGAGGTGGTTGTAAAAAAACCTGCTCCCGGTGTTTTCAAGACTCCCTCATATGTCTGAAAAAAATCAATTGCGTAGACTGGCGTTGGCCTGCTATTTGCACTTTAATTAATAGGAAGTTACAGGAATTGGTAGTATTTGTTCTGCTTGCGAAAGATTCATGGAAAGCGTATAGGTAATAGATAGCAATACGCATTCTGTAGCACATTTTGTTTGTCCTGGAGGCAGTCATGTCAATCTTCAGCCATTACCAAACCCGCTATGAGGAAGCCAAGGAAGAGGAACTCTCCATACAAGAGTACCTTGACCTCTGCAAAAAAGACCCATCCGCCTACGCCACCGCCGCAGAAAGAATGTTAATGGCGATCGGCGAACCAACGTTGGTTGATACCCGTAAAGACTCCCGGTTGAGCAGACTCTTTTCCAACAAACTTATTAAAGTCTACCCTGCCTTCAAAGAATTCTATGGTATGGAAGAAACCATCGAGCAGATCGTGGCTTATTTTCGTCACGCAGCACAGGGACTGGAAGAGAAGAAACAGATCCTCTATTTGCTGGGACCGGTTGGTGGCGGCAAATCATCGCTAGCGGAAAAACTGAAGTCCCTCATGGAACATTGCCCGATTTATGCAATTAAAGATTCGCCTATTAACGAATCACCGCTGGGATTGTTTTCCCCCGAAGAAGACGGCCAGATTCTGGAAGAAGACTATGGCATTCCACGTCGTTATCTGAGTGGCATTATGTCGCCCTGGGCCATTAAACGCCTGCACGAATTCAACGGCGACATCACCCGTTTCAAGGTCGTTAAGTTAAAGCCATCGGTACTGGAACAAATCGGTATTGCCAAAACAGAACCCGGTGATGAAAACAACCAGGATATTTCTTCACTGGTAGGTAAAGTTGATATTCGCAAACTGGAACAGTTTTCACAGGATGATACTGACGCATATTCCTATTCCGGCGGTCTGTGTCTGGCGAATCAGGGCCTGCTGGAATTCGTTGAGATGTTCAAGGCACCGATCAAGGTACTGCATCCGTTGTTAACTGCCACTCAGGAAGGTAACTTCATGGGTACCGAAGGTCTTTCGGCCATTCCCTTCGATGGCGTTATCCTGGCGCACTCCAATGAATCAGAATGGTTGTCGTTTAAGAATAACCGCAACAACGAAGCGTTTCTGGATCGTATTTATATCGTCAAAGTTCCGTATTGCCTGCGCGCATCAGAAGAAGTAAAGATCTACCAGAAGTTATTACACAACAGTTCGCTATCCGAAGCCCCCTGTTCACCCGGCACTTTGGAAATGATGGCGCGCTTCGCGGTACTATCACGCCTCAAAGAACCGGAAAACTCCAACATCGATTCCAAGATGCGCGTGTATGACGGCGAGAACCTGAAAGACACTGACCCCAAGGCAAAAACTTATCAGGAATACCGTGACTATGCCGGTGTGGATGAAGGCATGACCGGATTGTCAACACGTTTCGCGTTCAAGATTCTGTCCAAGGTGTTTAACTACGACCACAGCGAAATTGCCGCCAACCCGGTGCATTTACTTTACGTGCTGGAACAACAGATAGAACAGGAACAGTTTCCACCCGAAGTTGCGGAAAAATATATTTCCTATTTGAAGGGAATTCTGGCAACCCAGTACGCGGAATTCATTGGCAAGGAAATCCAGACTGCCTATCTCGAATCCTACTCTGAGTATGGGCAGAATATTTTTGACCGCTACGTAACTTATGCCGATTACTGGATTCAGAACGAGGAATACCGCGACCCGGATACCGGCGAAAGCTTTGATCGCGCAGCATTGAACGAAGAGCTGGAAAAGATCGAGAAACCGGCAGGCATCAGTAATCCCAAAGACTTCCGCAACGAAATCGTCAACTTCGTACTGCGCGCCCGCGCCAACAACGAAGGCAAGAATCCTACGTGGACCAGCTATGAAAAGCTGCGCGAAGTCATCGAAAAGAAAATGTTCTCTACTACCGAAGACCTGTTGCCGGTTATTTCTTTTAACGCCAAGGCTTCTCAGGAAGACCAGAGCAAACACAAGAACTTTGTCAAACGTATGGTTGACAAAGGCTACACTGAAAAACAGGTTCGGCTGTTATCAGAATGGTACTTGAGAGTACGCAAAGCATCTTAAACGGTAGTATCTAACGTGACCCAGATTATCGATCGACGATTAAATGGAAAGAACAAGAGCGCCGTCAATCGACAACGGTTCCTGCGCCGCTTCCGAGAACAAATCAGAAAGTCAGTTTCTGACGCGATTTCCCAGCGCAGCATCAAGGATATCGACAAGGGCGAAACGGTTAATATCCCGACCCGGGATACCAACGAACCCATCTTTAGTCACGGTCCCGGCGGTCGCCGCGAAATAGTACAACCGGGTAATACCGATTTTGTTGCCGGCGACAAGGTGCCGCGACCACCCTCTGGCGGTGGGGGTTCAGGAAACGGCAAAGCCAGTAACTCGGGAGAAGGCGAAGACGATTTTGTATTCCAGCTTTCGCGTGAGGAGTTTCTGGAATTCTTTTTTGAAGACCTTGCATTACCTGACCTGGTAAAAACCCAGCTGGCGACTATCTCCGAACACAAAATGGTACGCGCCGGTTATACCACCAGCGGTGTACCGACCAACATTAACGTGATTCGCTCCATGAAAGGCGCTCTCGCAAGGCGCATGGCTTTACGCGCCCCCTATCAGGCAAAACTCAAACAAACCGAAGCCGAATACGAAGAACTCAAGCAACTGCATGAAGAAAACCATCCGAGATTGCTGGAGCTGCAAGAAGAAATTCATCGACTGAGAACCAAAATAAACGCGATTCCTTTCATCGATACCTTTGACTTGCGCTATAACAATCGCATCAAGGAACCATCACCGACAACACGCGCCGTGATGTTCTGTTTAATGGATGTATCGGGCTCCATGAATGAAGAACGCAAGGATATCGCCAAACGGTTTTTTATTTTGTTGTATTTATTCCTGACACGGACCTATAAAAACATCGACGTGGTATTTATTCGGCACCACACCACCGCGAAGGAAGTGGATGAACAGGAATTCTTCTATTCGCGCGAAACGGGTGGCACCGTGGTATCCAGCGCACTGGAACTCATGTATGAAATTATTTCTGAACGCTACCCGACGTCAGACTGGAATATCTACGCTGCCCAGGCATCGGATGGTGACAACTGGGAAGGCGACTCGCCGGCTTGTCGCGAAATCCTGGTTAACAAGATCCTGCCCTGCCTGCAGTATTATGCTTATATTGAAATTACCGCCTACGAACATCAAAGCCTGTGGCGTGAATATGAAAAGGTGAAGGAAGTTTTTCCAAATTTTGCCATTCAGGATATTGCCGGCCTGACCAGCATCTATCCGGTATTTCGCGAATTATTCAAGAAGCAAGCAGCATGAGCACCACAACCACGACACGCAAAAAACGGCGTACCCCCATTTCTGTAACTTCAGAGTGGACGCCCGAACTCATCCAGCAATATGACAAAGAGATTGCCCGCGTTGCCGAAGGGTACAAACTGGATACCTATCCTAATCAGATTGAAATTATCAGCTCCGAACAAATGATGGATGCCTATTCATCCGTGGGCATGCCGCTAGGCTACCATCACTGGTCTTTTGGCAAACAGTTCCTGGACACGGAACGCCGCTATAGACGTGGCCAGATGGGTTTGGCCTATGAAATCGTCATTAACTCCAATCCCTGCATCGCATACCTGATGGAAGAAAATACCATGACCATGCAGGCATTGGTGATTGCCCACGCCTGCTACGGTCATAACTCGTTTTTCAAAGGCAACTACCTGTTCCGCACCTGGACCAATGCTGACGCCATTATCGATTACCTGGTATTTGCAAAAAAATACATCGCCCATTGTGAAAAGCGTTACGGTGTCAGTGAGGTGGAGCTGGTTCTGGATTCCTGTCATGCGTTGATGAATTACGGCGTAGACCGCTACAAGCGTCCTTCGCCGTTATCCACCGAAGAAGAGCGTACGCGCCAGCATGAACGTGAAGAATACCTGCAATCACAGGTGAATGATTTATGGCGCACGCTGCCAATTTCCGAGAAAGAACAGGACAAAAAGAAAGAAGCGCGCTTTCCGACGGAGCCGCAGGAGAATTTGTTATATTTTATAGAAAAGAATGCGCCGTTAATGGAACCGTGGCAACGGGAAATCGTGCGCATCGTACGCAAGATCGCGCAGTATTTTTATCCGCAACGCCAAACCCAGGTTATGAATGAAGGCTGGGCGACATTCTGGCACTACACCATACTAAATACCCTGTATGACGAAGGCTTGCTTACCGACGGCTTCATGATGGAGTTCCTGCAGTCGCACACCAACGTCATCGCACAACCGCCATACAACAGCCCTTATTTCAGCGGCATTAATCCTTACACCCTGGGTTTTGCCATGATGAGCGATATCAAACGCATTTGCGAAGATCCCACCGAGGAAGACAGGCAATGGTTCCCTGATATCGCCGGCAGTAACTGGCTGGAGACTCTCGACTTCGCCATGCGCAACTTCAAGGATGAGAGCTTTATCGCGCAGTTCCTGTCGCCAAAACTCATCCGTGACCTGAGATTGTTTGCGGTACTGGATGATGACACGAAAAATACCCTGGAAATCACCGCGATTCACGACGACAGCGGTTACCGGAAAATTCGCCAGGCCATGGTGGAACAATATAACCTGAGCACACGCGAACCCAATATTCAGGTTTACAATGTCGATATTCGCGGTGATCGTTCCCTGACGTTGTGCCATACGCAACACAACAGAAAACCATTAAACGACGCAGCCGATGAAGTACTCAAGCATCTGACGCGCCTCTGGGGTTTTACCGTACGTATTGACACCATAAAAGGCGATGGCAGCCGTGAGCTGACCCATGAGTGCCGGGTAAGACAGAAGTAACTTTAATATTAAAACACCTGTTTGACCATAACAGTCTCTGATTTTTCATCCAGCAACCGGTGCCCATGCCTCGTATCAGGGTACTGCCCCTTTCACTCT
>JGI2160J19893_10000327_pt1 | contig 16589 bp, 14 predicted proteins | sample DeeMarSeWOR28_12_FD_19893 | JGI IMG/M metagenome (IMG submission 19893)
CTCCCTGCCGCAGCAAAGGCGCCTGACCTATCAACAGTTCTCCTCCGCCGTTGACGGAATAGCGCGGGGTCTGCTGGGTATGGGCTTTAAACGGAATGACCGTATTGGTGTCTGGTCCACCAATAATGTCGAGTGGCTTTTGTTGCAGATGGCCACCGCCCGTATCGGAGCTATCCTGGTCAACATCAACCCCGCCTATCGCGCCAAAGAGCTGGAATTTGCCCTGCAACATTCCGAGGTCACCGGCCTCTTTGTCATCCCGCAGTTTCGCAGCAGCCATTATACCGGCATGCTGCAGGAACTGCTGCCACAGTTAAAGGCTAACAGCACAGAATTGGACAGCAAGAGTTTTCCGCATCTGCATCACGTTGTGCTATACGACCCTCAGAACCCCATGCATACAAAAACGCCGGCAGCAGGCTTTACCACCTGGCAGGAGGTTATCGGGGCCGCCGCGGCCATCACACAGGGAGAACTCGATGATGCAAGTGCGCAACTGGACCGCGATGATGTCATCAACATCCAGTACACCTCGGGCACGACCGGTTTCCCCAAGGCGGTAATGTTGAGCCACCACAATATTCTCAATAATGCCTGGTTCAGCGCCCAGGCTATGCATTTCACAGAGCAGGATCGCCTGGTGGTGCCGGTCCCGTTTTATCACTGCTTCGGTATGGTGCTGGCCAACCTGTTATGTTTTTCCGTTGGCGCCTGTGTCGTCATCCCCGGTGAACATTTCGATGCAGAAAAGGTTCTGCTGGCAGCAGCACAGGAGAGGTGCACCGCCATTCATGGCGTCCCCACCATGTTTATTGCCGAACTGGAACACCCGAATTTCAAACAGTATGATCTGTCCAGCCTGCGCACCGGAATAATGGCCGGCGCACCCTGCCCTCCGGAGTTGATAAAACGGGTCATCAACGACATGCACTGCAGGGACATCCTGATCGGTTACGGTGAGACCGAGGCCTCGCCGCTGACCCACCTTACGAGCCGCGATGACAGTTTGGCTCACCGCATCAGCACTGTGGGCCGCAACCTGCCGCACCAGGAGGTAAAGATAGTCTCCACCGAAACCGGCCAGACAGTGGCCCTGGGACAAGTGGGCGAGATATGCTTTCGCGGTTATCACATCATGCGAGGTTATTACGGAGAACCTGATAAAACGGCTGGGGCTGTCGATGCTGCCGGGTGGTTGCGATCCGGCGACCTGGGCACCATGGATGCCGATGGGTATGTAAAGATCACCGGACGCTTGAAAGAAATGATCATCCGCGGTGGCGAGAATATCTATCCACGTGAGATCGAAGACTTTCTCTTTACCCACCCCAAGATTGCCGAGGTGGCCGTATTCGGTGTGCCAGACGATTTCTATGGTGAAGAGGTAGCCTGCTGGATCGAGCTGCACAAGGGCGAGTCCGCAACTGCAGAAGAGATCATTGGCTTCTGCAAAGACAAGATCGCCCAATTCAAGATCCCCCGACACATCCGGTTTGTTGAAACGTTTCCCATGACCGTGACCGGCAAAATCCAGAAGTTCAAAATGCGCGAAGAGATGCAAAAACTGCTGGGGAAATAGATGACTGTCACCTTCAAAGATATCCAGGCTGCAGCTGAAACTATCCAGGGTTACATTAAGACCACTCCCTGCGTGCATTCACGTACGCTGTCTAACCTCAGCCAGGCCGAGGTCTGGCTCAAGTTTGAGAACCTGCAGTTTACGGCATCGTTCAAAGAACGCGGCGCACTCAACAAACTGTTATCGTTGACGGAATCAGAACGCCGACAAGGCGTCATCACCATGTCTGCAGGTAATCACGCACAGGCGGTCGCCTACCACGCCCGGAGCCTGGGCATTCCCGCTGTGATTGTCATGCCGCGCTACACACCCAATATCAAGGTCGAACACACCCGCGCCTATGGCGCCGAGGTTATTCTTGCAGGTGAATGCTTTGACGATGCTGCGGCCCATGCCTTGAAACTGGCCGATGAACGAAAGCTGTTGCTGGTACACCCCTATGATGATGAAAAGATAATTGCCGGCCAGGGCACCATTGCTCTGGAAATGCTCAGGGCGCAACCAAAGCTGGATACATTGATCATACCTATAGGGGGCGGTGGCCTGATCAGCGGCAATGCCATTGCAGCCAAGTCAATAAATAATGACATCAGCATTATCGGTGTCGAGACCGAGCGCTTCCCTGCCATGATCAATGCCATTCATGGTAAAACACCGCAGTTTGGTCTGTGCACGTTGGCTGAAGGAATTGCGGTCAAACAGCCAGGCTGGCTTACAGTGCCTATCGTCAAACACTATGTGGATGAAATCCTGTTGGTGGATGAAGACAGTATCGAACAGGCCGTGCTCTTGCTGCTGGAAGTGGAAAAGACTGTTGCCGAGGGCGCCGGTGGAGCAGGTCTTGCCGCGCTCCTGAAAAACTGCGAAAAGTTTGCGGGTAAAACTGTGGGCCTCGTTATCAGTGGCGGCAACATTGATATGCCGGTTCTGGCCAGGATCATCCAGCGCGGCCTTGTACGCACACAACGCCTCTGCCGCATCAGGGTCGAGGTCCGGGATATCCCAGGCATATTAGCCAGGCTTACCGCCTGTATCGAAAAGACAGGCACCAATATCTATCATGTTCATCATCATCGGCTTTTTACCATACAGGCGATAGAAAATGTCACTGTTGAGTTTGTGTTACAGACGCGCGGCAAAGAACATGTTGCGGAAATTCTTTCGTTACTCAAAAAAGAAGGCTATTCTGCCCAACTGGATGAGGGGTATCAAAGTTAGTTTTCAGGCAATTTCCCCCAATTAAAAGCAAGGGGCTGCATAAACATTTTAGTTTATATTCCATTTTCGAATTTCAAGCGCTACTCTCTTGACTGCCGAAGGCATAATTGTCTTAACCACAAACAAAGGATGATAAGGCTCTCTGAGGGCAATATCCATTTTTTTGTGACAATAGTCCCAATGAGGGTGCCATCTAAATATTATCAAGAAACAATTCTACCAAATTCGGGTCAAAATGGGTACCTGCGCGTGAACGAATATATTCCACAACCTTTTCACGAGGCCACGCTTTGTGATACCTCCTTTCAGAGATGAGTGCATCCCAATTATCGGCCAGGGTGAAAATCCTGGCAGCATGCGGGATCTGTTCACCCCTGAGCCCCCGGGGATAACCTGAGCCATCCCATTTCTCATGATGGCAGTATGGAATGTCAAGTGCGGGGCGGAGATAAGCAATCGGCATGAGTATATCAAAGGCATAAAGCGGATGTTTCTGCATGATTTCCTCTTCCTCGGGAGACAAATCCCCCTTTTTCAAGAGGATCGAGTCAGGGACTCCCATTTTGCCTATATCATGCAGAAGCGCTCCCCGGCGCACATGTACGAGCTCCTTTTCACTCATTCCATAGATACGCAGAATATGCAGTGTCATTTCAGTAACACGCTGGGTATGATCTTCAGTTTCCCTGTCCCGCAAGTTAAGAGCTTTCCCCCAACTTTCAATGGTCGAATCATAAGCAATCACCAGCTCAACATTGGAAGTTTGCAGTTCGTTGAATAGAGTAGCATTATCAATGGCAATCGCTGCCTGCGCAGCAAGCGCCTGCAGAAATTCGAACCGCTCCTGGTCAAGCCTTGACTTATCACGGTGAAATATTTCCAACACTCCCTTGACCTGACCTTTGGCAATAAGCGGGATAGCGCAGTAGCTGAAAAATTTCTCCTCGGAAATTAATGCTTGACGCACAAAAGGAATTTCAGGATTTTCCATTTCATCAATCTGGACAATGCGCCGCTCAAGCGCCGCGACTCCTGCCGGCCCCACGCCTAACCTCAGTTTCGATTCCTGAACAAGAGCAGTCTTAAAGCCTATACCCGCCCCATATTCAAGGGCCTGGATATGAGGATTGAGAAGCAGAACAGCCGCAGCATCAATTTCCAACTGCGGCACTACCTGCTCAAGAAAAATCGTCATTGTAATCTTCAGGTCCAGGTTTGAGGTTATCATCAGGTCCATCGTGTGCAGTGTCGCAAGTTGCTGCAATCTGCCTTGTGCTTTTTGTTCTGCTTTTCTGCGGGCAACTATTTCTGTTTCAAGTTCGGCATTCTTTGCAACGAGCACCTCGTTAACTTCGCTTATGCGCTCCTTGCTTTCTTGAACCTTCCTGATAGTGATGCTGGTGAGCTGCATAACCAGGTAAACAAAAACTGCTCCCCCTAAAAACACTGTGCTGGTCAATAAATCCACCGGAAAAGCAATATTCCAGAGCTGAATGATGAAAAAACCGACGTAACCGGTCATGAAGAATAAGATAAGGTAGGTCATGGCCAACCATTTTGTTCTCAGGAGATCAGGAACCCCTTTACTCATGCCTATGCACCTCACCAGGGATGCAAGCATGAAAATACTGGCCGGAAAAACAAGCAGAACTGACAAAAATTGTGTGGAAATCATATGGTTCCCTCCCCCGGGTAAAGCATTCACATTCTTAATGCACTCCAGATAGGAAGCTGAACTTTTCAGTATGAGTTTGCCAAATCTCAATATTATAAAGATTAAATGCCACGGATAAAAGATTAAAGAAAAAATTTAAAATATTGTTAGAAATCTCATCTTTTGGATATTCTCGATACAGGAGAAAAATACCCGGACGAATTCCTTTGTCCCCTGCGGACCTATGGCTATCTGCAAGCTTTATCACGTCCCGATTTTTACCAGTGAGACACCAAGAAAAAGTCAGGCTTCTTCATATCAGTATTATTTACAGCAGCGGTAAAATTTAATGAATTGATTGCATAGTCAACATTGCCACTGGATATGGTAACTCCGAAATAGACGCAGAAAAGTATTTATTGGGGCAAGAAAGGTGTAATTGTACAAATAAGCATATATTTGCTGGTATTACTGCGTTATGGATATATCTGTATCAGTTAAAAATTAAACAGCCCCAAATTATGTACTACTAAAGAAGTAAATTAAAGAAGTAAATTTTTCACTATCCTGACAAATAAATACTCCTAAAAATACTCCTGTTGCCTGATTGTTTTTTTCTAATCATACCTTATAATTTCATTAAGTTACATTTAATGGTCTAAGGATATCTGGGTTTGCAGTAGTAAATCATTTAGTGCAAACTTTCGTGAGGATTTAGTTAAATGGGTTCATATCATAAAAAATCTTCAGATAAATCAAGAACTCTTTTGTTTGAACTTCTTGTAGATTGTCGTTTCCTTACTTGTACAAAAGAAGATTGTCCAATCTGGGAACAACGTAACTACCTCTCAATCGAAAAGAAACACGAATATGCGATGAGATTAAGTGATGAAGAAATAAAAAGTATTTTGGTACAATATGAATGTTACTACGAAAAAAGGTTGTCGGACCTAAACCAGTGGTAATTTATGGCAGTTTGTGATTTGTTGGCAAAATGTCAATATTACAACTGGTCATGGCAATTTCCTACGAGGCTTCAAAAAGTTTCTAGTGCGGCAAGTAACTATCTTGTAAGGAGAGTGAGTACTCCTGTTTGAAGTGATACCTTTGAGGAAAAAGGATCATTGATACGTAGGAGTATTATGAAAAAAGCAAAGAAGGAGGTGCCGCTAGCGGACAAAGTTTTTGTAGGCATATATATCTTCACAAATTAACGTGGCAGGCAGGTTACTGCCAGAACTGCTGAGTTGGATTTGTTCAGCGACAGCATCACACTTGAAACCACTATCCCTCAGATAACGATACAGTGAAAACCGCGGGACCTGCCTCATAAATAAACTTAAATTCAGCACCAGTGCAGTAAGTGATTTAATGATTTTATCTATTGCTTCAAAGGTATTTCGATAATTTCATAATGTCTGACTTCTCTCTTACGTCCGTCATCAGCAATAAGCAACAAAGATCGTTTTAGAATAAACATCCAATCCGAAAAATTCTGTGGTAAAATCCATTATCATGACTTGCCTTGTTCGCTACCTGTCAGACATTATGTCTACCAATGTGGGCTCGTGAATGATTCATAAACTATCGAAATTCCACTATATATAAAAAAAGCCTCTCCAAGCGGAGGGGCTTTTTTTATTGCCTAATAATTACCTGACAGTTTTCAATAAATTTAGGGCTGTTGAATAAATAGTAGCAAAGAACTGTTGCAAATATTTTTAACTAGTTTAAATTCTTATAATAAATTTTTATTTGAGTGCCTCCTTCATTATTGGTGTTTCATATTTTGGGGCCAATCAAATATGGGCGGATTTTTATGGGGAGTTCTCTATGAAGAAAATAATTTTTTTCATCTGCATTTTGTTAATTGCTTGTTGTGCTGGGAAGCCAGAAGTCGTTGTCGCTATTACACAAGCCGAACAAAATGAAGCCCTTCAATGGGTCGAAAAAAGTTATCAAAGCGTAATAAATCATCAATGGGCCGAAACAATTAGAACCTCTTCTGCAGCCATAGCACTTAACCCAAATTTGTCTTCTGCTTATATAAACAGAGCATTGGCGTATACTCAAAAGGGGTTGTTCAGTAAGGCGATTGAGGATTGCAATAAAGCACTTGAAATTGAAAACGATAATGCCGCTGCATATAATAATAGAGGTCTTGCCTATTCAAAACTTGGCGCAGACAAGGAGGCTTTAAAAGATTACCGCAAGGCCTGCGAGTTGGGCCTTGATATTGCGTGTAATAATTTCAAAGAGAAAGCAGGATATTTTCCGTCAGAAGAGGTCAATTTTCTTTTAAATAAGAGTATTGAGGAATTTTCTGCTGGCAATTATGAACTAGCTATTGATTATTCGACTAGATTGCTTGAGATTGAAGAGAATAATGAACGTGCCTTTTCCATTAGATGTGGTTCAAAAGCTAATCTTGGATTACTTGATGAAGCCGAGAAAGATTGTTTGCAAGCTATAAAAATAAATCCCGATTTTTCTATTCCTTACACTATTTACGGTGCTATTCTGGAGAAAAAAGGCGAAGAAAAGCTAGCTGCTATTTATTATGAAATTAGTTGTGGATTAGGTAATAATTTCGGATGTGAAAATAATAAAAGGCTACTGAGTAAATAAATTTGCACTAACTGAATGAGAGGGCATCCTATAAAAACTTAATAATACCTCGTGTTAACTCAATTCAATATCCTGAGAAAAATCTGCATTCCCCCATTCCTCTAACGTCATCATTTTAGGCATAGCCAGGACTCCATCATTAAAATTTTCAGGCCATTCAATTTTTCCTTTTGATACAAAATAGACGACCAAAACTTTTGGAGTTTCAACCTTTGTTTTATTGCTTAAATTTTTTCTTTTTGACTTTAGTGCAGATATTCCAGACATAATAGCTACCTCCTACATCAAAAATGAATGATTAATATTTTCTGGTGAAATCAATGCGAAACAACACCCCACCCCAACTGGGAAGGATTCACTTTTATTTTATGAAAGGTTTGACAGTAAACATTACCATTAGACATGGCAACTTCCAAAACAGTTCAAAAAGGTTTTTATTCAGGCAAGAAGGATTAACTTTTGAAATGCAATAATATATTGTTATGCCAATGGATTATAAGTAAAGAAACAAAAATGGACGAATATGCATATAAATTATTGGCGAAGGTGGGCATGATAAGTACAATGCGAATAATACTTGCAGTAGCGGTCATTATCATTGGAGCAACAGAAATCTTGGCAATCGAAGAAGCTACGTACAATGTGGTGAAAAAAGACGACAAGTTCGAGATCCGGGATTATGCACCCCATGTCCTTGCTGAAACCATTGTGGAAGCAGATATGGAACAGGCCGCTAGCAAGGCATTCAACAGGCTTTTTCGCTATATTTCCGGCAACAATCGTTCGCGCGACAAAGTTGCGATGACAGCGCCCGTATCCCAAGAGCCAAGGGGGGAAAAAATTGAGATGACGGCTCCGGTGGGACAGCAACCTTTCCAGGGAAGATGGGCTGTCAGTTTCATGATGCCGACCTCCTACACCCTTGAAGCCCTTCCAGAACCGGAGGATCCGAAAATCTCGTTGCGCCAGGTCCCAGCCCGCCGGATGGCTGCGGTACGATACTCTGGTTTCTGGAGCGAAAAGAACTACCTGCGGTACAAAAAGGAGTTGGAGTCTTGGGTTCATGAAGAGGGTCTTACCATTATGGGCGATCCAGTCTGGGCTCGCTACAACCCCCCTTTCACACTCTGGTTTTTACGGCGGAATGAGATTCTTATTCCTGTAGGTGCAAATACTGACTAGGAGAGAGCCCAACAACATCAGCGACAGCTACTAGGATTTGTGCACGGTGTGTCTTCCATCCTCGGGCCTAATGGTACACGATAAACCGGATACAAATGCAACAAGTATTCAATTCCCCCCCCAAACACTATGGATTGATTGCTAAGTTAAGATGTCTACTCCACATGGCAACTCTCCAAGAGGCTTGAAAAAGTTACTATTCTGGCAAGAAATGCGGCTTTAGGGTAGTCTTGTGCAACACATTGACATATCAAAAGAATAGTTCTTAATTAAAACTAGTTGTCAGTTCTAAAGAAAAGAATATTTGATGCACATAAATAATTATAAACTGTTTAAATCAAATTCAATATTAAAATAATGGAGGATACACCCGATGAAAACTACGACAAGGCTGTTTGGCACGCTGTCGATTATAATGCTTTTTTTTATGACATCCTGTGCTTCCACCAGGGTGACAGATGAGTGGAAGGACCCGAATCTCGTGACCAAAAAATTTAAGAAGATCATGGTAATCGGTGTTGCTAAGCAACCAACCCAGCGCATAACTTATGAAGATGAATTCGTTCGACAGTTGCAAGCAATGGGAGTCATGGCAATTTCAAGCCATACTATTATCCCGCGTGATAAGATGCTGGATAAGGCCACGATCGTGCAAAGCATAGAAGGTAAGGGGATCGAAGGTGTTATTATTACGCGAGTGCGAGATGTCAAGGAGAAACAAGAATATTACAGACACAGCATCAACATGTACGATTACTACAACAGCAGCTTTGCTGTTGCTCCCTCTTTTCAGACAAGCAGCCCGATCTACAAACAGAAATTCAATTTTGAGAGTAACCTATACGACACGAAAACGGAAAAACTTGTTTTCTCTCTTTCTTCAAACACTTATGCCCATGATAATATCAACAAGCGTCTTAGTCCATACATCAAGATCGTTGTAAACAAACTGGTTCAGAACAACCTGTTATAATTGAACGACTGAAGAGTCCACGTCTATACACCTGAACAAAATGGATTGATCTCAAAGTCATCATTGTCATATGACAGGGCAACTTTCATTTAACCCCAAAAAAATTCTATTTTGCAAGTCATTGTAACTTTTGAAGCTAAGATAATACTGGGAAGTATTAAGTTGTAAGGAAAAGGCCAAACTAAAAATCCGATACGAGTATTTGTAACCCAGATGGGCAGGCAGAGGCTATCAGATGGTGAGAGATAAAATTTTTAGCATGGTTTTCCAAATGTTCGCCTATAAACAAATGCCTCATAGTTTTTGCAGATACCAAGAGCGACTTTTTGGGATAAGCCGACATATTTCAGCCTGCAGTATATGTGTAGGGGATTTAACCGGTGTCGAATCTTATCCATGAATGTTACGTTATAGATTTTATGCATGATGATATTGTGTTCTCCTCTTTTTCTTGATGTACTATTCTCTCGTTTTTTTAATAGCAAAAAGGAGGCCATCTTTGATGGGAGGATTTATAAATCTCTTTATTTCACAATGGCATACATGATTAATGTCCTACACAATAAGGAAAGGCGAGTGATCAGGTGTTATTACAAGACAACTTATGGGTGATCCTGTAACCAAACTGACTGACGACAAAGTGCGCTTGAAGTGTTGAATAATTTAACAACACGTTGAATAATTCAACATCATTTACTGCGGAACAAGGAAAACCGAGATAGATCAATTTTTAAGGTAGGTTATTAAAAACGGGACCGATTAATTTTATGAGGTTTAAATTTCTAGATAAATTTAGTTAAAATAACTACAATAAGTATTAAATTTAGACCATCTCCAAAATACCAAAAGACTCAATATAACATTCAAGATACTTAAATATCACAGGCACCAGCGAGTTGTGATGTCAGCTATAAACATCGACTCGTGAATTATTACTAAAATCTTCAGATGTCCAGTAGACATAACAACCTTTAGTAACAATTCATGAGTTCAGTTTCATTGCAGAAGACTTGACTTTTCAGGGATGTGATTTAAGGAAAATTTTCAAGCATAATTCAAACGTTAATCATAAAAGAACAATGTCAGAGCAATCAAAAAGGGCAGGATACCCTTAAAGCATCCTGCCCTAGAAGTTTATAATTTCAAGCCTCAGTTAAAATGCAAAACGCAATCCGGCGGTTATATTATGGCTGGCTACCCCCGCTTTAAGAGTTCCTGAACCTAAACCTGGTACATTTTCTGAAGTTTCAAAATCTTCAGCCCCCAAATAGCGGTATCGTAAATCCAGTGTCATTGTCTCACTCATTGCATATCCTATACCAACACCAAGTTGATAGGTAAAGAGATTGTCATCTTCTGACCCGCCCTCTATCTCTATATCAACGCTTGAATAACCAATCCCAGCTGTAATATATGGGGTCAATGGTCCTCCAGTAGCAAAATCCAAATATCCATTGAAAAGAAATGTTAGCGCTGACATATCACCATTAAGAGATTCACTTTGACCTAATGCCGAAAGACTATCAATGTCATTTGCCTGGTATGATAATTCTCCTTCAACCCTAAATTTTTCCATCATATAACCAACAGCACCACCGATAGTATACCCTGTGTCATACGATAGTTCAGCTGTTAATGGTGGAAAGCCTGAGAGTGTTATATCAAGATCACTATCAGACATCATCGCCACGCCTACATTAGCGCTGCCATACCATCCTGTTGCAGCCAAGCTGACAGCAGGTAATGCCAATAATAAACAATACGCTAAACTCAGGATACCTTTCTTCATCTCTTCACTCCGTTAATTTTTTTATCTCCGTTTTGGGAGCCAATTACAAAATACATTAATGGTATTCAATTTTGTTAGCCATTTAAACGCGTTAAACCACCTCCTTTGTGAGTAATTATTTGGTATTTAAAAAACACAAAAAAAGCCAAGCAGTCCTGCTAAAGGACTACTCGGCTAATATGTAAATGGTAACCCAGCTATCTTCATGAGACCTGTGGCTTTCCGTCCCTGTTTTGCAACAGGTTTGGCTTTTTCATTTGTGCTGAATATATTTCAGCACAGATTTAGAGATAAGGTGTGTAATTGGATATTTAATAAACCTTTTGAAAAGGATTTATCACGCTAGTAAGCCTGTGACATTCATCAGGGAGAGACCTGCGATGATCAGATAAAAACTTGCAGAAGCGCGGTTAAGTATCACCCTGTGGCGGTAAAGGCTTTTTTCAAGCCCGATATGACCTACGAGCAGAGAAATGAAACTGTACCAGGTACCATCAACCAATCCTGCAACTGTGGCCATACCCAATATAGTAATAAAGCTGGCTCCTTCTGGAATAAACTGTGAAAACAGTGCGGTGAAAAAGACAAAAATTTTGGGATTGAGTAAGGATATGCTAAAGCCAGTAAGCCAAGCTGCTGGCAATTGAGTATTTTGAGTAGCATCATCACTACTGTGAGTTCCCCAGGACTTAATTGCCAGATAGATTAAGAAAGCTGCGCCAGCTAGTGTTAAATAGTTCTTGGCGGTGGGAATGCGTTTAAATAAGATGCCGAGAGAGGTGCTAGCTGTCAGAGCCCAGAAAAAAATTCCAGCTGCATGTGCCCAGCTCGCAATCAGGGCGTCACTGAGACTCCGTTGAACTCTATTTTGAAGGATAACCGCCAAGCTTGGGCCTGGAGACATGGCGCCAATGGCGCAGATACCGACAAGTGTAAGCCAAGAAATCAAGTTCATTATCACACTCCATTAAAATGGACAGGACATTAACTCACTCGTGCCTTCCGGTAAATAGTGTAATTATAATACTGCTCTCTACTAGAACTTTACCATTAAGTTGCAATTCCTTACCACAATGTTGGCTATTGGGGACCTATTTCGGAGTTGCCATGTGGAGTGGCAGTCTTGACTTTGTTGGCGATGATTTTCCTTCTAACTCGCCAACCAGGCTTCTGCTTCTGCTCTTTGATCTCTATTAAAAGCCTTAATTTTTAAGCCTGGGTATAAAATTCCCTCTAATTCACTTAGTTTCTTCAACCATGTCTTATCAGTCAATACCGCTGTACGGTCAAATTTTTTCAGGAGTCCGAACACTGCAGGAAGGAGTGAAAATTCAATTGCAATTGCACCAAGTGATGGAAAACGAAAGTCGATTACATCATACAACATTTTCCCATTTTCAATATTCTCCGATTTGCTAACAAGTTCATCTAAAGCAATTTTTATTTCTTTAGCGTCCAATTTTCCACTCATCTCAATATCTAGCCGATTCGTGCTATTTTGAATTACTGTAAACATAATTACTCCTATTTATGAGCAACTTGGAACGATGAAAATTTTATTATACTGACATTCACAAAATTCCACATGGCTTGCTATAATAGAAACTATTCCAGCCCAGAATCTGAGTTGCCATGCGAACTGGCAATTTTGACTATGCAAGCAATTCATTTTGTTAGGTTCCCATCAAAAATCACAAGCATCTTTAAGCATTTTCCATTCTTCGGACTCAGCATCAACTACTAAATCATATAGTGAATATTCATTAAATTGATTTCCTAAGATGTTCTCCAAACTTTCATCCTCTGACTTCAAGAAGACAACTAGTATCACGTCATTTATTGGTTCAGACCACATCATGTAACGAAATCCTCTTTTTTGGGCCAAGCTATGAACGAAGCAGAATAAGAACCTTCCTTCCATGCCAGAATTCTGAGTGAAATTTATAAGCTTCAAAAAGGAAGTTCTTTCTCCTCGATCTATTTCAGTAATTGTCGCATCAAGATAAACCCAATCAACATCTTTAGAATAAACACTATATAGATTTTTAGATGTTACCTCATCGTCACCCTTTAAAATTGGAGATGAGACACATCCTGCTAATAACAGAGAAATTACTGCCATCAAAAGTAGTAATTTTTTATGTACTTCATTCATCGGAGTGTCCTCCGGGTTAAGTATGAAAGGAGGGAAGCATACTAGATTTATATCAATATAAGCCTCTAAGACTTACTTAAGATGTCAGATATTTATATACTTTATTAAATGGAAAAGTTCTCTTGAATTCATTGGTAAATTTATTTGCTTTCACTAGTTTTGTATCAGAATCAATAGGTATAAAAACTTGTTCAATTTTTACTCCTTTTATAATTGCATTTAAAAGGAGCACTGATATTGTCATCTGCCCATATTTATACAGAGAATTTGCAAATGCATTCCATTCAGTTCCATAAGTAGATAAAGCACTTATAGTCAAGTTCTGCTTCTCCTCCTTTAAATTTTACAAGATGATATCCTTTGGGGCCACTTATGTACTGCAAACTGGATGTAACTGGAAGTATTTTTCCTACCATTGTGTGAGTACAAGCAGTTAGTGCAAGGACAATAAAAAAAACTTTGGATTATATGTTCCTTTTTTATGCACTTAAACACAAAAGACTTCCACCAGGATAAAAAAATTTGAAGATCGTGTATTAATAATTTCAGAATAACCTCATTCATTGGAGCGTCCTCCTTTATCGAGGTTAATAGATGGAGGCTATATATAGTAATTATAAGTAACTAGAGGGCACTTAATCAAGTGCCACAATGTGTTAGGAGAAGGGATTTCAGAATAGTGTATATGTCTTGCCAACATATTGACTTTTCAGCCTCTTGAAAAGAGTTAAGATTGCCAGTGGATATGGCAACCTTTTAAGTACAATTCATGAGCCTATAGATATAGTACTTATTATCACTAGCAAAAGTTATAGAGATAATATGCCATTCATCGTGGTATTTGATTCAAAATAAAAATCAGATTTCAGGTTTAAAGTATTTGACAACTTTGGGAATAAAAAACGAGCATACAAATAAAACCAAAGAGAGGATACTCTTCCAGCTCCACATCCTTTCCCATTGTCCAGTTTTCCATACTTCAGCCATGGTGGCAAAAAAGAATGTCATAACAAATCCACCGGCAAGAATGCCGAAAAGAGTGCCCCAGAAAAACTGAATGAAGGACACTCGTGTCAATGCCATACCGAAATTCATCGGCGTAAAGGGGGAAGAAGACTAAACGCAGATAAAGTGTCACAGCTAAACCGTTTTCTGCAATTTTGTTATCATATTTAGAGAGACGGTACCAATTAGAGGGGCTGCAAAATCCCTCCCAAGATAACGTCCGATGATAAAGGCGCCTGACGCTCCAAGCATTGCCCCAGTAATGTTGTAAAGAAAGCCCCAGAGAGCACCGAAAAGGAGTGCTCCGACCCCGGTAAAAAGAGTTGCTGGCAAAAAAAGACATATTCCTACGCCATATGAGAGGATAAACACCAGTGGGGCCAGAGGGCCGGTAGGGGCTATGAAATCTTTTAAGGTTTGCGGATGCAAGTACTCTGTAAGTGAGGTGAAACGAAACAGAAGAATAGCACCTGTTGCAAAAATAACAAACAGAAGTGCCTTCAGTATTGATGTCGACTTTTTTTGTCAGGGTTCATACAGTTTTAGAGGCTCTGAAGAGAGCTCCAACTGTATACTGTGATGTGCGAAAGCCCGTTTCACCTAAGAACTCTATGCAAGAAAAGCCAACCTTTTCCATTAAGTTTATCTGATCCCGAACCGGTATCGTCCCGCCTATTCATTGAGACCAGGCTTCTGCGCTGCCAACCAGAGACTCTGGGAGTTCCTTTTCTAAAACAACATCAGCAAATTGAAATCTCCCGCCATTTTTCAGTACTCTGAAAATTTCCTGGAAAAGTTCCTGCTTGCAGGGAGACAGATTGACAACTCCATTTGAAATGACCGTATCAAATGTATTGTCGTTAAATGGGATTTTTTCTGAGGAAACATTGACGACTTCAATGTTGTTCATACCGGATTCGGTAAGATTCCTCTGGGCAAGTTCAACCATTTCCGGGGTTAAATCAATACCGCATACCATACCAGCATTCCCAATTAAACGCTTCGCAACATAGAGATCAAATCCTGCACCGCTGCCAATATCAAGCACATTGCTTCCTGGTTGAATATCTCCTATGGAAAAAGGATTACCCACACCACAAAAGGACTTCAATAATGCAGGCGGTGCTTCATTGATAGCAGTAGAGTCGTATCCTAATGCTTCAGCACCAGCTTTACCTGTTGGATATTCAAACATTCTTTCAGATGATACGGCTACCTTGGAATATTTTTGCCTGATAGCATCCTTAATTTTGTGTGGGTCAGGAGTAGATGCTTCATTAGAATTGGAAGGGATTAAACAGGTTTGCTGGCGACCGCCAGATGCTTCAGGTGGAGGTCAGCCACTTGAACTTTTATTCTTTTTAAAAAAATCTGGCATGTATCTCTTATGCAAATAGTAAATTAATGGCCAATGGATATCTTCAGTCAAACTATTTTTCTACATTGTGGTATTTTTAAAAGATACCAAAAAACATTAAATATCTCAATAATAATGAAATATGAATACTGATTAAGCCTCAGTGTAATTTTAGAAGGCAAGTTAACATTTCTTGCCACAATGTTGGTTCTGTGATGGATGTCTACCAGTTAATATTGCCACTATCTAATGTTGATTTTTGTTTTATGGTTTATCTGAAAAGCTCAATTCGACTCATGAATTGTTTTTTTTAGATTGCAGACGCGGGCGAATCGCTGTCAAACGATCGGCAATGCCAAACCTGTAAACCCCAAACCCGCTTATAACGAATAAAAAACCGGATTTAAGTTTCTGAAGATTTACGTTAGATATAATTAAATTGAACAGATTTGCGTTTCGTGGAATAAGTATTTTATATTCCGGCAGTCGTGTAAAGCTCCACTAATGTCTTAAATAAAGGAGAAGAGACGTGCAATGGCAGGAAAATGACAATCTGGCTGAGCTTGAAGCCATGGAGGACTCGGCATTCCAGGGCGGCGGCGTTAAACGCATAGAAGCCCAGCATAAAAAAGGCAAACTCACGGCCCGGGAGCGTATAGATCTGCTGCTTGATGAAGGCTCCTTCGAGGAATTCGACCTGCTCAAAACGGGGAAGGGCGGTACCGGTACAGACGAGTATCCCGGCGATGGGGTTATCACCGGGCACGGCACCATCGGCGGCCGGGAAGTCTGCATCTTCAGCCAGGATTTTACCATTCTCGGAGGTTCCCTGGGCGAGGCGCATTCCGGGAAAATTGCCAAAATCATGGACCATGCCGTCATGGTGGGTGCGCCCATCATCGGTCTGAATGACTCAGGCGGCGCCCGCATCCAGGAAGGGGTGGATTCACTCGCCGCCTATGGCGAGATATTCAGCCGCAACGTTCTGGCCAGCGGTGTGGTGCCGCAGATATCCTGCATCATGGGTCCCTGTGCCGGCGGGGCAGTCT
>JGI2160J19893_10000329_pt1 | contig 16563 bp, 19 predicted proteins | sample DeeMarSeWOR28_12_FD_19893 | JGI IMG/M metagenome (IMG submission 19893)
CGGGCACCGAGTCTTGCTGCTCAGCAAACGCAGCCAGCCGCCGGTGCTTTATGAATTGGCACTGCGGCCCGCCGATCCGGCCGCAATCATCGTGGCGCATCGCCTGACAACCGTATCTCATTTTAACCGGCCCACCGCCATGGATCTGGCACCCGATGGTCTTCTAGCGGTGGTGCTGACTTACGACAGCGGTTATCTTTTCAAGCGCAGGCAAAACGAAGACTGGCCAGGCGCTTTCGAAAGAAGACCCCAGCGTTTGCGTTTTAACCGATTGGCCCAGCAAGAAGCTGTATGTTTTGGATTTTACGGAAAATCGGTCTTTGTAACCTCCGAGCAGGCTCCGGCACCGCTGGTACGCATCGATCTGGATGAACCAGGTAAAAAGCCGTGACCCGCCAGAATATCGGCCAGATCGCCTCACGCAGAGACGCAAAGGAGCAAAGATTATAAAAATTTTGGGAAATTCCGTTAAAAAATCTCCATTCAAGATACCAAACGTCCGCCTGTTTATTGCTTTTCGGGTTTTCTTTAACTGCCGCTTTTATTATCCGGTGTTTACCATTTTGTTTCTGGACTACGGCCTGACTCTGGAACAGTTTGCCCTGCTCAATGCCGCCTGGGCCGCCACCATCGTATTGCTCGAAGTGCCTTCCGGTGCGCTGGCCGATACGGTGGGCCGCAGAAACCTGCTGGTTTTTACCGGAATTCTAATGGTCATTGAAATGATCCTGTTGTGCTTTGCGCCGCGGGGAAACTCCCAATTATTGTTTGCTATATTTCTGGTCAATCGGGTTTTGAGCGGCGCTGCGGAAGCATGTGCCAGCGGTGCAGATGAGGCCATTGCCTATGACTCCCTTAACGATGAAGGCGACATCAAAGATTGGCCGCGCGTTCTGGAAATACAGATGCGGGTTCAATCTATTGCCTTCATCATCGCCATGAGCCTAGGAGCGGCCGTTTACGACCCGGCCCTTATGGGGCGCATCGTCGAATGGCTGGGGCTTAAAATTCATCTTAACCAGGGGACGACCCTGCGCATCCCCCCCCTTCTGACACTGTTGATGGCCGTCTTGACGTTGTTGACCGCATTGCGCATGCGTGAAACCGACCATCAGCGCTATCGGATGAAGACCGGCCGCGCCGCATCCATCGCCGGGGCGTTCAAATTGACACTGACGGCCGGAAAATGGATACTACAAACACCCTTTGCGCTGGCCATTATTCTGGCCGGCCTATTGTTTGACCATTGCATCCGCATGCTCATAACGCTAAACAGTCAGTATTACCGCCTGATCGAGCTGCCCGAAGCGACATTCGGCTTGATCGGATCGGGATTGGCCATTCTCGGGCTGATTGTGCCGCGCATGGCCCGCAGCATGGTGCAAGAGCATTCTCCCCGGTTTAACCTGGGGATCATGACTGCCCTGACTCTGATCGGGCTAATCGGCATGACTTTCTTTTGGCCGATTATCGGGCTGCTGCCGGTCATTCTTTTACGCGCGGCAATTTATCTGCAGGCCTTTTTTCAAAGCCACTACCTTAACCGCGTCACCAGCTCGCATCAGCGGGCTACGGTATTAAGCTTCAAAGGACTGTTGTTTAATCTGGCATACGGGCTTATCGGTGTGCTGTATTCCCTGTTGCTGGCGCAGCTCAGGTTGCAGGCCGGTACGGGCCAGCCGGAAATTTCCGGGGCTCAATTGGAAAACCTGATATTCATCAAATCAATCGCCTGGTTTCCATGGTATTTTTTGTTGACGATGCTGGCGATGTGGCTGTTTGCCCGCTGGCGTATGAAGGGCACCGATGAGCATAAAAAACCTGGATAACATCCAGGTTTTTTAGCAAAACAGAATCTAACCCGAAACCGGGCCCAGGGGTTAACNGACCAACCTAAATTATATTTTTTTGTTGCCTTTTAACTTAAATAAACTTATTTTTGCCAAAANGGCGCAAAGCGGATCAACGCCNATAATNACAANCCCAAAAAGAAGGATCAGNAANATGGGTCAAATGGAAAATGGCGGTGANAGGGATTTTGTGTTGAGCAACACCTCCCCGGGCAGCGAAGCAGNGGAATCCCGCGAAGATCTTTATCGCGGAACCGGCCGNAACATCTCCGGCGAACGGGCCTTTAAACCCATTTACGTCGCCATCGGCGGTTTTTTGATTTTAATTGTTCTCAGCTTTGTTGTCATCGCCAGAACCTATAGTCTTGCCGAAAAAGTCCAATTGCTGGCGCTGGAATCCAGGCTCGAGCAATTGGAAAACCGTCTGGGAGCCATCGACGGCGAAGGCTCATTATCCCAGGCCGGCGGCCAGGGAAACCAGCTGATCCTGTTAACCGAGCGCCTTGACCAGATGGAAGCCAACATGACGGCCCGGATTAGCAGCATGGCCAACCAGCTCAGCACCATGCCGCCTAAACCCGCCTCCGAAGACGCTCCAAAGGCCGAGGCTGCAGCAACAGCTCCTGCTGCAAGGCCTGAAAAAGAAACGACCGCCAAGATTCACACCGTCAAACAGGGCGAAACCCTTTACCGCATCAGCCGCCGCTATAATCTTTCCGTAGAACAGTTACAAAAGTACAATGAGCTGGATTCGAAAGCGTCCATTTATCCCGGCCAGAAACTGAAGGTCAGCCCGCCGCAATAGTTAATAAAGCATCTCTTATCAATAAATTACAAAAGCCGAGCAACACGTTTAAGCCCAATTGCATTCAGCCTACTTTTATAAATTCGAAATTCAAATATCGAAACTCGAAATAAATTAGAAATTCAAGAATTTAGCGCATTTGAATTTTGCATTTCGAATTTGTTTCGGATTTCGAATTTAATGTTTCGTGTTTATGACTTAAACATATTAATTTTAAATTGGAGATTTAAATAGCAAACCCGCTTTTCTCAAATTTCATTGGCGCACCTCTAAAATATCTCTTTCATATTTTTCCTCAAGTTCGCCTGCGACTCAGCCGATAACAACCCCAGATAAATATGTTCTTGAGGGGACAAAGATGTCCGGCCGCAACACATCAAAGCATACGGAATGGAAAATCATCGATCGGCTGATCGGGTTTGTGGTTTCCCATTTTTATCGCCTTAAAATCGCCCGCAAACTGATGCTGGGATACAGCGTGCTGCTCATTTTGCTGGTGGGTATATCGGTCTATGCGCTGGCCAATCTGGACCGGCTCAATGAAATCAACAACAGCATCTTAAATGTTGACCTGCCGGTTATCAACACATCGGAAAAAATGATTGACGTCATTCTGGACCAGGAGCGCTATGCCCAGCGCTACCTTATCTTAAAGAGCCCCGACGTTTTAAAACTGTTCTGGGATAAGGAAAAGGAATTCAAAGAACTCTCTGAAAAGATCCGTTTTTTGCCCGGTCACACCGATTATCCCATCGTTCAGATAATGCGCCTGCATGCCGAATACCATCATACCCTGGTTGAAGCCCTGAAAGGGGTTAGCGACCCCACCTCGATTGCCGCCATGGAATTTGAAAATAGGATTAAGGCTCAGCAGGAAAGAATTATTATGATCATCAAGAGTATGGCGGCCAATGCCCTGCGGGAACAGAACGAAAAAACCGGATTAACCGCAACCATCGGTCGCATCGCATTTAAAGCCTCGGCGGTGCTATGCGGCCTGGGTCTTCTGTTTGCGGTGACAGCGGCCTTTGTCATCACTCGAAATATATCCGGCGCTTTAAAAAAACTAAAGTACGCCACCGGTATGATTTCCGAGGGGAAATTCGAATACCGACCCGACATCCGCAACAAAGATGAACTGGGCGATCTGGCCGATGCGTTCATTACGATGGCCAAACGCTTAAAACAGCTTGAGGAAATGTATCTGGACACCAGCCCCTTAACGCGGTTGCCCGGGGGCATTGCCATAGAAAATGTAATGAAAAAGCGCATTGCCGCCAAAGCACCGATTGCCTTTTGCCTGATGGATATCGACAATTTTAAAGCCTACAACGATCATTACGGCTATGCCAAGGGCAACGATGTGATCCAGGCCACGGCCGCCATTATCAGTGAAGCTGTTGCCAGGTATGGAACCGAAGATGATTTTATCGGCCACATCGGCGGCGATGATTATGTGCTCATCACCACCCCGGATATTTATCCGCGGGTCTGTCAGACTGTGATTGACCGGTTTGATCAGACCATCCCAGGCTTTTACGACGAGCAGGACCGCGAGCGCGGCCATATCGTCGGCGAAAACCGGCAGGGCCAGGAAGTCAAATTCCCGCTGGCAACCCTTTCCATTGCGGTGGTAACCAATGTAAAACGCAAATTTAGAAATCACATCCAGTACGGTGAAGTGGCGGCCGAGATGAAAGAGCACGCCAAAACAGTGGCCGGCAGTACCTTCATGGTCGATCAGCGCGGGGATGATAAAAGTAAAGGCAAAAGAGACCGCAAATTGATCAGCCTTCAGGAACTCAAGCGGGGATCACAAGGAACTTAGATGCACCGATTAAAGGCGAAAATAAATTTCACGGTTGCCGTTACGCTGGTTTTGGTGTTTGCAGGTTGCTCCTATTTGACGAATTTCAACAGGGAGCCTTCATCGCCGGCCGACGGGCAGGCCGTCGATAACAGATACGCCGGTGAAATTACAGAGCTGGACCGTGTTATCCAGGGGGATTCAAAACCCGGTGATGCAAAAAATGCGCACCTGAAGCTTGCGCAGCTTTACTCCGATCACAATAATCAACACCGAAATTATCACAAAGCCCTTGAGCACCTGGAGGCCTATATGATACTGGAGGAATCCTCTGTCAACGCTGAAACGCTCAACTGGCTGGCGTCATTAAAGGAAATCGACCGGCTTTGCGGTGAGATCAGCCGGGTGCAGCAAGAGCTTGAGGAGTCGCATAAGGAAACCCTGGCACTTAAACGAACCAACCGCAAATTAACACAGGAAGAAATCAACCTCAGGGACAGAAACCGCAAACTTGAAGAATCCAACCAGAAATTGCAGCAGACCATCGATATGCTCAAACGCCTCGATCGCCGCCTCGAGGAAAAAAGACGAAATTTCCGATAACCCGTTAAGCGCCATTGAACCAGCTAAGGCGGTCATGAAACATTGCCGGACAGGTCGCCGCTGCAGGCCTGTCATTTTTCATTAAGTTGAAGCATTTTCTCTTGAAATAACCTACTGATATGATAAGATTTATGAGGTGCGATTCTGAAATTTAATCTCATCATACTGAATGGCCTCGTCGTGTAAACGGTGTATGCTCGCATTCTTTTTAGAGACCATTTTGGCGACTACCACGATTTCGGCATATCAACCATTGGCCATCTGATCCTTTTTATAGCGCCTAGCGACCGTAAAGTTGGAGGGCTAACGTGTTCAGTTTATTTGCATCGTGGCTGAATCGGTGCTCGAGGCTAAAAATTCTGCTGATCGCGGTGGCGCTGATCCTTGGCATTGGCGCGCTTGATTTTGTGACCGGTTACGACCTGTCCTTTGGGTTATTTTACACCGCCCCGATCATACTACTCTCATGGTATGTATCCCTGCCGGCCGCAATCCTCGGCGCACTTCTTAGCGCAATCACCTGGTATTTTGCCAACAACTTTGCGGCACCGGCTCCCATCCGCCAGGCCGTGCTTCTGTGGAATGCCGCCATTCGGTTCGGTTTTTACGTCGCTGTCGCCTACCCGCTTAGTGCCCTGCACGAGGCCTATACCCGGGAAAGGCAATCCGCACGTACCGACCCACTTACGGGTGTCGCAAACAGCCGCGCTTTTCATGAGTCTGCTAATTTGGAACTCATGCGCGCCCGGCGGCTTGGATATCCCCTGACGTTACTCTACCTGGACCTCGACAACTTCAAGACGGTTAACGACACCCGCGGCCATCGGGCCGGGGATGAACTCCTGATGAAGATCGGCCATGCGTTGAAGGATGCACTTCGGGCCACCGACCTGGTGGGACGACTTGGAGGTGATGAGTTCGCAGTCCTCTTGCCCAATACGAATCAAGACCAAGCCACCCGGGTTATACGCAAAATCGAGCAGGCCGTCTGGCGTGAAACTCACACCATGGAATCGAAAGTCGGGGTTAGCATCGGGACAGCCACTCCGGGCANGCTTCCCGCGATCATCGATGAGATGATCGCCATGGCCGATACGCGCATGTATCAAGCCAAGAACGCGAAAAAGAGCCACATTGCGACACCAGGAAGTCACAGTTGGTGACATTGTGCTCATCCCGGCAATGTGTCGTCAGCGCATTACCAATATTGGATCGGAGGATTTGGTCTTTTCAGCGATTTGCACGCCACGGTTTTCAAAGGCTGTTTATGAAGATATTGAGGACAGTCTATCTCAGAGCGAATCGGACTCCTGAAATCAATCGTCGTTAATTGAAAACCAGGCAATTTAAGCAAGACAAGCCGATGCACGCTAAAACATTATAATCGAAAATTCAGATGGAAATGGAACCGGCAAGAAACTGGCGCTTTTTAATATGAACAGATTTGTGCAACCACAAAAGGGGGCAGCATGAGATGGAGGTGGCTGGCGGCCATTTTAATCGGTCTTCTCGTTCTGGCAGGCGGAATTTATCTCATTCTGGATCCGGAAACCAGTGAACTGAATGAGGCGGTTCGCGCAAAGTTGGGCGGCACCTATATCCGGCTTTCAGACGGCTTCACCCATTACAAATTGGTCGGCCCGCAAGACGCCAAGGTGGTGGTTCTGGTACACGGGGCAACCGTTCCCATATGGACCTGGGACCAGCAGGTTCGGGCGTTGACCGCTGCCGGCTTCCGGGTTCTGTGCTATGACACGTTCGGCCGGGGGTATTCAGACCGGCCCGATGTCCGCTATGACCAGGAACTTTATGAAAGGCAATTACTGGAACTGGCAGACAAACTGGGCTTGAACGTACCCTTTGATCTCGTCGGCCTTTCGCTGGGCGGCGGCACCGCTGTTAATTTCACCGCCCGACATCCGGAACGGGTGGATAAGCTGGTATTGATTTCGCCCCTGATCAATAATTTTAAAGTTCCGTCTTTTTTTGGCATTCCGGTGGTTGGAGAATTTTTGGCCCGCCTGGCCGGTATCCGCGTTATTGCCAATCGCTTTGCTGCGCTGGTTGAAAATCATCCGGCGTCTGAAAAATATACCCGGCTTTTCATGGAACAAACCACCTACCGGGGCTTCCAGCATTCGATGCTATCCATGCTCAGAAATAACGCGGTGAGGGATTACCGTGCTGCCTATCAGGTGGTTGGCCGGCAGAAACGGGCGGTGTTGCTGATCTGGGGAACCGAGGACGTCGAGATCACCAACCAGATGATCGGCGACATCCAATCCCTTGTCCCCCGGCTGACGTTTAAGCCGGTGGGCGGTGTCGGTCATGGAATCGTTTTCCAGAAGCCGGAAACCGTCAACGAGTTGATCATAAACTTTTTGTCAAGGTGAGCATTTCAAATTTTAAAAAAGGAGAACCATTTTGTGCAGCTCGACCGCTTCGAATCATTCATGGCTGTCCGGGTGGATGCAAGCCCATGAGATCGAGCTCTGGGGCATGGCTGACCTGAGGGACTTCGCGACACCCAAAGACGCCGAGGGTCATCGGTTGCCGTTTGCCGTATCCTGGGCGGTCCCCATGAACCCGCACATCATGGCCGGCATCCAGCAAGGTCCCAATCAGGCCTATGCCGAGGAATACGCCCGGGTCAATCAGCGCCTAAACCACCTGGCGCTGGCGCTGGCTGATGAAATCAAAAACCGGGGTTTTAAAGCTCACGCACTGGCAGCCTCAGCGCGCACCGACACGGTCAACATCAAAGGCGACTTTCCTCACAAAACCGCCGCCACCCGGGCAGGATTGGGCTGGATCGGGCGTCACTGCCAGCTGATCACCCGCAAGTTCGGCTCGTGGATTCGTCTGGGGACCGTCTTCACCGATATGGCGGTATTATACGCCAACCCGCTGGAACGCAGTTTTTGCGGTCGCTGCATGCGCTGTGTTGAGGCCTGTCCCGCAAAGGCCTTAAGGGGCAATGCCTGGTATCCGGGAATTGAGCGAGAACAAATTCTGGATGTTACGGCATGTGACCACTGGAAAAAAGAAAACTATTTTCAATATCATCAGGGACACAACTGTGGTATCTGTTCGTCTGTATGTCCCTACGGCCAAAAAGCTTTAAAGCGGCAGACCCGCTAGAAGTGATCGGTCATATTGATGAAAACCAGCCTGATCATAACGATGTACATCGGTCTGAGCATTCTGGGGTGCGCTACCCGGCCAATGGTTTCGGTCACCATCTTTGCGATTCAAGGCCGGGTCTTTGACCAGGAATCCAATTTCCCGCTTGAAAAGGTCGATGTTTACTTTATCGACACCGGCTATGACGATAACCGTTCCAGGAATCCAACTCCGATTAAGGTGGCACAGAGTGATTCAAAAGGTAAAATTGAGGCACGATTGAACTATTTATGGAGCAGAAAAAAATCGGCTTTCAATAACCTGCCCCGAGCAACCTTTGATGTCGTTTTATCCAGAGACCTCTACCAAACAAAGCGCTTCCAGTTTAAAGAATCCGAACTCCAGACTGACCGCGTTGCATTTTTGGTTAATCTGGAAGATGTTTACATGGTTCGGGAATTAAAGTGAGCGACCGATGCATCGCATGCTGAGCGGATATCTGTTTTGTTCAAATGCCGCACCCGTTATTTTTTCGGCGGTGATCCAGGTCATCTTCGGTGCACTGGCTGTGTTATGCTGCGCCTTTGCATCCGGAGCCCTCGCGCAGGAGCCGGGGTCGGCAACGCCCTCCGGCCCGGATTTTTCACTCGCGATAATCTGGTCCGAGCTGCTTCAGAAAAAACCGTTTCCCTATATTGCGCCACTTCCTGCCAGGGTGCCCACCGCTCTGGATGGAACCTATACCAAGTTTGACCCCAAGAAGACACCGCCGGTACCGTGCCGCCGCTGCCCGGATTATGCACCGGAAGGCGGAATATGGAAGCTGAATTTGGATCAAGGGGTTTTTCGTATCTTCCATGAAATTGACGGCTGGCGAAGTCTGGGCTCTTTCGTAGTTGAGGGAAACCGGGTGCAGTTGTTCAATGATCCCTGTTGTATCGAGGTCAGGGGTTTTTATCATTGGACGATCGCTGAAGGACGCCTCATTCTGAGGGTTGTCGAAGACCCCTGCGCTATCGGGTTACGGGCAAAGAATTTAACTCAGCTTCCATGGCGGTCATGCGAGACCCCAGCAAGCAATAAGGCCGTTGGTAATCAGGGGCCCAAACCGCCGGGCTGTCAATGATAAAAAAAGATTGTCTTCACGGAGAAACCCATGAGCCCTGCTGGTCCTTCAAATTTTAAAGCGAAAAGAATCACGCGCAATTACGTTCAGAGGATTCAGGCCGCACCGTCGGTGGTCCATGCCTTGATCTGCCCGGTCAGAGAGGCTGAATGGCTGGATGGCTGGGATTACCGGCTGATTTTTTCGCATTCGGGCCTTGCAGAAAAAGGATGCGTATTTACCTCCAGAATTCCGGGCGAAAAAGACACCATCTGGCTCATCACCCGAAGAGATGATGCGGCCTGCGAGACGCACTTTGCCCGCATTACACCGGATTCAAGAGTGGCCGAAGTGACGGTTCGAATTGATGACGGCGGTGAACAAACCTGTCACGTAAACATCTCCTACACCATCACCGCGCTGACCGAGGCGGGAAATACCTTTATCGACAATTTTACAGAGGAAAATTTTGTCAATGACATGAAATTCTGGGAAGCGACGATGAACCATTATCTCAAGACCGGCAAAGCCCTTCCCCGGACCGACCGCGCCCATTGGCTGAAATATGAAGTTAAATGAGGGAACGCGGTTATGCGGAAAATTCCCGTTGTATGGATCCGCTTGTTATTCACCACGAAGATCACCAAGAAGATGAAGCTCGAGCAGGGTTATTCACGCATGCTTTCTCTGTGATCTGCGTGCCCTTCGTGGTCGTTGACGTGTGACTTGATTTTTATGCATAACCGTATATGGAAAAATCAATGACAGCCGTTCCATTTTCCTATTACCGCACGCCGTTGATCCTGTTAAGTATCGTCATCCTGGTGTGCATCGCTACGGTAATTGCGCCTCCGGCCGGACGATTCAGCTGGCTGCTGGAAGTGGGCCCCGGCCTGGCAGGCCTCGCCGTGCTCATTGCAATCCATCGCCGATTCCCGATGTCGCATATGGTTTACTGGTGTGTGTTTTTTCATATGTTCATCCTGATCTACGGCGGTTATTACACCTATGCCAGAACGCCTCTGGGAAACTGGGCGATGGAGGCATTCGGTTTCAGCCGCAACCATTACGATCGCGTGGGTCATATTGCCCTGGGCGTGTTTCCGGTTTTTATTATTCGAGAGATCCTTTTGCGGGTCACGCCGTTGCAAAGGGGCGGGTGGTTTTATTTTATCGTTTTCAGCATTGTTCTGGCGATTGCGGCCTTCTGGGAGCTTCTGGAGTGGTGGATCGCCCTGATCGTGGCCTCTGATGTCGGCACGGCTTTTTTGGGTTCACAGGGCGATATCTGGGACGCCCAGTGGGACATGTTTCTGGCCCTTGTGGGGGCCCTNATCGCTGTGCCCCTATTTTACCGGCGGCATGACCGATCGATGGCAAAATTAGGCAGCATATGAAACTTCGTTTGCTTGATCAGGTGCGTGCGGGCTGCAAAACCGTGGCCGAGCGTGCCGCCCATATTCAAATCAACCATGATTTAATCCCCTCCTATGCTGCGGCCTTGCCCGGCGTAAAGACCATCGTAGCCGAACATGACGCGGCATGTCATTATCTGGGCCGGGGCAAAGATACCGCCGTTTTTTTCCTGATCCTGGATACCATAAATTTTGGGTCCGGTTATTTTCCGCACATGAACAAACGTCCGGGCAGATCCGGTTATTTTACAATAGCCGGCTGCCTCAATGACCACTTCAAAAAAAAGGGGCCGCTTTCAGCGCTGGAACTGACCCGGCTGACTCCGCCAGACTGTGCCCGCATATTCGAGCAGGATTTAAACAATAAACCCCAGGCCGGGCTCATGCAGCTTTTTACCCGCGCCTTAAATGACCTTGGCCGGTATGTCCAGGCGGATTTTGGCGGCAGCTTCAGCGCGTTCATCGAAGCCGCCGACGCATCTGCCGAACGCTTGGTGCAACTGCTGACGCGTATGGCCTACTTCTACGATGTTCAACGATATGAGGACGTCGATGTGCCGTTTTACAAACGTGCCCAGCTGGCCGCGGCAGATCTATCCCTGGCATTGGGTGGCAAAGGCCTCGGAAAATTTGATGATCTGGGCAATCTGACCATCTTTGCGGACAATCTGGTGCCTCATGTGCTGCGGGTTGATAGGATTTTGGCTTACTCAAAGTCGTTAAGCGCCCGAATCGATTCAGGCGATTTGATCCCGCCCGGTTCAAACGAAGAAATAGAGATCAGGGCCTGTGCCCTGCACGCTGTCGAGCTAGTCCGGGCGGCCCTGAATGCATCCAGAGAAGCAATCACCTCCATGGAGCTTGATTTTTTGCTCTGGAATCGCGGTCAGCAGCCCGCATACAAGTCCATACCACGCCACCGTACCCGAACCGTCTTCTACTAAAAGCGCTTCAGCGCCGCACTCGACACCAGGTAAGCCCCTATTTATTAAAAGCCATCTCAAAAAGTGGATGACGCTCAAAAACAAGGCAGACGAAGCAGCAGCGCAGCATACGTCAGTATGTAAGCATTTTAAGGAGGCTTTTAAGGCAGGTATTGAACGTTAGAAGCATTTTTGAGATGGCTTTGAGAAAAATTTGCTAAATGCCGCCATAATCTGTTAAAATTAAGGCAAAAGATTTTCCAAGAATTGCCGATAATTAAATTAATGTACACCCTGACAGCCACCGTACCAGAATCTTGTGTTAAAGCCGAACATATCAAAACCGACGGCATCAGAAGCCGGCTTTTTTCACCCATCTTGGGTCCGCTGATGCATAATCGGTTGCTTATTGCCCTGCTGGCCGCCGTGACGGCACTGCAGCTGGTCTTCACGGCGACCGAGCTCACGGCATGGCAATGCCCGCTAAAATCGACACTCGCAGTTGCCTGCCCCGGCTGCGGCCTGACGCGGGCGATGGTCCAGTTCGTAGAGGGGAACTGGCAGGCAGCCATTCAGCTGCACGCATTTGCTCCCATTGTTCTGGGTGTTGGGATCCTGTTTGCGGCCGGCAGCGTTCTGCCGCGAAAAATGCGTAGCCGGATGGCCGACCGTCTGACGGCTTTTGAAAGACGCACCGCCGTTTCGGCGCTCCTGATTGTCAGCATGCTGATCTACTGGGTTTTACGCATGATCGTTCCTATATAAAGAAGGGTACAACCAGAGCGTGTATCCGCCAAAAAAACAAAAGAGGTAGACCATGATTGAAATGATTTTAGGTTTGTTGTTTCCGGTGTTGTCGCTCATCGGCTTTATTGTATTTATCATCGTTTTGATCAAACAATTTAAGCACGGTGGCGCTTTACAGGGCATCATCGGAATTATCACCTGCGGTTTATGGACATTCATCTGGGGCTGGATCAAGCATAAGAGCCTGGCGATGACCAAACTCATGATCATCTGGACGGTGATTCAACTGACGCCGCTGATACTGGTCGGTGTCTTCGGCGCCGCACTGATGGGCCAGATGGTTCAAATGTTCGGTGAATTGGCGGGGGATCCTTCACTGCTCATGAAGATGGATCAGAAAAACGGGGACGGTTCCGGGCTGAATGCGGAAAACAGGCCAATACGCCTTCCAAACCGGACGGCTGCCAAAACCCCTGCCGCAGAAGTAACGGACTGGAATGCTGCCGCCCTGGCGCTGTGGAAAGACGGACGATACACGGACCCGGACAAAGCCAAAGCCTACTGGGACAAAGCAATTGCAGCCAACCCGAAGATGGCCGAAGCTTACAACAACAGGGGGCTGGCATTTTACAATTTAGAGCTTCATCAACAGGCCATCAACGACTTTAGTCAGGCCATCCGAATAAAACCAGAATACGCCGAGGCGCTTAACAATCGCGGCAATGCTTACTATGCCCTGGACCAATACGAAAAAGCCGAGGTCGATTTAAATAAAAGCCTTGAGCTGAAACCGAGATACGCCAAAGCTCACCTGAATCGGGGCCTGGTTTATTTCCAGATGAAAAAGAGCGCTGAATCCTGTAATGATTTCAGGAGGGCCTGCGACCTCGGTGACTGTGACGGATTGCAGTGGGCCATGCAGAACGGTTTCTGTAAATAATTGAAAGATCGCGGTCTCTATATTTTAAGCGGTTAAAAAAACAGGAAAGAAGGGCGAGGCAATCTTTTAACAAAGCGGCCTGAATGTCCCTTGCATAAGGACAGCCAGGCCGCTTTGTTAATCACCAGACAGAAGCCGATAACGAGTCGGACACAAGAAATGGAATTATACTAGTAGTGGTTTCAAAGCGCCAGATTGCGATTTAAAACCATTTCTAAGGATCATAGCGGGGGATACAGGTCACGCTCCAAAGCGCCCAGTCCTTCTGAGGCCTGGGAACCGTTTCTGAAATGATGGACTCTATTTTTTGTCTTTCTTGAGACTTCAGGATCAGGTGATTTAATTTTTGATCGACCCGCACCCAAAACAGACCTTGATGAAATGCTCTCATGTCGCGCGCTTTGGAATTTAAATATCGTTCCGGAATAGTGGCGAGTTGCTCTCTGAAAGGCGTCCCGGATTTTGTCCCCTCACAATAATCTTCCACGAGAACAGCGACGAGGCTGGTTCCTCGGCCATTTGTCCCCATTTCTATTTTCTGTCTTTCCCATCTCACATTCATCGATGGTTCTCTATGGTTTTGCTATAAAACCACGTAGCGGTCGCTTTTTTCGATAAGATCGGCATTTTTCGCCTGGGTGGCAAAATCCTTAAATCCCATTCCAGGGACATCGCCTTTAAGGCCCAGAGCCCTGAAACTGACATCACACAGCGTCATTTTGGCCTTGCCGACCAGGTTTTTAAAATCCGGCGACTGGGTCAGAAGCACCCCTTTGCCGGTGAAAAACAGCTCGACTTCTTTGCCTTTTTCACTGGCCGCACGGGTTAAATTGATGACGTAATCGAGGTGCTTATCTGAACTGACCAAAATGCCTAGTTTTTCAGCCATGGTGCAAACTCCTTGTTTGTTGATTATCCACAAAATATTGCCGGCAGCGGTTTCAACCGCTCCGTCTGAAAAAAACCGCATGAATGCCGGCTGAAGATCGGATAACGGTGCGCTGGATTTAACCGGTTACCACCAGCTGATGACCTTGTCGTTATTAAAAATATCATCCACCAATTTCGACCAATCGACCTGCTCATCATAAAGCTTCGCCACCTGGGCTCGATCGCCATTGGTGATTGTTTGCATAAACTTTTCAACCGTGACGTCAGGTCGGCTTCGAAGAATATAGAGTATTTTCATTTTCGCAATCCTCCTAAAACGGAATGACGAGATCTGCCTTGCGCAACATATCGCCGATCTCTTCAAGTGAGGCATATTTAAAGCCGTGCTTTTCGACATTGACCCGGTTGTTTGAATAGCGCTCGCCTTCCATTTCGTCCAAGAATTCCATGTTGTCGTGATAGGCCTCGTCCATGTTGGCAATTTCTTTATCAACCACAAACATCTGAACAAAGGTGTTGTAAAGCATCATGCCTAAACTGGAGCGCAGGCCTTCATATTGCTGCTCCTCATTATTAACCAATACAGCGACGGTTTTCATTTTTAGGTACTCCCCCTTTGGATTAAACGGTCCGTAGTTGAGTTGCGACGCTGTGAAACAACATCGAACCGGAAAAGGTAATTATACCACAGTGTATAGTCTATATATGCCACTTAGTGGTATATGGTGTCAATAAAAAAATCCTTTTAAATAAGGTGACCCTTTTAAAATCCACTCACCTTATCTCATTGGAATCTTCGAAATTTTTAATCTGAATCTGTTGCTGGGAAGGGTTCTCCCTTGTCGGAACAAATTGGAAAGAAACGTTAAAACTTGAAACACATACCGTGCCGGTCCGCATCCGGCGGCAATACATGAATCCGTGGTTTAGAAAACAAGACTTGAATCCGATACCAGGAACATTTAGGGCTGATCGCTTCGCACCAGGGCATCTGCAATCATAGAGCTTAGAAACTTTACCTCGACACCCATTTTATAGTGATTATTTAAATCGCTGAGCTGCGCGTGACAGTTTTCACACGCCGTGGCCAAGGTTTTTGCCCCCGTGGCCCTGACCTGGTCGACTTTGACACTGGCGGATTTCATGCGAAAATCCAGGGTATCTTCCCCCATGGCGACCAGTCCGCCGCCGCCGCCGCAACACCAGTTGTACCGCGGGTCATCGGTAAGTTCTCGATAATTATCGGTCAGATGCCTTAAAATATATCGCGGCTCATCGATGACGCCGGCATTGCGGGCAATCTGGCAGGGATCATGATAGGTAACGACGCCGTTCAGTTTGGTTTTATCCAGGTGGATACGCCCTTCGCGGATATATCTGGCGTGAACTTCGGTAATCGAAGAGACCTTAAAGGGCTGCTCTCCGGCAAGCTGTTTCATGACCCGGTAGGCCGTCCCGCATTCGCAGATACAGACTTCTTTAACTTTGAGTCGCCTGGCTTCATTGACAATTCGATCCAGAATCAATTTGGTTTTGCTGGGATCCCCGACAAAGGCGCCGAAATTAACGGCCTCAAAAAAACTCAAGGTCCAGCTTTCACCGGCGGCATTGAAAATGGCTGCCGCCGGAATGATCGAGTGCGCACCGGCCAGAGCCACATAAAGCAGATCAGCGCCCTGCACGTCCACCGGAATGGCGGTCTCTCCCGCTTCCAGTTTCCATTTTGAAACCACTTCGGCCTCAAGTCTTTTGATGCCTTGCATAAAACTGTCTTTAAACAAATCGATGGATTTGCCTTTTTCAATGGAAGTATCGGCCAGCAGCGTGAGGATTTCAGGTTCCGTTTCAGCGCCGACCAGCAGCAGCTTGGCAATGGACATCAGCATCTGGGTATCGATACCAAACGGACAATACACCATACAGCGCCGGCACCCGGTACACGAGTAGGCCGCCTCATAAAGCTCTTCCAGCGCCATATCACTGAGCTCTTTTGCTTCTCCCACCGAGGGCCAAACTTTACCGCGACCTTTAAAATACCTTTTGTAAAGGCGGCGCACAATCTCACCCCGATAGGCGGCAATATATTTAACCTGCCCCATGGAAGCATGCACATGGCAGGCCTCGGTGCAGACTCCGCAGCGGGTGCAGGTTTCCAGATAAAATCGCATGGCTTCATTTAGTTTGCTTCTAAAAAGTTTGAGCAAATCATCGCGTGTTTTTTGATCCATAATCTCTTCCTCTAATCGGTCATATTTTCTTCCAGGTATCGGCTTCCCTGTCTAAAAAAGTTCGATTCTAACTTTATTCGCCGCTGGCTTCTCGCTACTGGCTGCTGGCTGACAGTCAGAAACCAT
>JGI2160J19893_10000339_pt1 | contig 16222 bp, 12 predicted proteins | sample DeeMarSeWOR28_12_FD_19893 | JGI IMG/M metagenome (IMG submission 19893)
ATCACGCCGATCGCCATGGAGAAAGAGCTCCGCTTTGCCATCCGTGAAGGCGGCCGTACGGTTGGTGCGGGTGTTATCAGCGAAATTATCGAATAGGAATAGATTTGCGAGTCTATCACTCGTGTAACCTAGAGAAGGTAACAGGTTTTATCAGGTGCAGGCATGAGAAATATAATTACACTAGGGTGTACGGAATGCAAAAACCGGAATTACACCACGACAAAAAATAAGAAAAATACACCGCACAAACTGGAATTTAAAAAGTATTGCCGGTTTTGTCGGACTCATACCCTGCATAAGGAAACAAAGTAACCGGGGTAGGCCAGTAGCTCTAACTGGTAGAGCACCGGACTCCAAATCCGGGGGCTGGGGGTTCGAATCCCTCCTGGCCTGCCATTGCCCTGTATTTTGCGCAAGAACTGGTCAGGAGTGGCTCCGACAAACAGAAACTTTCAGCTTGTCAGTCAACTGAAAGCATGGATTATAAAATGGCAGCAAAAAAAGGCGAACGTTCCACAAAGAATAAACCGGTTGCTGTAGAGCAACAGGCCGCGCAGAAAATTTCTCCTGCTCGCATTAAGGAATTTGCCGGAGAGGTGAAATCTGAGTTCAAGAAAATTGTCTGGCCTGACAAGAAAGTGACCATAGGTTCAACAGGAGTCGTCCTTGTCCTGGTTTTCCTGGTATCAGTCTATCTGGGAGCGGTCGATCTTTTTATAGGAAAGCTGGTTTCATACATTCTAAGATAACACACCGCGGTATCGGAGAAGGTACACGGTACATCCAGCATAAAATAGAGGTTTTCTGTAACTTATGGCAAGGCACTGGTACATAGTACATACATATTCCGGCTTTGAGGAGAAGGTTAAAACCACTCTCCAGGAGCGGATAAAAAACGCCGGGCAGGATGATTTATTCGGGGAGATCCTGGTTCCTAAAGAGCAGGTGCTTGAAATGGTCAAGGGATCAAAGAAAACTTCTGAAAGAAAGTTTTTCCCCGGCTATATCCTGGTCAACATGGAACTCAATGATGATACCTGGCATACGGTGCGCTCCACGCCAAAGGTAACAGGTTTTGTCGGCAATGACCGGAATCCCCCGTCTCTATCCGATGAGGATGCCATGAAGATCATCGGCAGGATTAAAGACGGGGCCTTGAAACCGAAGCCGAAAGTAACCTACGAAGTTGGTGATGCGGTCAGGGTTATTGACGGCCCCTTTGCCAACTTTCAAGGCGTGGTTGACGAGGTGTATCCTGACAAGGGCCGGGTCCGGGTCATGGTCTCTATTTTTGGGCGTTCAACCCCGGTGGAACTGGAATTTGTACAGGTAGCCAGTGACTGACCAGTCTGCTGGCTATGTTTGCAATATGAAAATGTAAAGGAAGACAGGAAGTTTATTCTCTGATTTTTTCTATATCGGGTTTTGATTTAGGAGGCAATAATGGCAAAAAAGATTCAATCATATATAAAACTGCAGATTCCTGCCGGTGCAGCGAATCCTTCTCCCCCGGTCGGCCCCGCACTCGGGCAGCACGGTGTCAATATCATGGAATTCTGCAAGGCATTTAATGCCAAGACCCAGGGACAGGGGGATACTATAATTCCGGTGATAATCACGGTATATGCCGACCGCTCTTTCAGCTTTATCACCAAGACACCGCCGGCCTCAGTGCTCCTGATGAAGGCTGCCAAGCTCAAGAAGGGTTCAAATCATCCGAAGATGGAAAGAGTTGGCAAGATTTCCCGCTCCAAGATCAAGGAGATTGCTGAACTGAAAATGCCGGACCTGAATGCTTTTGATGTTGAAGGTGCCATGAAGATTATAGAAGGAACCGCCAGGAGCATGGGACTGACCGTTGTCGAATAAGTCGGTCATCTGCACCCTTTAACAAAGAAAAGTTCATTTTTCTCATTAAGAGAACAGCAGAGATATTTTTTTACATAGATGGAGAATGAAGCCATGGCTAAGAGAGGCAAAAATTACAGAAAAGTACTAGAGAATATCGATACCGGCAAAATGTACAGTCTCGACGAAGGGGTTGAGCTTGCCTTGAAGGGCAGCTATGCCAAGTTTGACGAGTCTGTTGACATAGCAATTCGGCTCGGCGTTGATCCTCGCCATGCGGACCAGATGGTGCGAAGCAGTGTGGTGCTGCCAAATGGCACAGGAAAGGAAATCCGGGTCCTGGTATTTGCCAAGGGCGATAAGGAAAAAGAGGCCCTTGATGCAGGTGCTGATTATGCAGGCGGTGACGAGTTTGTCGAAAAGATCAAGGGAGGCTGGCTTGAGTTTGACCGTACGATTGCGACCCCGGATATGATGGCCACCGTGGGTAAGATAGGCAGGATCCTCGGACCGCGGAACCTGATGCCAAATGCCAAACTGGGGACAGTTACCTTTGATGTCGGGAGAGTCGTTAAGGAAATCAAGTCCGGTAAAGTTGACTTCAAAGTTGATAAGGCCGGTGTTGTTCATGCCATGCTTGGCAAAGCCTCCTTTGGCTCCCAGAAGGTAAAGGAAAACGTTCTGGCTTTTGTGGACAGGATCATTCAGCTGAAACCTTCAACCAGTAAGGGTATATATCTGAAGAGCATCAGTCTGTCCACGACCATGGGCCCGGGCGTTAAGGTTGACCCGCTGGATATCCGTAACCTGGTTAAGCAGGCTTAAGGAAAACAAAGTATTAATCAATGTGGGACTCGGTTACGAGGTCCGCATATTTATAGAGAAATCCGGTTAGTTGATACATCCGGTTTCAATGTCGAAGACAGCAGGTACATTTTGTTTAATCCCGCTCAAGACGGGACCTGCCGAGACACGATTTGTGAAATGTTCTTACATCAGACCTGGAACACGAGAAACACTTCATGTCTGGAAAGAGTTGCAAGAAACAGTTAGCAAACGCTCGGCGACATAAAAGAAGCCTGTACCTGCTGAAAACCTTTAACGGCCCAGAATTATTCCGGGCTGCACCAGGAGGAAAAAAGTGAAGCGCGAGGAAAAGGTTGCAGAAGTCGCGGAACTCAACAGCAAATTTGCAAAAGCAAAAATTGCCATAGTTGCCGACTACAAAGGCCTTACAGTACCGGTTCTGCAGGAATTGCGGCATAACCTGCGCAGGAATGATGCCGAGTTCAGGGTCGCCAAAAACACTCTCCTCATCAGAGCAGTTGAGGATACAGAGTTTAAGGGATTGCAGGAAGATTTCGTGGGAACGACAGCAGTAACTGTTTCCTACGGAGACCCTGTTTCCCCCGCAAAGATCCTCACAGATTTTTGCAAGGATCATCCTGAACTGAAAATTCGGTCAGCATCGCTTGACGGCAAATTATTGTCAGCAGACGACATTACATCATTGTCCAAGTTGCCTAGCAAGGAAGTCCTGCTGGGCCAGATGCTTTCTGTAATGAATGCTGTACCAACCGGTCTTGTACGGGTATTGAGCGGAGTTCCACGAACTTTCCTGTATGCACTGCAGGCAATTAAGGAACAGAAAGAACAGGCTGCTAATTAAATTTTATACAATAAACAAAGTCGCCAGGAGGATAAGAAAATGGCTGTAACAAAAGATGATGTAGTAGAATTTATTTCAAGTATGAGCGTTCTTGAGCTCTCTGAATTTATCAAGGAACTGGAAGAAAAATTTGGTGTTTCTGCTGCCGCACCTGTCGCAGTAGCAGCAGCCGGCGCTGCACCCGCTGATGCCGGGGCTGCTCCGGCAGAGGAAAAGACGGAGTTTGATGTGGTCCTTGCCGCTGCAGGTGATCAGAAAATCAAAGTCATCAAGGAGATCCGTGCCATCACCTCACTTGGTTTGAAAGAGGCAAAGGATCTGGTTGAATCTGCTCCGCAGCCGATCAAGGAAGGGGTGTCTAAGGAAGAAGCCCAGGAAATCAAGGAAAAAATCGAGGCGGTTGGCGGATCAGTTGAGCTTAAATAAATCGGTTCTTAAAACGTCAAGTTACAGGAACTTCAATCTCTGCCTGGATTGCTTCAAGGCGGAAGCCGGCCGCAGCAAAATAGCCGGCATTGACAGAATAGGACGCTACGGAGAAATTCTCCGTAGCGTCGTCGCGTTCTCAAGGAACAGAAAAAAAGCGGGTGGCGGCCACCTTCTCAAATGTGCCGTAATTAATTAATATCATTAAAATTAAAATAAAAGGTTAGTGAGGTCTGCTGGACAGATCCTTTTGTAGCATCCTGAGCCTGCTACATAACAAGGCCTCCAAACCGGTTACTTAAGACGAGGGCATTGCTCGATGGGGACGATGAACAGAGTCAGAAAGAATTTTGCCAAAACCACCAGTATTGTTGAGATCCCGCATCTTATTGAGATGCAGAGACTATCTTATGAAAAATTTCTGCAGTTGCATGTAGCACCCGACAAAAGGGAAGACATGGGACTGCAGGGCATCTTTAAAAGCATTTTTCCGATTTCAGATTTTAACGGTACCTGTTTTCTGGAATTTGTCCGATACAACTACGGTGATCCGAAGTATACGGTTGATGAATGCGTTGAAAGGGGCATGACCTATGAAGTGCCCATCAAGATTACGGTCCGGCTGGTGACCTACGACACCGATACCGAGACCGGAGTCCAGAATATCAGGGACATCAAGGAGCAGGAAGTATACCTTGGCTCGGTGCCGCTTATGACGAGGGACGGTGTTTTTGTCGTCAACGGTACAGAACGCGTCATTGTTAGCCAGCTGCAACGGTCTCCGGGTCTTTTTTATGCCCATGACAACGGCAAGACCCACTCCAGCGGGAAACTCCTCTACTCGGCACGAATTATACCGGTACGCGGATCATGGATTGATCTTGAGTTTGACGTCAAGGATGTACTCTATGTCCGTATTGACAGGCGCAGAAAATTTCCGGTCACCACCCTTTTACGTGCCCTGGGCTACAACTCTGAAGATCTTCTGGGACTTTTCTATAAGACAGAGAAAATATCGGTCAAGCGCAATAAGTTGAAAAAGGAATTTGATCCGGATCTTTTACTGGGCCAGCGTGCTACCCAGGATATAGTCGGACCGAAAAAAGGCGAGATTATTGTCAGAAAGAACAGGAAAATAAGCAAGGTCCTTATCAAGAAAATGGTGGAGGCCAATATAAAGGAATTTGATGTCGAGCCGGAAGAGTTGCTTGGTAAATATCTCGCCCAGGACGTAGTTGATCCTTCTTCCGGTGAGGTCATAGCCCAATTAAATTCTGAAATCACCGAGTCTGTTCTTGATTCCATTCTGGATGCAAAGATTAAAAACTTTGAAGTCCTCTTTATAGACGGGACGCATGTCAGCGACTCCTTCAGGAAGACCCTGGCCCTTGATAAGATTGGAGACACAGAGGAAGCGTTACTCGAAATATACAGGCGGTTGCGCCCCAGCAGTCCTCCGACCCAGGAGGTAGCAACGTCCTTTTTCAATAACCTGTTTTTTAATCCTGCCACCTATGACCTTTCCGAGGTTGGACGGTTTAAGATTAATGCCAGGCTGAAGATTGATACCGATATTTCAGTCAAAACCCTGACCAAGGAGGATATCGTTGAATCGGTACGCTACCTGGTCCGCTTGAAAGATGAGCAGGGTAAGGTTGATGACATTGATCATCTTGGCAACAGACGGGTGCGGACTGTCGGAGAGCTAGTAGAGAACCAGTACCGCATCGGCCTGGTACGCATGGAACGTGCAATACGGGAGCGCATGACGCTGCAGGAGGTTGAAACCCTCATGCCCCATGACCTCATTAATCCCAAGCCCATTACTTCGGCCATTAAGGAGTTTTTTGGTACAAGCCAGCTTTCGCAGTTCATGGACCAGACCAACCCGCTTTCAGAAGTAACCCACAAGCGCCGTTTAAGCGCACTTGGGCCCGGTGGTCTGTCAAGGGAACGGGCCGGTTTTGAGGTCAGGGATGTTCATCCCACCCATTATGGCAGGATATGCCCGGTTGAAACACCTGAAGGTCCTAATATCGGTCTCATTGTTTCCCTGGCAGCGTATGCCCGGGTGAATGAATTCGGCTTTATCGAAACTCCTTACCGCAGAGTAATTGACCGCAAGATAACCGATGAAGTTGTTTATCTGAATGCCATGGCGGAGAAAAATGAGTTGATTGCTCCTGCCAAGGTTGAGTTGGATAAAAAAGGTAAAATTATCAATGATAATCTCATTGCCCGGGAAGAGGGCGAGGTTGTCATCACTACGGGTGACCAGATCACCTATTTTGACGTGGCGCCGAATCAGTTGGTCTCAGTTGCCACGGCGCTCATCCCCTTCCTGGAGAATGATGATGCCAACAGGGCCCTGATGGGCTCCAACATGCAGCGCCAGGCGGTGCCGCTGCTGCGCACCTCTGCCCCGTTGATCGGTACCGGACTTGAAAAAGTGGTTGCCAGTGATTCCGGGACATGTCTGCTGGCAGGCGGGGATGGAGTTGTCGAGGAGGTAGATGCGACCCGGATCGTGGTGAACTACGATGAACCTGGAACAGACGGTTTTTTGACCGGGGTTGGCGTCTACCGTCTGAGTAAGTTCAAGAAATCAAACCAGAATACCTGTTTCACCCAGAAGCCCCTGGTGTATCCGGGACAGCGGGTTTCAAAGGGTACGGTACTGGCCGATGGCCCCTCCTGTGACGAGGGTGAACTGGCGCTGGGCAAAAATGTAACAATAGCCTTCATGAGCTGGCGCGGATACAACTTTGAGGATTCTATCCTGCTCAGCGAAAGGCTTCTGAAGGATGACACCTATACATCTATTCACGTCGAAGTTTTCGAAACCATGGCCCGGGATACCAAGCTGGGCAAGGAGGAAATCACCAGGGATATTCCCAACGTCGGGGAGGAAGCCCTGAAGAACCTCGATGAGAGCGGTATCGTCAGAATTGGTGCGGAGGTTAAACCTGGAGACCCCCTGGTTGGCAAGGTTACACCTAAGGGTGAAACCATGCTGTCCCCCGAGGAAAAACTGCTGCGTGCTATTTTCGGAGACAAGGCAGGAGACGTGAAGGATTCTTCCCTGCGGGTGCCGCCAGGGGTTGAAGGGGTCGTCATTGATGCCAAGGTCTTCTCCCGCAAGGGTGTTGACAAGGATGAGCGTTCCCTGACCATTGAAGATATGGAAGTTGAAAAACTCACCAAGGACATGGAGGACGAGTTGCGCTGCCTGAAAAAGGGTGTGCGTGACGGCCTGGGTGAAATGCTTGTGGGCAGGGTGGCAAAGAATGGCCTGAAAGGAAAGGGCGGCAAGACGCTTTTGGCCAAAGGCAAGAAATTCACCAAGGAGATCATCGAGGAGGCTGAATTTGCCAAGCTGCAGGAAATTGATTTTTCAGGCTGGAAGAATGTGGCGGACAAGGCTGAATCCATGTTTTCCCAATACCGGGAGCAGGCCAAGCTTGTGCGGGAACGTTATGAAGGCATCATTAACCGGCAGCGCAAAGGCGATGATCTGCCTCCGGGCGTCATTCGCATGGTGAAGGTCTATATTGCCGTTAAGAGGAAACTGGCGGTTGGGGACAAGATGGCAGGACGCCATGGCAACAAGGGTGTTGTCTCCAGGATTCTGCCGGTCGAGGACATGCCCTATTTCGCCGATGGTACCCCGGTGGATATCGTGCTCAATCCCCTGGGCGTCCCTTCTCGTATGAACGTGGGCCAGGTGCTTGAAACCCACCTGGGTTTTGCGGCCAAGAAACTGGGTGAACAGCTGCAGCAGTTTGCTGAACGAAAAGAAGTTGCAGAGGTCAGGAAAAAACTGAAAAAGATTTATTCAGCTCAGGAATACAACGAAAACTTTNAGGATCTTTCCGATGAGGAGCTTCTGGACAGGGNAAGGAAATACGGCCATGGTGTGCATATTGCCACCCCGGTTTTTGACGGGGCAGCAGAAGAAGAGATCCGCGCCCTGCTGGTGGAAGCCGGCGTAAATGAAACGGGCCAGACCAAAATGTATGACGGTTTGACCGGCGACCCGTTTGATAAGCCTGTCACGGTAGGGACAATGTACATGATGAAGCTGCACCATCTGGTTGACAACAAGATCCATGCACGCTCCACCGGTCCTTATTCTCTGGTGACCCAGCAGCCGCTGGGCGGCAAGGCCCAGTTTGGTGGCCAAAGGCTCGGCGAGATGGAGGTCTGGGCCATGGAGGCATACGGTGCCGCTTATACCCTGAAAGAATTCCTGACTGTCAAGTCTGATGATGTCGAGGGCAGGACAACCATGTATGAAAATCTGGTTAAGGGTAAAAATTTCCTGGAAACCGGATTGCCGGAATCATTCCATGTCCTTGTCAAGGAACTTCAGGGTTTGTGCCTGGATGTGGAACTGTTAAATGAAAAAGAGTGATGCTTAAGTAATGCAAGTCCGAGAAAACTTTATCCCCGGACAGCTGCAAAAAGTCGTTTTTAATTAAAAGTCATTTACTTCAATATATAGGTGCTGACGTGGAAGAATTGTTTAGCTTTTTTGCCAAGGCCAAGAAACCTTTGAGTTTCAATTCGGTACGAATTTCTCTCGCCTCGCCCGGCAAGATCCGGGACTGGTCGCATGGCGAGGTGAAAAAACCTGAAACCATCAACTACCGGACTTTCAAGCCTGAGAGGGATGGTCTCTTCTGTGCCAAGATTTTCGGGCCGGTTAAGGATTACGAGTGTAACTGCGGAAAGTACAAGCGCATGAAGCACCGTGGTGTGGTCTGTGAAAAGTGCGGGGTTGAGGTCATCCAATCCAAGGTCCGGCGTGAACGGCTTGGCCATATCGAGCTGGCTGCCCCGGTGGCCCATATCTGGTTTCTGAAGAGTTTGCCGACCAAGATCGGCAACCTGCTTGATATGACTTTAAAAGAGCTTGAGAAGATTCTTTATTTTGAAGCCTACGTGGTGACGAGCTCAAAAGTGGATGCCCTGCCCCCAGGCTCATTGTTAAACGAAGAAAAGTATCGCGCCATGCTCGAGGAACATGGTGACCAGTTTACAGTCGGGATTGGCGCCGAGGCCATCAGGGATTTGCTTAAGTCCATAGACCTGGTTGCGCTTTCAACAGTGATCCGCGAGGAAATACGCTCCACAGGTTCTGAAACAAAGAGAACCCGCCTGGGCAAGAGGCTCAAGGTTGTCGAGGCCTTTCGTGATTCTGGCAACAGGCCTGAATGGATGATCCTTGAAGTGATCCCGGTCCTGCCTCCCGATCTGCGCCCTCTGGTGCCTCTGGAGGGCGGCCGTTTTGCGACGTCTGATCTTAATGATCTCTACCGCAGGGTCATCAACCGCAACAACAGGCTGAAGAGGCTTCTGGAGCTTGACGCCCCTGATATCATCGTGCGCAATGAAAAGCGCATGCTGCAGGAAGCGGTCGACGTGCTTTTTGATAACGGCAGGCGCGGCCGGGTTATCACCGGCCCCAACAAGAGGCCGCTGAAGTCCTTCAGTGATATGCTCAAGGGAAAACAGGGACGATTCCGCCAGAATCTGCTGGGCAAGAGGGTCGATTACTCAGGTCGTTCGGTCATTGTGGCCGGGCCCCATCTGCGCCTGCACCAGTGCGGTATTCCCAAGAAAATGGCCCTGGAGCTCTTCAAGCCATTTATCTATAACAAGCTGGAACTGCTTGGTTATGTAACCACCATCAAGAGTGCCCGAAAGATGGTGGAAAAGGGCACCAAGGAAGTATGGGATGTGCTTGAGGATGTGGTAACAGAGTATCCTGTTATCCTCAACCGGGCCCCGACCCTGCACCGTCTCGGAATGCAGGCCTTTGAAGCTGTACTGATCGAAGGCAAGGCTATCCAGCTGCATCCACTGGTATGTATGGCCTTCAATGCCGACTTTGACGGTGACCAGATGGCCGTGCATGTGCCTCTCTCCGTTGAAGCCCAGACCGAGGCCAGGGTACTGATGATGTCCACCAACAATATTCTTTCCCCAGCCAATGGTGGTCCGGTCATCATCCCGACCCAGGATATCGTTCTCGGCCTCTATTACATGACCAGGGAAAAGGTTTTTGCCAAGGGCGCAGGAAAGATTTTCTCTTCGATCGATGAAGCAAGGATCGCCTTTGACCAGGGTGCTGCTGATCTGCATGCCAAGGTCAAGGTCCGCATCAACGGCGGGTTGGTGGAAACCACCATCGGCCGTGTTCTTCTTAGTGAACTCCTGCCGCTCAAGGTACCTTTCAGTGTCATCAATAAGGTTATGACCAAAAAGGAACTGGCCTGGCTCATTGATTATACTTACAGGAATGCAGGCACCAAGGAAACCGTCATCCTGGCAGACCGCCTGAAGGATATGGGGTATGAATACGCCACTCTTGCCGGGATCTCCATCTGCGTCAATGACATGATCATCCCGGTCAACAAGGAAGAAATCCTGGCAAAGGCTGAAGGCCAGGTGCTCGATGTTGAAAGCCAGTATACGGATGGTCTGATCACGGTGGGTGAAAAATATAACAAGGTGATCGATGTCTGGTCAAAGGCCACAGAGTCCGTTGCCAAGGAAATGATGGACGAGATGAGTGTTGAATATCAGCGCGGCCCTGACAAGAAAGTCGTGGAGTCGCCAAGTTTCAATCCCATCTTTATCATGGCTGACTCAGGAGCCCGGGGCAGCAAGGACCAGATCCGCCAGCTCGCCGGTATGCGAGGCCTGATGGCCAAGCCTTCGGGTGCCATTATCGAGTCGCCCATCAAGGCGAATTTCCGGGAAGGTCTCGGGGTCCTGGAATATTTTATTTCAACCCATGGTGCCCGGAAGGGTCTTGCCGACACAGCCCTTAAAACGGCAAACTCCGGATACCTCACCAGAAGGCTGGTGGATGTGGCCCAGGATTCGACAATTATTGAAAAGGACTGCAACACCCTGGACGGTATCTGGGCAGAGCCCCTCATGGAGGGCGGTGAGGTGATCCAGCGGGTGGGTGAGCGTATCCTGGGACGTGTCAGCCTGGACGATATCTATGATCCCTTTACCGATGAACTGCTCGTTGCTGCAAATGAGCAGATTACGGAAGAGAAGGTCGAGAAAATTGAAGCGAGCGGCATTGACCGTGTTCTCATCCGTTCCGTGCTCACCTGCCGTTCCAAACGGGGAGTCTGCGCCATGTGCTATGGCCGCGATCTGGGCCGCGGCCATATGGTCAACATGGGCGAGGCAATTGGTATTATTGCAGCCCAGTCCATCGGCGAGCCAGGTACGCAGCTTACCATGCGTACATTCCATATAGGCGGAACAGCGAGCCGGCGGGCGGAACAGGCTGAAATCAGGACCCAGCATGGTGGAGAAATCAAATTTCATGATATCCACTTTGTTAAAAACGACAAGGGCAGGATGGTTGTCATGAACCGTAACGGCGCTCTTGGCATCCTGGGTTCTGAAGGCAGGGAACGCGAGCGTTATCCGGTGAACTACGGGGCCCAGCTTTTAGTCGATGACGGCCAGAAAGTGGAACCGGGCACCATTCTGGCCGACTGGGATCCGTATACCATACCCATTGTCTGTGAGGTCGGCGGTATCGTCAAGTATGGTGATGTTGTGGAAGGCACAACCATGCAGGAACGTGTTGACCCGGTTACCGGGAAGGCAAGCAAGGTTATTGTCCAGTCGCGTTTGAGCGGTGACATGAATCCGCGCATCACCATCAAGGACAAGCGCGGCAGAACCCTTAAACTGCCCGGAACCGGGACAGCAGCCCGCTACTCCCTGCCGGTGGGATCCATTATTTCGGTAAACGAGGGGGATACAATTCAGTCCGGCACCGTTGTCGGTAAGATTCCGCGGGAAACAACAAAGACCAAGGATATTACAGGCGGTCTGCCCCGGGTTGCCGAGCTTTTTGAAGTACGCAAGCCCAAGGAGCATGCCGTAATAACAGAAATTGACGGCCGGGTTTCATACGGCAAGGACCTCAAGGGAAAACGACGGGTTGTCATCACGCCCGACATCGGAGAACCCAAGGAATACCTGATCCCCAAATCAAAGCATGTCAGCGTGCATGAGGGGGATTATGTCAAGGCTGGAGAACCTTTAATGGACGGCTCTCCGATTCCCAATGACATCCTGCGCGTCCTCGGCGTCAAGGAGCTGGCCCGCTTCCTGGTGAATGAGATCCAGGAGGTCTACCGTCTTCAGGGCGTAAAGATTAATGACAAGCATATTGAGGTTATCGTGCGCCAGATGTTACGGCGGGTCCAGATAAGTGACCCGGGTGACTCCTCCTTCATGCTTGGTGAGCAGGTAGAATGGTGGGTCTTTGAAGAGGAAAACGAGAAGATCATCATGTCAGGCCAGGGTAAGCCGGCAGTAGCAGAGCCGCTGCTTCTCGGCGTGACCAAGGCCTCGCTTTCAACTGACAGTTTCATCTCTGCGGCCTCGTTTCAGGAAACAACCAAGGTGTTGACCAATGCCGCCATGGGCGGCCGGGTTGACAAACTTCTTGGCCTCAAGGAAAACGTCATAATGGGAAGGCTGGTTCCTGCAGGTACCGGGTTAGAAAAGTATCGGGTTGCCGAAGAGTAGTTATGCCTTTGGCAGCGCGAAACAATCCCGAATTGCTGGTAGGCTCATGCACCCATGACAGCAAGATTGTTCTTGACAAGAAGGGTTACGTAAGGTATTTAATTCCGTTTTTTGGGAAGATACAAAATTTGTACGACGTTAAAAAGTCTCGCAGCCATCACCAGGGCCCAATAAAACAGATGGGTTACTGGCGAGAAACCGGTCCGCCGAGTGCTTTTCACCCCTGCGGGTATTAATACGGGACCAAGATAAGATAACAGCTTTAAAAATTAACAAACTATATTTTGACAGGAGTTGGAATCAATGCCAACCATTAATCAGCTGGTACGACAAGGCCGCAAGGTGGCCAAGAAAAGAAGTGATACTCCGGCCCTGAAGGGTTCTCCGCAGAAAAGGGGTGTATGTGTGCGGGTTTACACTACAACACCCAAGAAGCCAAACTCCGCCCTGCGAAAAGTTGCCAGGGTGAGGTTGACCAATGGGATCGAGGTTACCTCGTATATTCCCGGCATTGGCCATAACCTGCAGGAGCACTCAGTTGTCCTCATTCGTGGCGGCAGGGTAAAGGACCTGCCCGGTGTCCGCTATCATATCATTCGTGGTACGCTTGATGCCCTCGGTGTTTCGGACCGGCGTCAGGGACGTTCCAAGTACGGAGCCAAACGGCCGAAATAGTTTAAGGATAATTGACGTTTTAGGAGGTTTATCTTAGATGCCCAGGCGTAAGATTACAGAAAGGCGAGCCATTGAACCTGATCCCCGCTTTAACAGTGTGCTGGTGAGCAAATTTACCAATGGAATCATGGAGCGCGGCAANAGAAGCGTGGCCCAGAATATTTTTTATGGCGCCATGGATATTATCGAGCAGCAGATCACCGATGCAGAGGCGATTGCTGTNTTTGACAAGGCCATGGAGATGGTGCGGCCGAAGGTCGAAGTAAAGTCCCGGCGTGTTGGTGGTGCCACTTACCAGGTACCTGTTGAAGTGCGGCCGGAAAGAAGGAATGCTCTGGCTATCAGGTGGATTATCAGCTTTGCCAAGGCCCGTCCGGGCAAGACAATGTCAGAGAAACTGGCGGCAGAACTCATGGATGCCTACCATGAACGCGGTGGTTCTGTCAAAAAGCGTGACGATACGCATCGTATGGCAGAGGCGAACAAGGCCTTTGCCCACTACAGGTGGTAAGATACACTTAATTGCCTGCGGTTGAATTTAGGGAATTGACAAAAGGCGCACCTTAGGGTAAAAAAGGCCACCTTTTGACTGGTTAAGGAAACGGTGTCTCGGTTAATCAATCAACTTCAGAAAGGAAATTTAACTTGAGGAAAGTGAGAACCCGTGGCAGCCGATTTTCCTCTTGCCAAGCTTCGAAACATCGGGATCATGGCCCATATCGATGCCGGCAAGACCACTACAACAGAGAGGATATTATATTACACTGGTCGCTCTTATAAGATGGGCGAGGTCCATGAAGGCACTGCCGTCATGGACTGGATGGAACAGGAGCAGGAACGAGGTATTACAATTACCTCAGCCGCAACAACCTGTACCTGGCATGACCATAAAATAAATATAATAGATACCCCGGGGCATGTGGATTTCACCATTGAGGTGGAGCGCAGTCTCAGGGTGCTTGACGGCGCGATAGCCGTCTTTTGTGCGGTTGGCGGGGTTGAACCCCAGTCCGAAACAGTTTGGCGGCAAGCCGATCATTATCACGTTCCGCGCATTGCCTTTGTGAACAAGATGGATCGCATCGGCGCTGATTTTTGGCACTGCGTGGAAATGATGCGTGAACGGCTCGGAGCCAATCCACTGCCGATCCAAATCCCGGTCGGCAGTGAAGCCAGCTTCAGGGGGGTCATAGACCTCATTACAGAAAAAATGCTGGTCTTCGACGAAAAGTCGAAGGGATTGCAATACAGAGAAGAAGATATTCCTGAAGAATTCACCGAGGAATCTTCGGCCGTCCGTATGACGCTCCTCGAGAAGTTGGCCGACTTCGATGAGGAGGTCATGGAAAAATACTTGGAAGAACAGCCGGTATCTGCCGATGTGATTCACAAGGCAATTAGGAAAGCGACGCTCAAGCTGCAATTGGTACCTGTACTCTGCGGCAGCGCTTTTAAGAACAAGGGGGTACAACCCCTGCTTGATGCAGTCATTGCCTATTTGCCGTCGCCTTTGGATGTACCACCGGTTCAAGGTCTCAACAGCGATGATGAGATTGAGATCCGCAAGGCAAGTGAGTCGGAAAATTTCTGCGGTTTAGCCTTTAAGATTGTTTCGGATCCCTTTGTGGGGAGCCTGGCTTTTATCAGGGTTTATTCCGGCATCCTGAAAGTAGGCAGTCAGGTATACAATCCGGTCAAACGGAAAAAAGAGAAGATCGGCCGGATCGTTAAGCTGCATGCCAACAAAAGGGAAGATGTTCAGTCGATAGCTGCCGGCGACATAGGGGCCCTTGTTGGACCGCGGTTCACCACAACCGGGGACACCCTCTGCCAATCAGGGGATTCAATCCGGCTTGAGACCATGGATTTTCCGGAACCGGTCATATCCATTGCCATTGAGCCGAAGAGCAAGGCGGATGAGGAGAAACTCCGTGACAGCCTTGACAAGATAGAAAAGGAAGATCCGTCGTTCCATGTGAAGACGGATGAAGATACAGGCCAGACAATATTATCCGGGATGGGGGAACTCCACCTCGAAGTAATCGTTGATCGTCTGGTCAGGGAATTTAAGGTGGCTGCCAATATCGGCAAGCCCCAGGTGGCCTACAAGGAATCCCTTGAGGCAACCGGCAGAGCTGAAGGCAAGTTTGAAGTTCTGGCTGCAGGCAAACAGCAATACGGGCATGTCTGGCTGGAACTTGAGCCGGCCCCAAGGGGAGCGGGATTCAGTTTTGAGAGCCGNATAACCGCGGACAAGGTCCCACCCCAGTTTCTTGAGGCCATCCAGCGAGGAGTCAAGGACAGCCTTGATTCAGGCCCTTTGATAGGCTTCCCGCTGGTAGATCTGAAAGTGGTATTGGTAGACGGCTCATACCACGAGGAAGATTCCACGGAAATGGCCTTTGGGGTCGCTGCAACAATGGCCATGCGCAAGGGGGCTGCTGCTGCAAGACCCATACTTCTTGAGCCGATAATGGACCTGGAAGTGATTGTGCCCGATGAATATCTCGGCGATGTGATGAGTGATCTTAACAGTAAGCGGGCAAAGATCAATGGTGTTGAGAGCCGGCGCAACGTACAGGTGGTTAAGGCCCATGTACCGCTGGCTGAAATGTTCGGCTACTCAACGGATTTACGGTCGGCCACCCAGGGAAGAGCAACTTTTACCATGCAGTTTGTCTCCTATGACAAGGTGCCGGAACATAAAGCGGAAGCGATCATCCACCGGATACGGGGGATTTGATATAAAGATAGAAAATATGCAAGGAATTCAGAAAGTTTTAACAGCAAATGGTTTTTGGTTTTAGAATGGTCGGCAGCATAAAACAACGATGCCGACGGGTATTTCGCTTATAACTTGTTGATTTTATCAGGTCCTTTTGATGCCTGAGAGACTTTTTACGAAATCATCATTATTGGGGGTATAGAAAATGGCAAAGGAGAAATTTCAGCGAACGAAACCGCATGTAAACGTAGGAACGATTGGTCACATTGATCATGGCAAGACTACGTTGACAGCCGCGATCA
>JGI2160J19893_10000340_pt1 | contig 16215 bp, 15 predicted proteins | sample DeeMarSeWOR28_12_FD_19893 | JGI IMG/M metagenome (IMG submission 19893)
GCCGAGCCACTGAAGCCGGCTTGGCTTGGGGCAGTATTAATCGTTCTCTGTGGCAGTATTAGCTTGGGTCTATTTGCCTACCGCCACCAGAGCTATACAAATGATCTCTGGTGGCAATTTGCTCTGCACGGCGATGCACCGCGTTTCATGCGCGCTTCAGTCGGGGCAGTTGTCATGATATGCTTCTTTGCATTGGTCAGGATGTTCAGAGTTTATCAACCAGGTTCCTCCCAGCCTGATAAAGAAGGGCTGGAACTAGCCCGTGCAGTTGCAGTCAAGGCTTTGGATACCCGCGCCTACCTGGCTTTGCTTGGAGACAAAAACCTGCTGTTCAGCGACAGCAGGAAATCATTTATCATGTATGGCATTAAAGGAAGGGGCTGGATTGCCATGGGGGATCCTGTTGGCGACGAAGAGGAGGGTGTTGAACTCATCTGGAAGTTCAAGAATCTTGCCGAAAGCTTTGACGGCTGGCCTGTTTTTTATGAGGTGAGTCCTGAAAATCTCTCAAGGTATATTGACCTGGGTCTGACCGTGCTCAAGATCGGTGAGGAAGGCCGTGTGAACCTTGCTGAATTTTCCCTGACCGGCAGCAGACACAAGAGCATCCGTTATATTCATAATCGGCTCAGCAAAGAGGGCTATAATTTCGAAGTCATACCAACGGAGGAAGTGCCTCTTATTCTGCCCGAATTGAAGAATATTTCTGATGAATGGCTGAAGAGTAAAAAAGCAGGCGAAAAAGGTTTTTCACTGGGCTTTTTCAAAGAGGGATATTTAAAGTATTTTCCTGTTGCCGTAGTCCGCTTTCAGGACAGAATTTTGTCTTTTGCCAATCTTTGGCCAGGAGGCGATAAAAATGAATTATCCATCGATCTAATGAGATATTGTAATGATGCCCCCCACGGGATCATGGATTTTATCTTCAGTGAAATTATGCTTTGGGGCAAAAGCCAGGGATACCAGTGGTTCAGCCTGGGCATGGTTCCCCTGGCTGGGCTTGAGCCGGAAAAGGCAGCTTCGCTGTGGAGCAATATCGGTACTTTTGTATATCGGCATGGCGAGCACTTTTACAATTTCAGGGGATTGCGCAGCTATAAGGACAAATTCAACCCAGTTTGGCAGCCAAGATATCTGGCTTCTCNAGGGGGGTTANGTTTGCCGGCGATATTCGCCAACCTGACAGCACTCATTGGCGGTGGTGTAAAAGAAGTATTTATCAGACAGTCTCATGACTAAAAAAAGACTAAACAAAAGAAAGGGTCNTATATTACGCNCGGGCAGAAGTTTTTATAAGAGCAGGACAACTGGGAGCGGCCATGATCTTTGAGTTGATGGAAGATATTGTAAAGCTGGCATTTATTGTCGCCTCTTTTTATTTTGCCCTCAGCGTTTTCGCCCGCAAGAAACAGCCAGAGTTTTCTGAAACCCTGGAAAAACGGCGCGTTGCCATACTGTTCGGCCTTGTTCTTGTGGTTTTGGCTCTCAAGATCAGCGAGGATGTGCTTGGCGGTGAATCCGGTCCGGTTGATAACGCTGTCCTGCTCTTTATCCATGCGCATATTCCAAAAGCGCTGAACCCGTTTTTTTCAGCAATCACTGTCACCGGGTCAGCAAAATTTTTGTTTCCGCTTGCCATTGTCATAACCATATTCCTGCTTTTTGCCAAACGACATGCAGATGCACTCCTCCTTGCTGGCTCAGTAATCAGTGCTGCCCTGCTCGTGTTTATAATTAAAACATTGGTGGGTAGGCATCGACCGATGCTGTGGCAATCAGAATGGTACTGGGGATCGAGTTTTCCCAGTGGACACACGCTTGCCGTCGCAGCATTCGCAACGGCTGCCACTCTTTTGGTGCTTAAGGTCCGCCCGGCACTACAATGGATTGTCATGACCATTGCTTTTGCCTGGATATTTCTTGTAGGGCTTTCACGATTGGTGCTTGGGGTGCATTGGCCGACCGATGTATTGGCAGCGGCGTGTATTGGAACATTCCTGCCCCTGGCAATAAAGGCTGTAATGCATTTTCACCGTTCTTGAACTTCCTTCCCAATTGAAGTTCGTAGTTTTAGAAGGAAAGACAGGAGTGCCAAACTTTAAGCTGGATTTGGGTGGGGATTCATTAAATGCGGCCTTATGTAACATATGGGGGGCAGACTCAGGTATAATATTGATAATCGTGCACTATTAATATGTTCGGTTGAAATACAATTAATATAGGGGGCTCTAATGAATAAGGCTTTTCAAAAGTTACTTCTGGCGATAACAGCAATTTTTTTCTTTCTTTCAGGATGTGCCGGTGCCGGAAACTACGGAACCATACAACGTGACCGTGCACTTGATCAGATGTTTTTAGCATACCAGGTCCTGCCAGATCATAAATATTATACAAGTGGCGGATATGATAAACCGAATGCTATTTTAGGAATTCATAAGGATTATCTCTTGGTGTCCGACCTTTGGCTGAGCATTCCAGGTGTTGACTCTGCACAAATTCAGAAGTGGATACGAACCATCGATCCGGAAGACAGGGCGACAGGGCATAGTTATTTTGCCTACTATATTCTCGACCCGGAAGGCAAACAGGTGGGCTTCTGGTATTCAATCCAAAATCATACCGTGGTTAAATTTTTAGAAGAGAACAGAATTGAAGTATACACGCCGGATTTAATTCAGCCTGGGGACGAATTCGGCGGAAATGGTCGTGGCAAGATAATTAAACCCAGATAAGGCAGAGCAAACATTTGGAAGCCCCGGAAAGAATCAGTGATTAAACAATAGTAAATATGGCAAAATCCTTTCAGCTTCCCCAGATTTACTATTGTGGCAAGAAGTCTTAACTTGCAGGTTTTGTACAAATATGAGGATAAACAGCAATTCATGGCTCGCATTTTTATGGTGAGATATATTAATTTGTGATTATCTTAAGAAGTGCCACAATGTAGAACAATAGTTCGATTAACTGTGTCCGTGAATATTTTTTCCCCTATACATAGGTGAATCATGTTTGATCTGTTAAAAAAGAAAAAAAGTTCTAGTGGTTGACCTCCTCCTGGAAAATCTGACGGTCGTCAGCAAGGCTGTGTAATCCACTCCGGGGCATGTGAGATACCAACGCCTCATCCACAAATGATAAAGGATGCTATCAGGCAGAAATATTCTGAGTTTGCCGTATCACCTGAAGAAAAATTTGCATACCCCACAGGCAAAGCCGGTGCTGAAGCATTGGGATACGACCCTGTTGTTATCAATGAAGTACCGGCAGCGTTACTTAAGACCTTTTGCGGTGTAGGAAATCCCTTTTCCTTGGGAGTAATTCGACCTGGAAGTAATGTGCTTGATGTTGGGAGCGGCGCAGGATTTGATCTTTACGTTGCAAAACGTTTAGTAGGAAACTCCGGTAGGGTATGTGGAATCGATTTAACCCCAGAAATGGTTGAACTTGCCCAGAGTAATCTCGCCAGATCAGGGATGAAAAACATTGAAGTAATCAATGTTTCTTCAGAAAAAATCCCCTTTAGCGATAAAACATTTGATACAGTCATCTCAAATGGTGTGATTAACCTGTCCCCATGCAAGCAGGAACTTTTTCAGGAAATATTTAGAGTTCTGAAAGATGGAGGAAAACTGCAGTTTGCTGATGTTGTGTTAGAAAAGGAACTTCCCGGTACCCTGATCGGCAGTCCCGAAGCCTGGTCTCAATGAATAGGCGGAACGATCCCGGTACGGGATCAGATAAAAGTAATGAAACAGGTCGGCTTTTCCGGCATGGAATTCGTGGGGGAAACGGGCTTTCGCACCTCACAGTATACGGTTGGGGCACTCTTCCGAGCCATTAAAACAGAATGAACCCTGACAAGAAAAGTCCAGCGGCCATAGTTAAGGCGCTTCTGCTTGTGATTTTTGCTACAGGAGCTATTCTGCTATTCAGATTCACTCCACTTGCAGAATACCTGCATCCCCAAACTTTAAAAGGTATTATCGTCAACAGGGGTCCTCTTGCACCCTTGGTATTTGTTCTCGCTTATAGTGTCGGGATTTGTCTCTTTTTGCCAGCCACCCTTTTTACCGGGATCGGGGCAATACTTTTCGGTACTTTTTGGGGTTTTCTTTACAATATTAGCGGGGCAATGCTGGGAGCTTCAGGCGCATTTATTATTGGTCGTTATCTTGGACGGGATTTTGCGACATCTTTGATTGGCAACCGCCTTTCTAAATATGATGAAAAAATAGCAGAAAATGGATTTGCTGTGACTCTTTATCTGCGCCTTGTCTTCTTTCCCTTCACTCCGATGAATTTCGGTATGGCATTGACACGGGTATCCTTTACACAGTTTTTCTGGGGAACTTTTTTCGGTATATTTGCGGGTGGATTTGTTATGACATTCTTTATTGCCAGCATAGCGCAAGTTTGGAGTAACGGACAGTGGGAAAGATTATGGGGCTGGAAGAGTCTGCTCTCTTTGGTTCTGTTTATCGGCTCTTTTTTTATACCTAAATTAGTAAAACACTTTAAACCTGAGGTATGATATTACTTCAGGGAGTAAATAGTTCGTTACATTTCTTTCATTGTTTACAATATTCAAAAGTGAAAATTTCTGTAAATTAATACCTATAAACGCTTCTTAGAAGATTAACATGCCACTTGAATTGTTAATCTGACTTTCAGCCTCAACCAGTATAATCAGCCGTATTATTTCTTGACTCTCTGCTTTTTCCGACTTAGGTTTTCAGTAGATTCTGACAGAACCTCTCTTCAAATTTCAGGATAATATTATTATGAAAGGGGTTTTTCAAAAAATGCTTTTATAAGGCCTCCGGAGAAATAATTTGTTCTCAAGGAGGCTTTTACGGTTTTTAAGGAGGTATGAATGAAGGCAGCAACCACAACCATCATCAATCTGGCCATGGGAATGTGCATCATTCATCTCCTTGCCGCCTTCCTGGCCTTTGCACCAGACCCCGCGCAGGCACAGGACAGCGGTATCCTTGAGCCTGCCGACAAATATGGCCGGGAGGAACTCACCCAGATGCTGGCACCCGTTGCCCTTTATCCCGATGCCCTCCTGTCCCAGGTCCTGATGGCGTCAACTTATCCTATTGAAGTCATAGAGGCCGACCGTTGGGTCAGGAAAAATCCTGATTTGAAGGGAGATTCCCTTGATGACGCGCTGCTGGAACAGGACTGGGACCCCAGCGTCAAGGCGATGTGTCATTTTCCGTCAATTTTGGCCCTGATGAGCGAGCGCATCGCCGAGACCACCAAAATCGGTAATGCCTTTTTGGCCCAGGAGGATGAGGTCATGTCCATGGTCCAGGAATTGCGGGCCAAGGCATATGCCCAGGGCAACCTTGCCACCACCTCCGAACAGAAGGTTATAGTCGAGAAGGAGACAATTATCATTGAGCCGGCAGATCCTAGCATTATCTATGTGCCGTACTATGATCCCTTCTATATCTATGGACCCTGGTGGTATCCCGCCTATCCACCCTACTACTGGGGGCCCTCAAGGGTAGGAATCGGAATTGGCATATCATACTGGCCCTCATTTTACTTCGGGTCCGCCTTCGGCTTTTGGAGCTATTTTGATTGGCACCAGCACTATGTTTACATCGATGTGCACAGGCGGCCCAAATATGTCCGCCATGACCGGTGGGTAACAAAACCAGGCCGCTGGAATCACTCACCCGGTCACCGGCGCGGTGTGGCCTACCGCGATAAGTCTACTGCCCGTAAATACGGCCAGTATCCTCCTCGCCCCAGGAAGTTTAAGCCTGAAACCCGTGGTTTTCCTGAGTCCAGTAGAGAGCAAGTCCGGGACCGGATCCGCCAAAACGAGAACCGCACCAGCGTGGAACGTAATAGGCGCCAAGATACCTGGACTAGAATTAACCGGGCTACAGAGGAAGCACAACGTGTAGAGCGCGATTTGAAGATGCAGCAGCGTGCCAGGCAGGAAAGGATAAGAATTAAACCTGACAGGCAGGAAGCGCAAGGTGTTGAGCGCGGTCCGCAGATGCGACAGCAGGCAGGGCAGAAAAGTGAGACACGGGAGAGGGTTGAGCTCCAACAGCAACAAAGAAGAAGTGACAATGTTTTCAACCGTGTCGAAGATGGCACGCGGGAAAGGAAGTCTAGCGAACGCGGCCGGGTCAGCCGTGAAGGCCGGAGCTCCTATTCTCTGGATAGAGGTCCTTCAGGGGGCAACAATAGGGGCGGGAGGAGCGAGCGGAACCGCGACAAGCGGTGAGCCGGTGAAGCAAGACATGATTCCATTCATACAGAGAGGGAAACAGATGAGGTTATTAAAATCTTCTAAATATGGGAAGCTGCCGGTGTTTTCCTGTGCAATGGCTATGCTGATCGTGATGGTCGCTACTGGTTGTTCCTCCTCCTTAAAAAATAATCCAGCTGGGCAGAAGTGTTTTGGCTCCCAGAAGCAGGCGGAGGCCGCATTGGTTGCTGCAGTGCAGGACGACAACGATGCTGAACTGCTCGCCATTCTGGGCCCTGATGCAGAAGACCTTATTTCTTCCGGTGACAGGATCGCTGACCAGAAAGGAAGAGCGCACTTTCTCACGGCCTATAAGGAGAAAAATAGCATTATACAGCAGGACGAAACCCACTCGGTGCTCCTCATCGGTGTCAAGGCTTACCCTTTCCCCATTCCCATCGTTCGACGAGATGATTTATGGTGCTTCGACACCCAGGCAGGCATGGATGAAATTCTCAACCGGCGCATTGGCAGAAACGAGCTGCACACCATTGAGGTGATGCAGGCCTATACAGACGCACAACGTGAATATGCATGTCTGGAACGCAACGGTGGAGGACCGGAGTTTGCCCAGAAGTTTTCCAGCAGTGAGGGTATGAAAGACGGACTCTATTGGGAAACGGTTGAAGGCGAAGCGGAAAGCCCCTTTGGTCCTCTGATCGCAAGGGCCGTTGAGGAAGGGTATGAAGGTGATTTGGATAAGGAACCGCCCGAACCATTTCACGGCTACTATTTCAAGATCCTCAAGAAGCAAGGCGTGCATGCAAATGGAGGGCCCTATGACTATGTTGTCGCTGACAATATGGTGTTCGGATTCGCCCTGGTCGCCTATCCCGCCAAGTATGGGGTCTCGGGCATTATGACCTTTATCATTAACCAGGAAGGGGTAATCTATGAAAAGGATTTGGGTGAGGACACAGTGACGTCAGCTGCAGCAATAACTACCTTTGATCCCGACGACACCTGGCACAGGTATGAAGAGCCAACCGAGCAGTAATGCAGTAAAGTATCTGGCAGAGCTATTCAGACTGGATAGAAAATGATATATAAATGATTAAATGGTTGTTATGCCCCTATTAAAACTGGCAAGATAAGGCGGGGGCAGGAATGGCCCTGGTAATTATTTGAAAAGTCATAATGTCGGCTATCTCATCTATTAAACATCTGGAATACAGGTTATGGAGATTAACACAATGAAAACACCCCTGAGAGTATTTATTTTTTTTGCAGTCATGGCTTTAAGTGCTTCCTTTTCTCTTCAGGCGCGGGAGCTATCACTTGAGCAAGTCAAACAGAATGTAACTAATCTTTATAAATCAGCAATGGAGGCTCAACCTTCTGTCGCAGCTAAAAAATTTAAAAAAATCAGCGAGGGCGATAGTGAATTCGTGCTGTTGGACGTCCGCTCCGAGGCTGAATTTAATGCCGCACACCTTCCTGGCGCTTTGAATGTTGAACGTGGCAGGCTTGAATGGGTTGTGCCAAATATAATAAAGAAAACAGATAGAACGATTTATGTCTATTGCCAGGACGGAAGACGTTCCGGTTTTGCTGCTGAGCGGCTTATTCAGATGGGGTATACGAATACGATTAATATTGCCGATGGCTTTGAAGGCTGGGTTAATGCCGGGTATTTTGTCTACAACATGCATGGAGAATTCATTTTAAGCACCGGAGGGTACAACAAAAGAGAGCCCATGCTTGGTAATATCAGCAAATAAACGGTCCCTGTCCCGGTCTTGAACGTTACTCCATTGTTATATAAGCTATCGCTGCCACAAGACATGGCAACTTACTAAGAGGTGCATATAAATTTCTTTTATTAGAAGAACTTAGCTGTATTTCTATTAATTTCAGTACAATCCAATCAGAGCAGGGTCAGAAATGATCCTGCTTTTTATTTTTAAAGCCAAAATAAGAGTTATGCATCTGGTTTCTTGAATGGTGTCAAGAATGTATTGTAATCAGCCAGGGTATGAAGTGCTCCAGGAGAAAAATCAACAAGCGGTTTTCTTGTGTTATCATCTAAAATTATTGAAAAAATACTTAACAAGTATTAAGAAATTCACATAATGTTGCATATTGCATATTGACAAATGCAATATTATGCTGTTTCATAATTTATCTTTAATAATTTAAGTATGTTATTAAAAAATGGCCCATAGAACAGAACTTAACAAAAAGATTGCAGCCCTGACAGGTTTAAGTAAACATACCATTGACCGGATAGGGGTGAATCTGAACAAGGGTGGTCTTCTGCTGGCAGGAGGCAGGGGCCGCCATGCCCCTGACATGGGTCCAGAGGACCTGAAAAATATCATCCTGGCAATGCTGGGATCTGAATCAACCGGCGTGGTTTTTAAAACGGTTTTGAAACTGCATGCCTTCACTGCAAAAGATGGGCAAAATTTCGGGGATATACTCCTTGGCATCTGCACAGATCATAAAAAAGCTGCAGAAGTAATTCTTATAAGTGTACTGCGGAATTTTCCAAGAGCGACCATTTACTGGAGGGATGAAAGTGATACTCGAAAGAGCAGGAGGCAGGATTTCACAAGCCACACCGGACAGGAACAGCCGGGTATGAGAGTTTCTGCTTCTTTAAGCGGCAATGTTGTCAGGAAACTTGTAAAACTTGTCACAGATCCTGAACCGTTGGTGGAGATCTCCCGGAGTGAATAAAAAAAACCGGTTAAGGGTTTTCCTTGACCGGCTTTTTTATCAGCCTAACCAGAACTTTTATGTTTTGTGTGGAAGGCTTTCTCTTTACCTTCATGCACGATGAAGCTAACAACTCTTGATGCCTCAGGTTCCCCCTTTGCCGGCTTTGCCGGTTGCTGCTGATTCATTGTCTGCAGTGACTGCGGCCTTGGAGCCCAGTATGTGCTGGCGTGAGACTTTGACCCTGATATTGTCAGCGATCTCAAGGGTGACTACGGTATCAGTAAGACCAGTAATTTGGCCGTGCAGGCCGCCGCTGGTTACGACAGAGTCCCCTTTTTTCAGATTTGCCAGATAGGCCTGGTGTTCTTTTGCTTTTTTCTGCTGGGGCCTTATTAGCAGAAAATAGAAAATCACAAATATAAGGATAAGGGGGATGAAAGAGACGATACCGCCTCCTCCCGGTGCTGCTCCATTGGCAGCATATGCAATGCCTGTCATTTAGTTGCCTCCGTTTAATGGTTATATGTTTTTAAAGAGTTTCTTCCTTTTAACATCAAGTATATTAATCATGATCTTCACGCATGGCATAAAAATTCTTCCTGAACTGCAGGAACGTATCATTTGTTATAGCCTGCCGCATTGACATCATAAGCCTGACAAAATAATACAGGTTATGGATTGTATTCAGGTGGTACGCCAGGATCTCCCGCGACATGTAAAGATGCCTCAGATATGCCCGTGAATAATTCCGGCAGGTATAGCAACCGCAGCTTTCATCAGGAGGCCTGGGATCCTTGCAGTATTGGCTGTTTTTTATAACAACTCTGCCCCGGGAAGTAAAGAGCATTCCATTTCGGGCATTGCGGGTCGGCATGACACAGTCAAACATGTCCACCCCGCGGAAGACGCTTTCAACAAGGTCTTCGGGAGTTCCCACGCCCATGAGGTAAATGGGATGGTCCTGGGGCAGAAGTTTGGCCGTGTGCTCAGTTATGTCCATCATGAGGTCATGGGGCTCGCCGACACTGAGGCCCCCCAGGGCATAGCCGTCAAAACCGATCTCAAGCAGCTGCTCCACTGCCATTGAGCGCAGGTCAGGATACATGCCGCCCTGGACAATACCGAATAGCAGCTGTCCGGTTTGCTGCTGGACTGTCCGCGAACGCAGGGCCCACCTGGAGGTGAGCTCAGTGGCGGAAAGTGTTTCGCCTCTTTCCGCAGGATATGGAATGCAGGTATCAAGACACATCATGATATCAGCACCCAGCGCCTCCTGCACAAAAACCGCGTCCTCGGGACTCAGAAATAGAGAGGAGCCGTCAAGATGGGACTTGAAGCCGGCGCCAGCCTCGGAAATTTTTGCAAGCTCACGCAGGCTGAAGATCTGAAATCCCCCGCTGTCAGTTAGTATGGGGCGGTGCCAGTTCATGAATCGGTGCAGGCCGCCGAATTCTCGGATCAATTCATGGCCGGGCCGCAGAAAAAGGTGGTAGGTATTGGCCAGGATGATTTCAGCCCCTATTTCAAGCAGGTTTTCAGGGGTAACCGCCTTTACCGTTGCCTGGGTGCCCACCGGCATGAAAATAGGGGTTTGAAAGGTTCCGTGCAGGGTACGCACTTCCCCACAGCGGGCCGCACACTCCCTGGAGCGGGAGTGCAGCGTGAAAGGAGAAGATAGAGGCGCACGGTTTGTCACGGTATTTCTAGTTTGTTATATTTCTTTTAATCAGTTCTATGCCACAAAGCGAGCAGCTGCCTGATGCCATGGAAGGCCAGATCGGACAGCTGGTCTAGCTCGGCTCTGCTGAAAAGGGTGCCTTCCGCCGAGCACTGAACCTCCACGAGTCGTCCATCTTCACACATGACAAAGTTGGCATCTACCTCTGCCTGGGAATCTTCCTCATAATCAAGATCAAGNAGGGTACGACCATCAACAATACCTGCGCTGATTGCTGCCAGCGGAATGATAACGGGCAGTTCAGCTAATTTGCCTTCTTCATACAGGGAGTTGATAACATCACGCAACACAAGGGCAGCACCGGTAATGGCTGCGGTTCGCGTACCGCCATCAGCTCGGAGAACATCGCAGTCAACCCGGAGGGTTCGGGGGCCAAGGGAATCAAGATCCACCATCATGCGCAGCGAGCGTCCTATAAGGCGCTGAACCTCGTAGGTTCTGCCTGAACGGCCGCGGGCTGCCTCGCGCTGAGCCCTGGTATGCGTAGCCCAAGGCAGCATACCGTATTCAGCGGTTATCCAGCCCTGTTCCGACTCTTCCAGGAACCGCGGAACAGATTCCTCCACGGCAACAGCACAGGCCACATGGGTACCGCCCATTTTTATGAGAAGAGAGCCGGCGGCATGGGGCAGGAATCCTTTTTCTAGGGAAACCGGGCGCAACTCATTATCCTGACGTCCATTTTTTCTCATTATAAGCACCGTTTCATTAATAAACTTTTCGGAAGATCAAGACCCTGTTATTATTTCTGGGCAACCAATATAGTTGTTACAGAAAATTTTGCTACAGGGAAGAATCTTTTTAATATATTTAAAGGAGTATAGATTTCTAACCAGGAGAAAAAATATGAATTTTGATGATGCGGTAAAATTCCACGGCCACGCATGTCCCGGCCTTGCCATAGGCTACCGGGTTGCCAACCTTGCTTTCAAAGGAACTTGGCGGACGTGCCAGGGATGAAGAACTTGTAGCGATCGTGGAGAATAATTCCTGCGCGGTTGATGCCATCCAGCTTATCTGTGGCTGCACTTTTGGCAAGGGTAATCTTATCTTTAAAGATTTTGGCAAACAGGTTTATACCTTTATAAGGAGGCCCAGTCCTGATGCTCTTCGCATAGCAGTAAAATGGGAACCACCGCCTGAGGATCCTGAAACTGAAGCCATATGGCAGCGTTATGCCGAAGGAGACCGGACAAGGGAAATAACAACAAAGGTGCAGGACAGAAAGGCCTGCAAGATGAAATCCGTTCTGGAGGCGGATGAGTCGGAACTCTTCGAGGTTAAAAGAATCAGGCTGGAAATGCCGGAGCCGGCCAGAATTTATAAAAGCAACACCTGTGCTTCCTGCGGGGAGAAGGTCATGGAGACAAGGACCAGGATGACTGGTGGGAAGATGGTGTGTATTCCCTGCAGTGAAAAAGAATAGTCTTCAGTTTTCAGTCGGCAGTCGGCAGAAGGTAATTTTCAGAAAATACGAACAGGGGAATTTTTGTGGTATTGCGGAAAGATGCTTAAATAAAGTCAGACTGTTTAAAAAAAAGGTCTGGATTAAAGAAATATATTGAGGAATAAATTATAATGAAATTATTATGTTATTCCTCGAACCCTTCATTTATTCCCATTCAATGGTACTGGGCGGTTTGGAAGAAATATCGTATACCACCCGGTTGACGCCTCTGACCTCATTGATGATGCGGTTGGCGATACGGCCCATAAGTTCATATGGGAGTTTTGACCAGCCGGCAGTCATGAAATCCTTGGTCTCCACAGCTCTCAGGGCGATGACATATTCATAGGTGCGGCCGTCACCCATGACGCCGACACTTTTTACAGGAAGAAAAACCGTAAAAGCCTGGCTGATCTTGTTGTAGTAACCACTGGCATAGAGTTCATCAATATAGATAGCATCAGCCTGCCTCAGAATATCGGCATATTCTTTTTTGACCTCACCGAGGATACGGACACCAAGGCCGGGTCCCGGGAAAGGATGCCGCCAGACCATCTGGTGCGGCAGCCCAAGTTCTTCACCGATGGCCCGCACCTCGTCTTTGAAAAGTTCTTTTAAGGGCTCAAGCAGGTTAAGTTTCATATACTCGGGCAGGCCCCCCACATTATGATGACTCTTGATACTGTGGGCCTTGCCGGTTTTAGCACCTGCCGATTCAATGACATCAGGGTATATGGTACCCTGGGCGAGCCAGGTGGCATCGGTAATACGTGCTGCCTCCTCCTCGAAGATCTCGATAAAGAGATTGCCGATGATCCTGCGTTTCTGTTCCGGGTCGGCCACGCCGCTGAGTGCCTGTAGGAAGCGGTCTTCTCCGTTGACCCTGAGGACCTTTACCCCCATGTTTTCAGCAAAGGTAGCCATCACCTGGTCACCCTCGGCCAGCCGCAGGAGGCCGTTATCCACAAAGACGCAGGTAAGCTGGTCACCAATGGCCCGGTTGATCAGAGCGGCGGCAACTGAAGAGTCAACGCCTCCTGAAAGCCCGAGAATGACCTTGTCCGTGCCCACAAGTTCACGGATGCGTGTTACCGCATCCTCTATAATGTGACCTGGTGTCCATTGCCCTTTGCAGCGACAGATCTTACGGACAAAGGTATTGACGAGGATTTCGCCCCGTGGCGTGTGATTGACCTCAGGATGAAACTGGACGCCGTAAAGGTTGCGGTGAATATCCTGGATGGCCGCTACCGGAGCATTGTCTGTTTGGGCTGCAACTTCAAATCCTGCCGGGATTTCTTCCACATGATCGCCGTGGCTCATCCAGACAGGGCTTTTACCCTCAATAAAAAAACTGTCAAACAGGGGGCCCGGTCTGTTCTTGCTGACCAGGTCGGCATGGCCGTACTCGCGCTTGCCGGCCGGTACAACTCTGCCCCCGAAGTGTCGGGCCAGGAGCTGCATGCCATAGCAGATGCCGAGGATCGGAATGCCTAATTCAAAGAGGGCTTCTTCCACAGCTGGCGCACCCTCGTCATAAACAGATTTAGGGCCGCCGGAAAGAATTATACCCTGGGGGCCATACTCCCTGATAGCTTCGATATCCATGTCAAATGGATGCAGTTCACAATACACATGGGCTTCACGTACACGCCGGGCAATCAACTGGGTGTATTGGGAACCGAAATCAAGGATGAGAATTTTTTCGCTGTGAATATCCATTATGGTTTAAAATGTAAAATTAAAATTGAAAATGTAAAATCTGTTCTCGAAGAAGGTAAACCATATCAATCTTCTTTCTGCCAATGATCGGGTTGTCTCGTTCCCTGATAATTTGCAATTTTAAATTTTCAATTCTCAATTGAAAAACGTTCAGCCTTCGACCCTGTAGTTGGGTGCTTCCTTGGTAATGATCACGTCATGTACATGGCTTTCCTTGAGGCCTGCTGCTGTGATGCGAACAAATTTTGCCTTTTGCCGCAATTCTTCAATATCTTTGGCGCCTACATATCCCATGCCGGACCTGAGGCCGCCGACAAGCTGATAGATCATGTCGGATAACGGCCCCCTGAAAGGAACCTTGCCCTCAATGCCCTCCGGAACCATCTTGGAAGGACTCTCCAGATCATCCTGGAAGTAGCGGTCGCCGCTGCCCTGCTTCATGGCTCCCAGCGAGCCCATGCCACGATATCCTTTGTAGGCGCGGCCCTGATACAGGAAGGTTTCGCCGGGGGTTTCGGCCGCACCGGCAAAAAGGGAGCCGATCATGATGGAATGAGCACCTATACCGATGGCCTTGGTAATATCTCCGGAGTATTTGATGCCGCCGTCAGCAATAAGGGGGATGTTATATTTTTGCGCCGCCTTGCTGCAGTTCCTGATTGCAGTCAACTGCGGCACACCGACCCCGGCCACAATGCGTGTGGTGCAGATAGAGCCCGGCCCGACGCCTATTTTCACAGCCGTGGCGCCCGCCTTGATGAGTGCTTCAGTGCCTTCTTCCGTGGCCACATTCCCGGCAATTACTTCAAGTTCGGGATAGGTTTTTGTCAAGGCTTCCACAGCCCTGACAATATTTTGGGAATGTCCGTGGGCAGAATCGAACACAACCACATCCACCCCGTGCTTAATGAGTTGCTCGGCGCAGGCCAGGTAATTGGTGCCAACGCCCAGGGCCGCACCAACCAAGAGTCTCCCTTTATCATCCTTGGCAGAATTTGGATATTTCCTGATTTTTTCAATATCTTTTATGGTGATCAATCCTTTCAGGTTCCCCTCGTCATCGATAACGAGAAGTTTTTCAATGCGATGTTCATGCAAAAGAGCTTTTGACTCTTCCAGGGTGATGCCCACTTTGGCGGTAACCAGGTTCTTGCTTGTCATCACATCCTTGACTTTCAGAGTGGGGTCAGTCACGAACCGGAGATCACGGTTGGTGACGATCCCGGCAAGTTTTTTACCCCGCAGGACCGGAACTCCGGATATCTTGTAGTTGGACATCATGGACTGGACTTCTGAAACGCGCTGCTCTTCAGTTACAGTTACCGGGTCAATGATCATGCCGGATTCAGACTTTTTCACCTTTTCAACCTGCCTGGCCTGTTCGTCAATGGGCATGTTCTTGTGGATAATGCCAATCCCGCCCTCGCGGGCCATGATAATGGCGGTGCGGTATTCGGTCACCGTATCCATCGCAGCACTGACCAGGGGAATATTGAGCCTGATGCTTCTGGTCAGCAAGGTGGAAACATCAACCTCTGAGGGCACAACAGTGGAGTTGGCTGGAACCAGAAGAAGATCATCAAAGGTGTATGCCGGTTCAATGACATCGGATAGCATGTTCAATCTCCTTGAAAGATAGTGAAAGTTGTTTCTGCAGCGATACCCTCATCATGAAAAAAATAATATTCACTCTCTGCCGCTGGAAATATGGCAGGATCCTTCTGAAGTGGAAGTGATATCAGTGAATTATTCGTAAGANGCTATTTTTCCCAGATGGTGAACAACTTATACAAAAATACCATAGTAATTGCAAAGCCCTTTTGCTGCCGGGCAGCTATATTTACCGGTTAAAGAATGGGGCTGAAACTCAGACAGCAGCATGGGAAAGGCCGCTNAGCAGGATACCTTCTAACAGCCCGGTGTCGCTGACCCGCATCCGATCACGCTGCAGGAGCTTTAAAAGCATAAGATATATGCGTATGCCGGCCGGCAGGATTTCTCCCCGGCTTTCGCCAAGACAGGGGAGAGTGTTGCGTTCGTCAGCAGGCAGAACTGCCAGTCGGTTCCAGAGTTTTTCTATCGATGTGTTATGCAACACATAACCATGTACCTTGGATGCGTCATAAGCACTCAGATTAAGATCAAGGGCTGCCATGCTGGTTGCTGTTCCGCCGCAGCCAGTGATAATAACCGGTTGTTCTTTTTTCGTAAGTGCCAATTTGTCAAAAGCTTCATTAAGTGATTCTGTCAGCAGGCTATCCAGGGAGAGAGGATTGAGTGGCGGGGCAGCAAGGAATTTCTCTGTAAGACTGACAACGCCAAGGCCCAAACTTGTTGCCCTGGTTTTTCCTTCTGGTGCGACAGCAA
>JGI2160J19893_10000345_pt1 | contig 16084 bp, 17 predicted proteins | sample DeeMarSeWOR28_12_FD_19893 | JGI IMG/M metagenome (IMG submission 19893)
TTCAACTCGGCACGGGTACCGAATTCCTGTTGGCCTTTGGGACGCACCGATACGTTGGCATCGCAACGAAAGGAACCTTCCTGCATGTTGCCGTCACTGATCTCCAGGTAACGCACTATTGAGTGGATCTTTTTCATGTAGGCAACCGCTTCCTGCGCTGAGCGCATATCGGGTTCGGACACGATCTCCAGCAAAGGCGTCCCCGCCCGGTTCAGATCGATGCCGGTCATCCCGTGAAAATCTTCATGCAGGGATTTGCCTGCGTCCTCTTCCAGATGGGCCCGCGTCACCCCGATGGTCTTGCTGCTGCCGTCCTCCAGTTCGATGGTGACGGCACCCTGCCCCACGATCGGCAGTTCGTATTGACTGATCTGGTAGCCCTTGGGCAAATCGGGATAGAAATAATTCTTGCGGGCAAAGATAGATAACGGTGCAATCTCGGCATTGATCGCCAGGCCAAACTTGATGGCCATGTTCACCACTTCGGCATTCAATACCGGCAATACACCTGGCAACCCCAGATCCACCGCACAGGCCTGGGTATTGGGCGCGGCCCCATAAGCAGTAGAAGCGCCGGAAAAAATTTTACTCTTGGTCGCCAGCTGTTCCTGATTCTGGTATTACGAAACGTGGCTTATTCAAACCCGGTGGGAGCACGCGTGTGCCAGTCCGTGACCTGCTGGTATTGGTGTGCCACATTCAGCAAGCGCGCTTCATTAAAATAGCTACCAATGATCTGTAAGCCCACCGGCATTCCATTCACAAAACCCGCCGGAATCGACATGCCTGGCAGACCGGCCAGGTTCACCGCGATGGTATAGATATCTGACAGGTACATGGTGATGGGATCGTCTTTCTTCTCACCGAGTTTAAACGCCACTGACGGCGAGGTTGGCCCCATGATGACATCAACTTGCTCGAACGCCTGTTTGAAATCTTCGCTGATCAAACGTCGCACCTTTTGCGCTTTGAGGTAATAGGCATCGTAGTAGCCGGCAGACAGCGCATAGGTACCAATCATGATGCGACGTTTTACTTCGGGCCCAAAGCCTTCGCCGCGCGATCGCTTGTACAGATCCTCAAGGTCGATGGGCGCTTCGCAACGGTGACCGAAACGCACGCCATCGAAACGTGACAGGTTGGAAGAACATTCCGCCGGGGCAACAACGTAATACGCCGGCACCGCCAGGTGCGTGTTGGGCAGACTGATGTCGACAATTTCGGCACCAAGTTTTTTATATTCATCGATCGCGGCTTCCACCACTTTGCCAACTTCCGCATCCAGACCTTCATCGAAATATTCTTTCGGCAGACCAATCTTCAAGCCCTTGATGGCATCATTGAGAGTGGCGGTGTAATCTGGCACCACTTCATCGATGCTGGTGGAATCGTGGGAATCGAAACCCGCCATGGTGTTAAGCAGAATCGCTGCGTCCTCGGCGGTCTGCGCCAGCGGGCCACCCTGATCCAGGCTGGAGGCAAAAGCGATCATGCCGTACCGCGACACCCGCCCATAGGTCGGCTTGAGTCCGGTAATGCCACACAGGGCGGCGGGCTGGCGAATGGATCCCCCGGTGTCCGTGCCGCTGGCAGCGGGTACCAGGCGCGCCGCCACCGCGGCGGCCGATCCGCCTGAAGATCCGCCGGGTACCGTGTCGGTATTCCAGGGATTACGCACCGGGCCGTAGTAACTGGTTTCATTGGAGGAGCCCATCGCAAACTCATCCATATTGGTCTTGCCCAGCATCACCGCACCGGCAGCATTGAATTTGTCGATCACGGTGGCGTTATAGGGGGCAACAAAATTTTCCAGCATGCGCGAACCGCAGGTGGTTAACACGCCATTGGTACAGAATATGTCTTTCTGCGCGACAGGAATGCCCGTCAAGGTCGTGCCATCCCCGGCTTTCAGTCGCTGATCCGCCAGGCGGGCCTGCTGCAATGCCTCGGCTTCACTGACGGTAATGAAACTGTTCAGGGTGTCATCATGCCTGGCAACCCGTTGCAGATAGGCGCGGGTCAACTCCTCGCTGGAAAAGTCGCCGTTACGCAAACCGGCGGCTAGCTGGGCAATCGTCTTGGTATGCATACAAAAAACTCAAAGGTGAAATTTGTTGGGCAAGGGTCCTGGGCGCGGTTCAGCCCGCGCTAAAAACTATTCGATGACCTTGGGTACCAGATAGAGACCATTTTCAACCTGGGGAGCAATCGCCTGAAAATGATCCCGTTGATCCGTTTCAGTGACCCGATCTTCACGCAAGCGCTGCACCGCCTCGGTAGGATGCGCCATGGGATCCACCCCTTCGGTAGCCACGGCTTCCATCTGCGCCACCAAATCCAGTATGTTGGACAAATTCGTGGCATACTCGGGGACGTCTGCGGGATCGATTTGCAGACGGGCCAGATGGGCGATTTTTTCGACTTGGGTCTTGTCCAGTGACATGCTTGCTTTTGCTCCTGCCAAAGCGGCAAATGAAGGTCCAGGCTTGGAAAATTGGTAACGTTATCACAGATGATTGCTTGCCCAAAGCCCCTGTATTTTATTAAAGTACCTCTTTTAATCGGTTAAGCCGCACACAAAGACTAAAAATATATGTTTTCAAGTTTACGGGGCCTTTTCTCTAACGACATTTCCATTGACCTTGGCACGGCCAACACTCTGATTTACGTAAAGGGCAAGGGCATTGTCCTCAACGAACCTTCCGTGGTGGCGATTCGCCAGGAACGGGGCCCGGGTGGTCCCAAGAGCATTGCCGCGGTCGGGATGGAAGCCAAACGCATGCTGGGTCGTACACCCGGTAATATCGTTGCAATTCGCCCCATGAAAGACGGTGTGATCGCCGATTTCACCGTGACCGAAAAAATGCTGCAGCATTTTATTCGCAAGGTCCATGAAACCCGCTTCTTCCGGCCCTCGCCCCGGGTCCTGATTTGCGTTCCCTGCGGTTCCACCCAGGTGGAACGCCGGGCAATTCGCGAGTCCGCCGCTGGTGCCGGGGCACGGGATGTATACCTGATTGAAGAACCCATGGCGGCAGCGATCGGCGCCGGCATGCCCATCAGTGAAGCCAGTGGCTCCATGGTGCTCGATATTGGTGGCGGTACCACTGAAGTTGCTGTTATTTCCCTGAGCGGGATTGTCTATTCTGCCTCGGTGCGCATTGGTGGTGACCGCTTTGATGAAGCTATTATCAACTACGTGCGTCGTAATTATGGCAGCCTGATCGGGGAATCCACCGCCGAACGCATCAAGCACGAAATCGGTACCGCCTACCCCGGCAACGAAGTACGCGAACTGGAAGTGCGTGGCCGTAACCTGGCCGAAGGGGTGCCGCGCAGTTTTACCCTTAACAGCAATGAAATTCTCGAAGCGTTGCAGGAACCCCTTTCGGGAATCGTCAGTGCGGTCAAGACCGCCCTGGAACAAACCCCGCCGGAACTGGCTGCCGATATCGCTGAACGCGGCATGGTCCTGACCGGGGGTGGTGCGCTACTCAACGATCTGGATCGGTTACTCATGGAAGAAACCGGCCTGCCGGTGCTGATTGCCGAAGACCCACTCACCTGCGTGGCTCGAGGTGGCGGACGAGCACTGGAAATGATCGATGAACATGGCGGTGATTTGTTTAGCGTCGAATAAATCCGGCCGGCCTGTCAGGCCGGATTGCCTTTCTTTTTGTCGAATCTGGCGGCACGTAATCCGGCCACACTCAACGAGGGAGGTTTGCCGTTAAACAGCTGTTTGTCCAAGGGCCCTCTATCGGCATTCGCCTGCTATTGCTGGCGGCGTTCTCGATCACCCTCATGACCCTCGACCATCGCACCGAATACGTGCGACATGTGCGTGCGGGTCTGGCAGTGATCGTCTATCCGCTGCAATACCTGGTTAGCGTGCCTGCCAATTTCCTCGACTGGACGGGGGAAACCCTGGCCAGCCGGGAAACCCTGCAGGAACAAAACACCGACCTGCGACGCGAAAACCAGGCCTTGCGCAGCCAATTGCATAAGCTGACATTCATTGAGGCCGAGAATCGCCATTTGCGTGAGTTGCTGCAATCCTCCAAGCGTATCGGTGAGCGTGTTTTGATTGCCGAATTACTGTCTGTTGATCTTGACCCCTATCGCCGGCAGGTCGTGATCAACAAGGGGGACCAGGACGATTTGCTCTACCGCGGTCAACCCCTTGTGGATGCCTATGGCGTGATGGGGAAACTGATACACGTCAATCCCTTCTCCAGCACCGCGATGCTGATAACCGATCCGAATCACGCCCTGCCGCTGCAGGTAAACCGCAATGGTTTGCGTGCCGTCGCGGTTGGCATGGGTTCGGAAGGCCTGCTGGAACTCCTGCACCTGCCCAATAATGCCGACATTCAGGTCGGGGATCTGTTGGTCACCTCCGGCCTGGGTTGTGTCTTTCCGGCCGGCTACCCCGCTGCCCGGGTACTGGAAGTGGATACCAACCCAAGTTTGCCTTTTGCGCGGGTCATCGCCGAGCCGCTGGCCCACCTGGATCGCAGCCGGGAAGTCCTGTTGGTATGGCCCTCACTCGAAACCCTGCCGGGGGTGAGCAATCCGTGCAGTTTCGCAGTGGAGGAGAGCCCATGAGATTTTCACAACACCGGGGTGGCTGGCTGATTACCTTCAGTTTTGTGCTGGCCCTGGCTCTCTCCATCATACCCTTGCCCGCAATGCTGGAACTGCTCCGCCCGGAATGGATGGCCATGGTGCTGATTTACTGGTGCATGGCGGTGCCGAGCCGGATCGGGGTCAGTATCGGTTGGTTGGTCGGGCTGTTACTGGATGTCTCTCGCGACGCCCTGCTGGGCCAGTACGCACTGGCCTTTGCCCTGGTCGCCTTCCTGACCCTGCATTTGCACCAACGCCTGCGCGTGTTTCCCATCTGGCAACAGGCACTGAGTGTGGGCGTGCTCATCATGCTGGAATGCCTGGTGGTACTGTGGATCAAGGGTCTGACCGGCCAGTCTCCCGGCTTCTGGAAAATGATGATACCTGCCTTCACCAGCCTGCTCGTCTGGCCGGTCATTTATTTGCTGTTGCGCCATGTTCGGCGCACCTATAACGTCAGTTAAGCGCTTATGGCACGCATTAATGGCCTGGCCCTCAAAGACCATATTCGTGAAAGCCTGATCTTCAACCGGCGCCTGCTGGTTGCCATTTTTATCACCGGTTTGCTGTTGCTGCTACTGGTCATACGCCTGGTGTACCTGCAGATTATTCACCAGGAACACTACTCCACCTTATCGGAAAACAACCGGGTTAATATTTTGCCTATCCCGCCCACGCGGGGTTTGATCTACGATCGCAACGGCGTGGTATTGGCGCAGAATCTACCCAGCTTCAGCCTGCGGCTGGTGCCCGAGCATATTCCCGACCTGGAACAGACCCTGACGGAATTACAGAGTCTGGTCGCCATCAGTGATGAAGACATCACACGCTTTCACAAAGATCGCAAACAGAAGCGTCGGTTTGAGGGGATTCCCCTGCGCTTTCGCCTCGATGACGAGGAAGTCGCTCGAATTTCCGTCAATCAGTATCGTCTGCCAGGGGTGGAAATTCATGCTGAACTCGCCCGCCATTATCCCCTGGGCAATCTGGCCTCCCATGCAGTTGGCTATGTGGGACGGATTAATGAACAGGAGCTGCAAGAACTGGACGTTTCCAACTATGCCGCTACCAGTCACATTGGCAAAGTCGGTGTCGAACGGGCCTACGAAGACCTGCTGCACGGCCAGGTAGGCTATCAACAGGTTGAAACCAATGCGCAAGGGCGGATTCTGCATGTCCTGGAACGAACCTTGCCCACCCCCGGAAAAAATCTGTTTCTTAATCTGGATGTGCAGGTCCAGCGCGTCGCCGAACAGGCCCTGGGAGAAAATACCGGCGCATTAGTCGCCGTCGACCCCCGTAATGGCGCTGTGCTGTCCCTGGTCAGCACTCCAACCTATGATCCGAACCTGTTTGTGAATGGCCTGGACAGCAAAACGTTCAAGGAACTGCGTGACTCACCTGCACGTCCCCTGTTTAACCGTGCTCTGCGCGGTCAGTATCCGCCGGGCTCCACCGTCAAACCCTTTCTCGGGCTGGCGGGTCTGGAACTGGATCAAATTCGCCAAAGTGCCAGCCTGAATTGTCCCGGCTGGTATATGCAAGAAGGGGATCCGCGCCGCTACCGGGACTGGAAGAAACATGGCCATGGCAGAACGGACCTGACCAAAGCTATCGTAGAGTCGTGTGATGTCTATTTTTACGACCTTTCCAAGGCGTTGGGCATCGATCGTATGCACGATTACCTGTCGCGTTTCGGCCTGGGTCAACGCACCGGCATTGATATTCGCGGTGAACTCGGCGGCATCCTGCCTTCCCGCGAATGGAAACGCCGCACCTATCGGACCGTCTGGTATCCGGGAGAAACCCTGATTGCCGGGATTGGACAGGGATTTATGTTAACCACGCCACTGCAACTGGCAAACATCACCGCTACCCTCAGCATGTACGGTCGGCGCACCCAGCCGAATATGCTCTATGCGATTCAGGATGCCGATGCCATGAACCAGCAATTAATCGAACCCAAGCCACTGGAACCGGTGCCCGTGGGGCAACTGGATCACTGGAAGACCGTAATCAATGCCATGCAAAACGTCATTAACAGTCCACATGGCACCGCCCACCGACTCAGCTACCAATTGCCATACAGCATTGCCGGTAAAACCGGGACCGCGCAGGTGTTTGGCATCAAGCAAGACGAGGAATACAAGGAAGAAGAAATTAGCAAAAAACTCCGTGACCATGCCCTGTTTGTGGCGTTTGCCCCGGTCGAGGACCCCCGGATTGCGGTGGCGCTTATCGTGGAAAATGGTGGCCATGGCGGAAGTACGGCTGCGCCAATCGTTCGCCAGGTCATGGATCAATACTTACTCGGGTCAACCAAACCATGAGCCTGCTTAATCCACCCCAGTATGCTGACGAAAACCGCCTTTCAACCGGCCGGCGTCTGTTACAACAATTTCATATCGATTTGCCGTTGTTACTCGGCCTGCTCGCCCTGGCCGCCACCGGTCTGTTTGTTCTGTATAGCGCCGGGGACCAGGATATGGAACTTGTGACCCGCCAGGCCGTTCGGCTCTTAATCGCCTTTGTCGTGATGCTGGCGGTGGCACAACTTTCGCCCGACAGCATTGAACACTGGTCACCCTGGTTATTTGGCCTGGGGCTGATCATGCTGGTTGCGGTACTGGCAGTCGGGGAAGTCGGCAAGGGCGCCCAGCGCTGGCTGGATCTGGGGCTGTTTCGTTTTCAACCGTCGGAAATTATGAAAATTGCAGTCCCCATGATGGTCGCCTGGTACCTGGCGGAAGCGGCCTTACCGCCTGCCCGGCTACGCCTGCTGATCGCGACCATCATTCTGATTACCCCCACCCTGCTGGTGGCAAAACAACCAGATCTTGGCACCGCCCTGTTGATCGCCAGCTCCGGCATATTCGTGCTGTTGTTGGCCGGCATGCGCTGGCGAATCATATTCGGTCTCCTGGTCATGTTGGCCGCGGCAGCCCCGGTAGTTTGGAACTATCTGCTGCACGACTACCAACGGCAACGTGTGCTGACATTTCTCAGCCCGGAAAAAGATCCCCTCGGTGCGGGTTATCACATTATTCAGTCTACCATTGCGATTGGTTCGGGGGGCAGCTATGGCAAGGGTTGGCTTAACGGCACCCAATCGCATCTCGACTTTCTGCCTGAGCGCTCCACAGACTTTGTGTTTGCCGTGTTCTCGGAAGAATTCGGTTTTCTCGGTACCCTGCTGTTGCTCGGCTTGTATATATTCATTATTGGACGCGGACTCTACATTGCTGCGCAAGCCCAGGACACATTCAGCCGTTTGCTGGCGGGAAGTATCACCCTCACCTTCTTTGTCTACGTATTCGTGAATATTGGTATGGTGTCGGGTTTGCTTCCCGTCGTAGGTGTGCCGCTTCCCCTGGTCAGTTACGGCGGCACGTCCATAGTGACCCTGTTAGCAGCATTCGGTATCCTTATGTCCATACAAACGCATCGCAAATTGATTGCCACATAATCCACTATTGCAGTAGTTACTTATGATTAAACGTATCCCAGTTCTGTTAGCCTTTTCCCTGCTTGTTAGTCAGGCTGTTGCCAGTACCCAGTTGCTATCCGACTCCAAGGCGGTGCGCAACTTTATCAATGAAATGGTGGAACAACACGCTTTCACAGCAANCGANCTTNANGCCGTGTTTGACGAGGCGAATCTGCACCAGAGTATTCTCGATGCCATTTCTCGTCCGGCAGAAAGTAAACCCTGGTTTGAATACCGCCCCATTTTTGTCACTCCCGCTCGCAGCAAGGGCGGCGTGCGCTTCTGGCAGGAACATACTGATACCTTGCAGCAAGCCCATGAAGTCTTTGGTGTGCCAGAAGAAATTATCGTCGCCATCATCGGCGTGGAAACCCGCTATGGTCGACATACCGGTAAATATCCGGTGCTGGATGCCTTATCGACCCTGGCCTTTGCCTATCCGCCTCGAAGCAGTTTCTTTCGCAAGGAACTGAAGGAATACTTGCTTATGACACGAGAAGAAGGTCTGGCGCCGGGCAAGCAACTCGGTTCCTATGCCGGCGCTATGGGTATGCCCCAGTTCATTCCCAGCAGTTTCCGTAGTTACGCGGTAGATTTTGACAATGATGGCAAGCGTGATCTCTGGACCAGTCCAGCGGATGCGATCGGTAGTGTGGGAAATTATTTCAAGCGTCACCACTGGAAACCCGGGCAACCGATTGCGAGTCCGGTTAAAGTCCACGGAAACCGCTATCAGGCGCTCATCGATAACAATCTCAAACGACGCTATACCCTGAAGGAACTGATGGCTAACGGGGTGATTCTGCCGCAAGGTTTGCCGACGGATTTACAGGGCGTGTTGATAGAGTTCGAAACGCGTAATGGCCCGGAATATTGGGTTGGCTGGCATAATTTTTATGTCATTAGCCGCTATAATCATAGTGCGTTGTATTCAATGGCAGTTTATCAATTGAGCCAACAGATCAAACAGCAAAGTACGGGCCTGATAACCAGCGAGATTGGGAAACCGTAATGCAGGCAAGCAGAAGCCACTTCTATAGTTTACTAGCACTGATTCTGGTGTTGGCAGGCTGCAGCAGTACTTCTTCGCGTTACAGCTATCATCATGACAGCGCTCCTGATCAGGACATCGACGCCAGTTCAATTCCTGATGCGATACCCCGGCATGAGCCACGTAGCAAGTATGGTAATCCAGATTCTTACGTCGTCAATGGTCGTCGTTACTATGTGATGGACGAGGCAAACGGCTATGTGGAGCGCGGCATCGCTTCCTGGTACGGCAAGAAATTTCATGGCCACCGTACCTCCAGTGGCGAACCGTACAACATGTACGCCATGACCGCGGCGCACACTCGCCTGCCCTTGCCGGCTTATGTCCAAGTCACTAACTTAAAAAACCAGCGCACGGTGGTGGTGCGCGTCAATGATCGTGGCCCTTTTCATCCCAATCGCATTATCGATCTGTCGTACGCAGCGGCCAAAAAACTGGGCATTACCGCCAAGGGCACTGCCATGGTGGAAGTGCGCGCCATTGGACCGGGAAAAAACTATACCGTTGCCAACAACCCGAGCAACGATACTCAGATGGAACAGGCCGAGTTTCAGTTGTATTTACAGGTCGGGGCATTTGTCAGTCGCCGCAATGCCGAGCAATTGCAGCACAAACTGCGTAATCGTTATACCCAACTGAATATAAATGCTGGTTATAACGCAGAAAACAACGTCTACCGCGTGCGTATCGGCCCTTTGGCCAGCGTCGCAGAAGCAGATCGATTGGCAGAGGCCCTCAGCCGTGAGGGTTTTGCAACACCCCACATCGTTGTCGATTGATTCCTGCAATTTGATGCATTGCTAGGTTTTTTCCGCCTGCTGCGGGTAGAATAGTCGCGTCTCACACTAACCAGATATGATTTCGTTATGCGTTTATCACTAGTACTTACATTCCTGTTTCTGCTAATTAACCAGCCCACTCTCGCCGCCCCGGCAATTGTACCGGCAGCGCCGACCATTGCCGCCGAAGCCTGGCTCCTGATTGATCATAACAGCGGCCGGGTTCTGGCTGAACAGAACAGCCAGCAGCGTGTTGAACCGGCCAGCCTCACCAAGCTGATGACCGCCTACCTTGTGTTGTACGAGATGCGCAATGGCAGTATCGCAGCCAGTGACCAGGTACGTGTCAGCGAAAAGGCCTGGCGCATGAAAGGCTCGCGCATGTTCATTGAGGTGAACAATCTGGTCAGCGTTGAGGAATTGCTGAAAGGCATGATTATTCAATCAGGGAATGATGCCACCGTGGCATTGGCCGAACATGTCGCCGGCACTGAAGGCGCTTTCGTTGAGCTGATGAATCAACATGCTCGCACTATGGGCATGACAGGCACCCACTTTACTAACAGTACCGGCTGGCCCGATCCTGAACATTACACCACGCCCCATGACCTGGCGATTCTTTCCCGGGCCTTGATTCGTGATTTTCCCGAGCATTACTCCTGGTATCGTATCAAGGAGTACACCTATAACAGTATTCGTCAATTCAATCGCAACCGCTTGTTGTGGCTGGATGATCGAGTTGACGGTATTAAAACAGGACACACTGAATCGGCTGGCTATTGCCTGGTTGCCTCGGCACAACAGGATGACATGCGTCTGATCTCGGTGGTATTGGGTACGGGCTCGGAAAATGCCCGTGCTTCCGCCAGCCGCAAGTTACTCAACTATGGTTTCCGTTTTTATGAAACATTCCTGTTACATCATGCCAAAGAGCCGTTACAGAACATGCGTATCTGGAAAGGCGAACAGGAAACACTGCCGCTTGGCCTGCAGAATGATCTCTATATCACTATACCCCGTGGCCAGCGCAACAAGGTTAAAGCCAACATGACGCTCGAGACCATGCTGGTTGCACCGGCCAAGAAGGGACAGGCCTACGGTAGTGTCAACATCATGCTAGGTGATGAAGAACTCAGTCAGCAACCTTTAGTCGCACTGGAAGACGTGCCGGAAGGTGGCTTGTGGCGTCAAATGGTCGACACCGTCATGTTGATGTTCCAGTAAGCTGGCGCCCGTTCTGCTTTACAAACCGCTTTACTACCAACTATCGAGATAATCATGGCTTCCTCTACCGTATATCTGAATGGTGAATTTTTGCCGCTGGATAAGGCCTGTGTGCCCGTACTGGATCGCGGCTTTATTTTTGGTGATGGCGTATATGAAGTCATTCCGGTTTATGCCGGCAAAGCGTTTCGTCTGCAACATCACCTGCAACGTCTGAAAAACAGTATGCAGGCAGTGCGCATCACCAACCCACATACGGATGAAGAATGGAATGCGATTATTAACGAGGTAGTGACACGCAATAATGATGGTGATCAATCTATTTATTTACAAATTACTCGTGGTGTCGCCCGCCGAGATCACCGTTTTCCCGGAGATGCGACACCAACCGTGTTCGTGATGAGCAACCTGTTTGATCCGGTGCCAAAGCAACAACTCGAAAACGGTGTTAACGCCATCACCCTCGATGATATTCGCTGGCAGTATTGCAGCATCAAAAGCATTGCCCTGTTACCCAATATCCTGCTGCGCCAACAAGCAGTCGAACAGGGAGCGGCTGAGGCTATTTTGCTCCGTAACGGTGAAGTTACCGAGGGAGCCGCAAGCAATGTGTTTATTGTGAAAGACGGCATCATCATTACTCCTCCCAAGACTGACTGTTTACTGCCTGGCATCACGCGGGATCTGGTGGTCGAGCAGGCTCATGAACATGGCCTGGCAGTAAAAGAAGCCAACATAAAACAAACCGAGCTGGAAACCGCTGATGAAATCTGGCTGACGAGCTCCACCAAGGAAATCCTGCCAGTAACAAAATTAAATGGCCAGGCGGTGGGCAGCAGCAAGCCGGGCACAGTATGGCAAAAGATGTATGCTCTCTATCAGGCATATAAACAAACCTTGCGACAATCTGCCTGAACGCTTGATACCCCCTGGTCAGGTCCACATATTGAGTAGATGAAGGAAGAAACCCTGCTGACATTCCCCTGCGAATTTCCCATTAAGGTGATGGGCCGCAGGAGCGAAACCTTTGAATCCGAGGTGGTTGAGATTGTGCGCAAGCACGCTCCGGATTTATCCGAAGACGCTGTCACCCGTCGCGGTAGTGGCAAAGGGAACTATATAGCGGTTACCGTCATCATCACCGCCACCAGCAAGGAACAACTGGATAACATCTACCTGGAACTCAACGCGCATAAAGCAGTGATGATGACGCTGTAAACCATCGGACGACCCTTTCTCTCTATTTTTGCTATGTCAATCGCGATGGGTGCTGGTTGTATTTGTAAAAAAATCTGTTTTTTCCAGCATCTCGTTTCTGGGATATTTTACAATCGCAATGATACGGCGCCAGGTATCATTAATTTCAAGTTCAGCAAGCTCAATTTTACTGGATGACTGGGTTGAATTGTCCTCAACCTTCACCCCCATGCGGGTCAGGTTCAAGCTGACATGATTGAGCCGAATCATCTTCTCGGGGTGCGCCAGAATGTTCCTGACCTGTTCAAGGTGATCACCCGGAGTCTCAATATAACCGGTACTACTTTCCACGCCCTGTTTATTACTTGTTATCTTTTGCGTACTCCCATTCCCGGCGATCGTGTCGGCGCGTATTGATAAGATTAAATCCGTCAATTCCTGACCCCAGGCCTGGTTGGCTTTATATCTTCGATCCAGCATCTTACGATATTCATCGCTTCCGCGTTCACGCGCGTGTTTTGCCATTACGCACTCGAAGGTATGTGTTATCAAGGCATCGAAAATACACTGCTTAAGACTGGTGCGAACTTCCCTTTCCGTGGCGGCGGGCGACATTATGTTATGTGCGAAAAAATTAACATACACCTGGGGAACATCTTTTTTAATAAAGTCACCTTCCAATTCCATGCCAAAGCCGGAATGTTCCTTTTTTTCCAAGCACATCAGCGCATAAGCGTCATCAATATTAACGTTCATACTATCTTCAAATAATGTTCTTAACGCGTCACTTTGGCTGAATGTTTTTTGTATATCACTGGCAGTCGCAAAAAAAGCATTAACCAATGGGTCTGCTCCAAAGGCTTTCTTGTTGATTTCAATGGGACCAGGGATTTCCTCTACCAGTCTGTCGATATAGTCCAACGCTGTCTCGACGGCCTCGATCAGTTTCTTTTTGTAACCGATAACGAGCCGCATATTGGGATCGATTCCGTCAATTAGTTGCTCAATGGATGCATTGACTGTCGCACTTTTTTTTCGTGCCAATGCTTTTGCTGCTCGCCTGTTACTAAGTTTTGTGCGCAGCCCCAAGAGCATGTATTTGAATCTACTTCTCATAAAGTGTTTGATTTATCGGTTGCTCTATTAAAAATTACAGTCAGGCAACGACTTTAATATAATGACTATCAATAATACTAGGTTATTGCCTGTTTCAGGTACAGGGCGCCTGAGTGAAATATTAATTGATTCATGCCATGTGTTAAGTACTTTCTGGCATACTGAACTCGGTATCGCTCTGGCTGGAAGTGTTTAATTCCTTCGCTACTATTATGTCAGAGAAACAATACATACAATCTTGAATTGAAGCTGCCATATGGGAGGCAAAGGTGAACAATAGACTAATGATATTACCGGCTAAAGACCCTACCGCGATCCGCCTGGTGCGAATACCGGAGGATTATGAAGAACACGAAGTATTCCGACACGTGACAGGTATTATTGCCAGTATTGAAGAGGCGAATCCCGCCTACACCTGGGATGATATTCAGGCTGAACTGGAAGATCACGGATTTGAGCCGCTTACGTTTATTCTCGGCCCGGAGTTAGATTAGTACCACCTTCCGAAACCGGTTTTATGAATATGGAACCTCAATCTGGTAAAAATATTTTAAAAATTCCGACATCTCTGCCGATTAATCTTTCAGGGACACAACAAATAAACAGGGAGAACAAGCCATGGCTATGGGCAGAAAATACCAGTTTGAACATTGCGAATGTTTGGGGCTAACTCGTCGCTTTAATATAGTAATCCCATCGGGAATTTGGGCGGTTGATGAGTCCAGGTCTAACGTACGAGTCATTTTAGGTTTTCGCGTGAGAGAAGTGGATAAAGCGTCCTTTGAACAACTCAAGGCAGAGAAAAAAGTAATTCCAGTTTGATCCTGGGCACACAGAATTATCCGCATCGATTTACGCACGTGTGAATCTTTCAACTCTTTGAAAGAGGTACCTCTCAAACAAGACGGTGGGTCGCGAGGAAGGTATCAGGAGGCGGACCAGGAATAGTACCGCCTCCTTTGATTCAGCTTAACTAGGGGTGAACGATCGATTAGTTGTTCTTGGCACCCTGGTCAATCCATGTCTTGACTACTTCAATTTGCTTGTCACTAAGTGGGTTCATGATCTTGGATGCAAGGGTATCTTTAGTATGCGGCGGCATGTGGATTTTCGGATCCGCCTTGTGCGAAATTAACCGGTACAGGGTGCTTGATTCACTATCTCCCGGAACTACTACTTGACCAAATTTCGTGCCTCGCATCAGATCATCATACGTGTTCAGAATCAGTCCACTCTCTTCGGAACCTTCACCCTTACCATCATGACACTCCAGGCAACTGGTGTTAATGATCGGCTTCACATCCTTCGAATAGCTAATCTCTTTGCTACAGCCGGAAGCAATCGCCACGGTTGCAATCGAAAGCGCAATGGCAAGTACGTTTAACCGCATATCGTCCTCCCTCAAAAAACCGTTCTCTTAATGCAAACATATATCAAGCNAACAAATATGGCCAGTCCTTATAAAGGTAAAAGCTGAACTGAACAGTACTAGATTGAGCTGCAATTGACGACGATCAGATAAAAAACAAGAAAAATCACCCCGTCAGTCACGGTAAGCATTGCGCTTCAATCACCCCGTTGATTCATTTTTGACCAGCCTAGGCAAAGGGATTTTATATAAACCACCATTAGCATGGCAAAGAAGCCGGCGGTTCACTCACCTGCCTGCATATTTTCCCACCGGGTCGTGATTTTTCATCCCAAATCAGTCCCGTTCTGGCAGCAGAAACCGGTACAATAGTGCCATTCATTTTTGCCGCTTCAAATCTTATGTCCTCAGTCTCCAACAAGCTAAACATCCGTGACCTCGGCCAATGTAACTATGTACCCGTGTGGCGCGACATGCAGGCATTTACTGCCGCACGCACCCCGGATACGCCGGATGAATTATGGATCGTCGAGCACCCACCGGTGTTCACCCTGGGACTGAATGGCAAGGCCGAGCACCTGCTGAATCCCGGTGATATTCCGGTGATCAACGTGGATCGAGGTGGCCAGGTCACCTACCACGGGCCCGGCCAACTGGTGATTTATACCTTGATCGACATTCAGCGCCGACATCTCGGGGTCAAGGAGCTGGTTCGGCAGATAGAGCAGGCCATTATCAACCTGCTGGCCGACTTTGATATTCACGCCGAAGGCCGGGAAGACGCCCCCGGGGTGTATGTGGCTGACGCCAAAATCGCTGCGCTGGGACTGAGAGTCAAACAGGGCCGCACCTATCATGGCCTGGCTCTGAATGTCGCCATGGATCTGGCTCCATTCTCACGGATTAACCCTTGTGGTCACGCAGGCATGGCGGTCACCCAGACCCGGGATCTGGGTATTGCGGCAAGCCTGCCGGAATTGCGCGATCACCTGATCGACCACCTGCGGACGGTTCTGGGCTACAATAGCGCCCCGGTCCCTTCCCTGACTCAAACAGCATGACCAAACCGATTGATAACATTGACGAAGTTTTGCCGCGCCCGGCAAACCCGCTAAAAGGTAAAACAAAAACCGCGCGCATCCCGATCAAGGTGGTGCAACCCGACAAACCGCTCAGTAAACCCCGCTGGATTCGCGCCAAGGCACCGAATACTCCGGCTGTCGCCCAGCTGA
>JGI2160J19893_10000348_pt1 | contig 15999 bp, 8 predicted proteins | sample DeeMarSeWOR28_12_FD_19893 | JGI IMG/M metagenome (IMG submission 19893)
TCCCTGAACGGCCACACGCACATCGGATTTCTGCACACCCATTTTTTTCATAGCCTCTTCAAGTACATAAACCCCGCCTAATGAAGTAGAGTAGCGCCGTGCCGACATACCGCCAAGTTCTACTGGCTTTCCCGTTACTGCAGCGGGTGCGTGCCGCCGCATTAAATGTTCATATTCATCAAGAATCCAGACCATAATTTTTTCATCGGTATATACATCAGGCGCTGGTATGTCCTTGAAGGGACCTATAAAATCTGCAATTTCCCTGATATATGCCCGCGTAATCAGTTCAAGCTCCCCCCTGCTCAGTTCCTTTGGATTTACGACGACCCCACCCTTTGCTCCCCCAAAAGGGATATCAACCACAGCACACTTCAGCGACATCAGAAAGGCAAGTTCACTTACATGATCAACTTCAAGGTCAGGGTGAAACCGTATGCCTCCTTTTGAAGGTCCCCGTGCATCATTAAACTGGACCCTGTGACCGACAAACATCCCTGTTGTGCCATTTGATAATGTTACCGGAAAATGGGTAGTAAAGATCCGCCGCGGCTGGCTGAGAATGGCCAGTTCCGAATCCGTCAGACCGAGCTCTGCATATATGCCATCCAGCTGGCTGACACATACACTGCAGAGATTTTTTTCATCAACGTGGATTCTGTCATGATCTTTACTCATGAAGGGGTCCTCCTCTCATCAGAATTAACAGGAAACAGGACGAATAAATATTATCCATATTGTAGCAGACTTATCAGGAAAAACAGGCTTCATCCCTGGAAACAAAACTAACAGCCAGGTGTCATATCTATGACGTTTATTCTCTGTTACTGTTTGTAATTTCCTTTTATTTCAAGCACTTAATCGTTGGCATTTAATTTGCAATACTCCCTGACAAAGGAGAGTGTGTTAAATTTGACGTTTTAAAAAAAAGAGCCAAGGCGATGAAAACACAACGGGAAAGCAAACCCATTGATATCCTCCTTGTTGAAGACAACCCGGGGTATGTACAATGGTTCAAGAAAAACCTTTCTAAAGCAAAGGTTGGACGCTATGATCTCCGATTTACAAGAAAGCTCAATGAGACAATCAAGTATCTTGAAGAAAAAGAGTGCGACATTGTCATGCTGGATACATCGTTGCCGGATAGTCAGGGATTTAATACCTTTAACAGCGTCCGCATGCATGCACCAAAAATTCCGATTATCGTAATGGCTGGCAATAATGACGAAGAACTTGCTGTACGTGCCCTTCAGAACGGAGCTCAGGATTGCCTTATCAAGGGCCAGATAGACGGCAGTGTGCTGAGACGGTCAATCATGTATGCCATTGAACGCCATCACGCAACCCAGCGGCAGCATCGTCTCGCATATTTTGATGCCCTTACCAACCTCCCGAACCGTCAACTCTTTTATGACCGGTTGAATCAGGCCATGTCTCTTGCTGACAGATATAATGAAAAGGTCGGGCTCCTCTTTATTGACCTTGATGGTTTCAAGCATGTGAATGATACCCTCGGACATGACATGGGAGACCGTCTCCTGCAGGCAGTTGCTGTCCGGCTGCAACACTGCCTGCGCAAGTCAGATACAGTGGCACGCATGGGAGGAGACGAATTTACCTGTATCCTCCCTCACCTTGAAAAGGCATCAGATGTGAATGTAGTTGCAGGAAAGATAGACAGGGCCCTGACAGCACCCTTTCTTTTAGTGGGCCATGAAATACATATTTCGGGAAGCATAGGCGCCAGCCTCTTCCCCGATAATACAGTTGATTCCCAGGAACTTGTCAAGAAAGCGGATACAGCAATGTATCACGCCAAAAAGGAGCAGAAAAGCAATTTTCATTTTTTCCAGGAAGAAAAGGTAAAAGTAAAACTGTAGTCAGTCACAAAATATCATTTACCGAACAATCATTGTAACTATTCTTATAATTTACTATCCTTGTTGTCATTGTCCCACTTGATCGGACAATCCAGAAATTATTCGAGCAATGGATCCCCCGGTCAAGCCGGAGGATGACAACCATTTAGAGAAACAGCTTCCCAATTCTTTGATATTTTTTTGAAATTTGTCACTTGACATTTGGATCTTGTTGTTTGGTTACTGGTAATTCTCTAATTCTCAGCTCTCCCTGTTTTCTCTGTCCTCGTGCATTTTTTCGTCAGCTTCAGAGAGTACATATTCAATAGGGGCAGGGTGTTCCGGATTATAAAATGATGTTCCGACACTCAGATACAGCCTGAGCACTCCTTCCCTGTCTTCATTGTATTGATCAAGATTACCCTGTAACCGTGCAAGGATCATATCTTCCGTGTTCTGAGAATGAACGAGAGTAGAAACAGCGAACTCCTCTCCGCCGGTAAGAGCAAGGATGTCAGTCTCGCGAAAAGTCTTTCTGAGGATATCGGCTGTATCAATTAAAAGCCGCTCAACTGCCTCACTGCCGTGAATCTCTTTTATTAAATCCACATTGTCCAGACCTGTGTAAATAACCAGTATCTCCTTCTTTTCCCTTTCGGCGTTTTTAATCTGCTGTTCGGTCATGCTCATGAAGGTATGGAGATTATACAAGCCCGTCAGTTCGTCCTTGGCGCTGATGTACTGCAACAATTTATCCGCACGCTTCTGTTCAGTTACGTCATGGGCAGTCCCCTGGGTCCCCGTGACGACACTGTCGCTGTCATACAGGGGCGTCATATTCAGAACAAGATTAATTTCATCTCCATCCCTGGAGAGGCAGGTTGTCTCATGCCCTATGACGGATTCGCCTATCAGGCAGTTTCGAAATGCGTTTTTATAATGTTCTGCTGCTTCAGGGATCTGAAATTCCGAGAAAGGCCGTCCGAGCATCTCATCAACGGAGTATCCACAATTTTTCTCCCAGGCAGGATTGAGGAATGAAAAGCGCCCTTCACCGTCTGTTCTCCAGATAAGCGTATTTGTGGATACTACAATGTCCCTGTACAGGTCATCATCATTATCAGACTTTTTAACCGACTTACCCTGCTTTGCTTTCCCCATAATTTACCTCTGTTTAATGATGAGAGTTATCAATCCATTTCTATAACTATATACCATCCTGTAAAATCTTCCAAGAGCATAGTGAATGTTTGCTCTTGGCATCGATATAGTGATAGTGTAGGTAGATGCGCTCAGTAAATCATGCTGATCAAGAGATACTCATTGAATGTTACAACCGCTCGCTGGCCCTGTTAAAGAAAAATTCCGGGCCCATGGGTATCAACGCAGCTTCAAAATCCAAAAAGGCAGAGGGCCGATATTATGCAAGTATATTCGGTCGAGATGCGGCAATCTGTTCCCTCGGGATGATCGTCTCCGGTGACAGGGAGCTGATTACATCAGCAAAGAAAAGCCTTTTAACATTAGCGAAGTTTCAGGCTCCAAACGGCCAGATACCAAAATTCGTTCAGCCGGAAAAAAATGAGGCCGATTTCTGGTATGCAGGATGCATAGACGCCACTCTCTGGTGGCTGATTGCCATAGATTTTTATGCACGTTTTCTCGGGGACAGCAGCATCAGGACTCGACTGAATAAAAAAATTGAAAAGGCTTTATACTGGCTGCACTGTCAGGAGCATCAGAATCTGTTTCTCCTGATTCAGAATGAGGCGAGCGACTGGGCCGATATTATGCCCCGGTCCGGATTTGTTCTGTATTCGAATGTTCTCTGGTACCACGTAAAAAAAATATATGACGTCCCGAATATTAAAAAGACCAGGTACTACTTCAAACATATCTTTGCACCCTTTACCCGATCCATCCCGAACAGCAGGAGAGCCCGCATACTGACACATTACGTTAAAAAAGAGGCGTCCCCTACAGATTTCTATCTGAGCTTTGTGAATCTTTCTTTCTGGGGGCCTGACTTGGACGTCTTTGCCAATATCCTGAGCATGTTATTCGGTCTTTCATCTATCTCAGCTTCGTCCAGAAAAGTGCAAGACCTGATAAAACTGAAAATTAACAAGCCCTGTCCGGTCAAGGTAGTGCACCACCCTATCCGTCAGAACAGCCCGCTATGGCGCAACTATATGTCGCGGCACAAACAGAATTTCCCCTATCAATACCATAACGGAGGGATATGGCCTTTTGTTGCCGGATTCTGGATAATGCTCCTTCATAAATTGAAAAAGCACGTGCTTGCCAGAGAAGAACTTGAGCGTTATGCACGGGCATGCAGCGTAAATAACTGGGAGTTCAATGAGTGGCTGCATGGTAAATCAGGCAAACCAATGGGCATGGCAGGACAGTCATGGAATGCTGCAATGTTTATTCTTGCATACCATTGCCTGCTTGACAACGTAGAAATACCGATGCCGTAACATGCCGGAGTGCGGGGGAAAGCCGGTTACCAACGCTCCTCTATGGGGGCACGATCCCGGATTTTCTGCCTTTCCCCTTTTCTGTGTTGAGAAGCAGGGCAACAGGAAAATATTTCAGCACCGTTCCTACAGTAAGTTCTTTCTCAAACGTAAAGGTTTCACCCGTTATCACATCCTTCCAGGCAGTGGGTGCCTGCGGGGGCAGTTGTATGTGCGTATCGTGCCAGACCTCCATTCCAAAGGGATATTGATGCTCCCCCACAACGCCTGTCAGGAAGCGAGGAGCTATGGCGATCATCCACACCGGTTTGTATGCCCGGGCAAAGGACAGTATGCTGTCTTTGTGCCTGCCGGCTGTTTCAAGCGGGATATAGGACCCTTTCTGGAAAAGGACTTTCTCTTTATTCCTTGCGGAAAGGGCCTTATACATAAGAAAAAGCTTAATCCGTCCGTCCTCTTTTGTGGACAAGAGCTCACCTATCAGCTTTAATCGATCCACTGACTCTCTGCTTTTCATCTCATTAAAAAGCCATTTTCTGAGGCCGTAATCAACGGGCCGTCGATTGTCAGGGTCCACCATATTCAGGTCCCAGAATTCTGTGCCCTGATAAAAATCAGGGACTCCCGGCGACGCTATTTTGATAAGTGTCTGTGAAAGGGAGTTGAAAATGCCGTAATAGGCAATCATCTTCTGAAAAGTCAGAAATTCCTCAAGAAAACGGTTCTGGTCTGAAGATTTCAGGATCTTCTCAATAAAGGCAATATAATATTTCTCATAATCTGTATCCGGCCTTAGCCATTCCGTATGCACCTTTGCTTCCCTGACTGCCTTTATCGTATATGCCTTTAATCTGTCATGAAAGCTCTCAATCTCCCCTGGATTCGAAGGGTATGTGCCGATTAACGTCTGATAGAGAAAATACTCATCATTTTTGTCCGGTATGGTTATTCCTTTTATGGATTTCTTTTTCTTTCTGTTCAGTCTGCTCCACTTTCTGAGATTGCTTTCCCATACCTCGGGGATTTCAGAAAGAACATTGATCCGTGCCCTTACATCCTCTCCTCTCTTGGTGTCATGGGTAGATGTGGCGTTCATNGAATGGGGCAGTCTGCGGGACCTCTTAAGAATATAATCATGAAATGCTGTTACTGATGTACCAAACCTGTCCGGGCTGCTTCCGACCTCGTTTAACGAAAGCAGTCTGTTATAGACGTAAAGGGTTGTGTCTTCCAGACTCTTTGCCATCAACGGGCCTGTCAGCTGCTGGAACCGGGAGATGAAATGGTACCAGTTTGCCTTATCCTCTGCTGTATGATATTCATTGAATTCAAGAAGAAGGAACTGTTCGATAAACTTCAGTTCATTCAATAATTCCGGATTCAGGCCAAGGGCCTTTGTGAGAGTCTCCCTGATTAAATGACGGTCTGCATCACTGCAGTAATCAAGCCTCATATATGTTCTATAGACCGGGAAGAGTGCAAGAATCTCGATAATGGCCTTTTTGAGTCCGTAGATCGTCATGTCATTACCGTATCTGTCCTTGCTGGAAATTTTTTTTAACAGATGAGCGAGGTTATCAACGTCACCTGTCATGTCTTTTTCTATGATGAGTTGGTTTTTTTCGTACAGCATTGCCTCATAGGAGCTCTTCATGCCGGTATAACTGTAATAGAGTTTGTTCATAGCGCTTCCATTGGTCTCATCGCAGAAAATTCCGTTGATGTAATTCAGATATTCATACCCTGTCGTTCCCTGGACAGGCCAGAGTGACGGAAGTTCCTCATGAATGTCAAGAATTTTTTCTACAACGATAAAAAGATCACCCGACTTATCCCGCAACCGCCTCAGATAGCCGGTGGGGTCGTACAGCCCGTCTATGTGGTCAATTCTCAGGCCGCTGATCTTTTTTTCCTTTATCATCTTCTGCAGTAATACATGCGTCTGATCGAAAACCTGATCATTTTCCATTCTCAGGGAAATAAGACCGTTAATATTAAAAAATCTGCGGTAATTGATTTCTTCGGATGCGACTTTCCAGAAGGCTATGCGAAAAAATTGTTCGGCAAGCAGATTGTCAAGGAAGTTAAGGTGGTCTTCTGGTATATTGCCGCCGTCAACGGTAATAACTTTTTCACCGATAAAATCCCTGATATCATCATTCGCTGTATAGAGCTCCCAGAGCATGCTTTTGATAAAGCGTATCTGATTGTACCTGCCGGTCATGTCATCCTGTGATGAAGGAAGGGTATTCAGCGAATGGATGATGCTGTGGAACTTGATCAGCGAAGGATTTTCATCGCCCAGTTTTTTTGCTAATTCACTGTGCCCCTGTGTCAAAATACGCGTGTAAGATTCTATTTTCAGAGGCAGGACCAGGTCGTAATATTGAAAATAGAATCCTCTGTCACTGTACCGGAGAACAATTTCTCCTGCATCCAGCGATTCACCGTAATGTCTGCCAAGAAAAGGAGTGAGCAGACGATTTCTCAGGCCTTCGTCAAAATGGCTCCAATCAATATCGAAGAAATTATAGTATTTTGAATCCTGCCCGTTCTCAAGAAGATCCATGAGCTTCTCGTTTTCACCGTCAAAGGCCATATGGTTGGGGACAAAGTCCTGGATCCAACCGATTCCTTTTCTTTTCAATACCTTCATCAGCCCTTCGAACTCCTCATCAGAACCGAGGTCCGGATTCAGACTGTTTGTATCTACCACATCATAACCATGGGAACTCCCTTTTTTAGCCCTGAAAACAGGAGAAGCATAAAGCGTTGATATGCCGAGGTCAGCAAAATAATCTGCAATGTCCCGTGCCTGAGCAAAACCGAACTCAGCATTGAATTGCACTCTGTATGTGGCGACGGGGATTTTCATTTTTCTGTTCCTATGCTAACGCTCATTGATAAAAAGGGCAAAACTTTCGGCCCGCACTGTTACCTCATCGCCGGGTTGAATGCTTGCCGGCAGGAGAGTGCCCGGCCCGCTCCACCTCTGGTCAGAGGAGTCCAGAGTCTTTTTCCAGGGCTCATCAAGAAACAATGTGGGGCCATAAACATCATCTTTGCTGAAATTAAAAAAAACCAGTATCCTGCTGCCGTCCCTCCATCTCTTCATTGCCAGAATCTTCTGCTGCTCATCAGAGATAACGCGGAGAGCAGTGTTGTCCAGGATAGCAAGGGCAGGAATGGTCTTTCTCAGTTGAATGAGTTCAGCGTAAAGTTCCCGGAGGGTGCGGTGATGCTGCTCATCCTGAAGATGCCACTTCAGGCATGAACGTTCAAAGGATTCAACGGCCTGAGGGTCAGGAGGGTCACCCTGCCCGTAGTAACCTTTGAACTCCTCTTTTCTTCCCCTTCGTACTGCATCGACAAGTCCCTGATCCGTGTGACTGATAAAATAAAGAAAAGGGGATGTTTCACCATACTCTTCGCCCATGAACAGCAGCGGTATATAGGGCGAGAGCATCACTGACCCGGCAGACAGTTTCAGAGCCTCAAATGAAACAAGACTGGACAACCGTTCACCCTTCATACGGTTGCCGGTCTGATCGTGGTTCTGCGCAAAGACAACAAACCGGTCGGCAGGAATGTCGGATGAGTCATTCCCGTGCTTTCTCTTTCTGAATGCAGAATACTGCCCTGAATATACGTAGCCTTCCGTCAGGGACTTTCCGAGGTCTCTGATTCTTCCAAAGTCTCTATAGTACAAGTCCTTTTCTTCGGTAAGCAGTGTATGAAGGGCGTGATGAAAATCATCATTCCACGAAGCGTCAAGACCGTATCCGCCCCTTTCATGTGGTCTGATGACACGGGCATCGTTCAGGTCAGATTCGGCGATCAGATAGTATGCCCGTCCATTCTGTCTGGAGAATTCCCTGACCCTTTCAGACAGTTCCAGAAGAAAAGGCTGGGCACTCATATCATAAATGCCATGAATCGCGTCAAGACGGAGTCCGTCTATATGATAATGCTGAAACCAGGACAGGGCATTTTCAATAAAGAAGTTTCTGACTTCATCGCTGTAGGGACCGTCAAAATTAACCGCCTCTCCCCAGGGAGTCCTGTAGCTGTCTGAAAAATAGGGGCCAAAATCCCTGAGATAGTTGCCTTCAGGCCCAAGATGGTTATACACCACATCGAGCACAACAGATATTCCCTTTCTGTGGCACTCGTTGACAAATTTCTTCAGTCCCTCAGGCCCCCCATAGGAGTTCTGCACCGCAAAGGGGTAGACACCGTCATAGCCCCAGTTCCGCTCACCCGGGAATTGTGCTACCGGCATGATCTCAATTGCATTGATTCCCAGTTGTTTCAGGCTGTCGAGTCTCGGGATGATTGCTTCAAAGGTTCCTTCCTGCGTAAAGGCGCCTACGTGGATCTCATAGAGTATCAATTCAGGGAGTCCATTTCCTTTCCAGTCAGTATCTGACCATGCAAAGGCGCTGTGATTGATCACCTGAGAGGCTTCGTGAACTCCTTCTGGCTGATAGGAGGATGCAGGATCAGCCCTCTCTGTCTGCCGATCAATCTGATATCTATATCGTGTTCCTGGGCTGACTGTGTCAAGGGCAGTCTTCCAGTACTCCCCTTCTTTCTGCATTGCTACCGTCCTTTCATCAGGGGAATAGAGAATGAGAGAAACCCTTTCGGCAAAAGGAGCCCATACAGCAAATTCACACCATCCATTATCCAGATAGTGAGCCCCTATTCTCATACGCATCCTTTCATTCAGAAAGTCCCAGAATACTGCGTATCCCTCTGAATGGTACCAGAAGCCAGTCCGGTCTGTTATTCAATTCGTAACCCACTTCATACACTGCCTTCTCCAATAGAAATACGTTCAGCAGTATTTCCAGATCCCTTGCTTCCTTTGGGATAAAATCGGCATTCCCTGCCGTATCAAGATAGGAATGGAGAAACACTTTACCTGCGCTCCTGAACCAGGGATCAATCCAGGGCTGAAGCTCTCCTGAGTCCTCAGGCCTTAATGCAATGTGGTTAAAATATTCAACATGGACAGCATAGTGAAAAGACCGTAGCATACCGGCAACATCTACAAGGGGGGAGCGTTTTATCTTTCTCTCACTCAGCGAACGGGCAGGCTCACCTTCAAAGTCAAGAATTATTACGTCCTTGCCGGTGTGAAGGACCTGACCAAGGTGATAATCGCCATGAATACGGGTCTTGGTAACAGGAATTTTTCTTTTCAGGATTTTTTCATAATACTTTAAAACGGTTTTTTCCGACTGATAAATTTGCTCAGCTTCTTCTCTGAGGTTTTCAGGCAACTTTTTTAAATTTTTCCCTAAAGGCTGGAACACCTTCCTGGTCAGACTTCTCAGGGACTGATAGAGCGATCTCTGATACAGAACAGAAAATGACTCAGGAGAAAATGCCGGGTCAGTATCCACTGATGAAAGGGCCAGATGAAGTTCACCGGTTCTTTTGCCGAGTAACCGGCAAAATTCAATAAAAACGCCGCCAATGAGTTCCTGCACCTGCGGTGCTATATCCGTTGAATCAAAATCAAAGATGGAAATCTCAAGCTCTTCAGCACTTATGGCATGTCTCTTTGAAAGAATGCGGTCATAGTACCCTTTTACAGCGTCCAGTGAGTATGTCCATGTGTCCCCCTGATTTGGAACATATTCCTGGAGCATCCCCAGGATACAGGGATCCTGCCCTTTTACTCTGTACTCAAGTGCGCCGGCAAATGACGGGATACTTGCAAACTTAGTCTTCTCAGTAAGGAAACGGATAATCTCCATGTCAGGGTTCATTCCTTCTGATGTTTTTCTGTAGAGTTTGAAGAAGAAGGCATTATCATAAAGAAGGGAAGTATTGCTCTGTTCCGCCTTCAGCACAACGGATTCAAGAGGCAGACTCCGTTCGCCAATAATTTTTCTGAACTGTCTCCCCGGGTAAGAGAATATATCCCCCGTTCTTCCCCGTAATCGTTTCCTCCGTCCGGTTACATCAATGATTCTGTCTCTGAAGACGGGATTGTAGAAACTGTCAAAGAGGACCCCCTCTTCTCCGTCGATAACAAGACGGGCAATGATTGCCTGAGGACATTCCTGATGAATTTTCTCCATGCTGAGGCACAGGTGATCATCGTCATCCCTGACAGCAGTCATGGATTTCAATTCCTCAGCAGTCCTGCCGGCGCTGCCATGGCATGCAAAGGAAAGGGGGATAACATAAACTTCAGGCAGGCCTTCACTGTATTTTACTTTTACCATAAGAATGTGTGATTCAACGGCACCGCCGTTAAAGGGAATGATGTCTTCAACCCTGATTCGTCGTATTGTCCGTGACTTACTCCCATACCATCTCTGCCCCTGCAGATAACGGGGCAGAATGTATCGTTCCAGCCGCTCCAATGCCTTCTCCTCAAAGATTCCTGTCCAGTTCCCCGATACCCGCAGTTCCCCAACAGAACCTGTATCTGCTGGTCCTGTCTCCTCTTTCAATTCAAAAATATAGTAGCTATGGGGGGTAAAGGTCAGCATATAGGGGTGATCCGTGATAACGGGGAACCTGTTATGGCTCAGGACTTCTTCCGGAAACCGTCCTGAATATTTTGTAAGATCAAGCTCTGCTGTTTGTGCATACTTGGAAAGGTTTGTAGCGACGAGCAGCGTCTCGTTTTCGTATTGTCGAATAAAGGACAGTATCTTCGAATTTTCCGGGGTCAGGAATTCCAGACTTCCCCGGCTGAAGGCTCTGAACCGTTTTCGTATTGCAATTGTATGCTTCATCCACCAGAGCAGAGATGCGGAACTCGTCTGCTGTGTCTCTACATTGACTGCCTCATAGTGATAGCCCGGATCTATAATGACCGGCAGATACAGCTTCTGTGGATTCACCTGCGAGAATCCCGCATTACGGTCTGCACTCCACTGCATGGGTGTTCTGACTCCATCACGATCACCAAGATAATAGTTGTCACCCATGCCAATCTCGTCGCCATAATAGATAACCGGGGTGCCGGGCAGCGTAAAAAGCAGGACGTTCATCAATTCAATCTTCCTCCTGTTGTTGCCCAGAAGCGGGGCAAGTCGTCTCCGGATTCCCAGGTTTATTCTCGCCACGGCATCCTTTGCATATATACCGTACATGTAATCCCGCTCTTCGTCCGTGACCATTTCCAGCGTAAGTTCATCATGATTTCTCAGGAATGTCGCCCATTGACAGTCATCGTGTATGGGAGGAGTCTGATCCAGGATATCAATAACCGGAAAACGGTCTGCCATCTGAATGGCCATGAACATTCGAGGCATGAGAGGAAAGTGAAATGCCATGTGGCAGATGTCTCCTTCTCCAAAGTAGGCAACAGCGTCCTCAGGCCACTGGTTTGCTTCAGCAAGAAACATTTTATTCTTAAACCGGCCATCCAGGTATTTTCTCAGTTTCCTGAGGAACTCATAGGTCGCCGGCAGGTTCTCGCAGTTTGTGCCCTCCTGTTCATACAGATAGGGGATTGCGTCAAGCCGCACGCCGTCAATACCCATTTCAAACCAGAAATCCAGCACTTTCATAACTGACCGCTGCAGGCTTGGACTTTCAAAATTCAGATCAGGCTGATGGGAATAAAATCGATGCCAGAAGTACTGTTTGGCCACAGGGTCCCATGACCAGTTCGAAGGTTCAAAATCTTTGAATATAATTCGCGCATCCTGGTATTTTTCGGGGTTGTCGTTCCATACATAATAATTCCGCATGGCAGAACCTTTTTTCGCTCTGCGGGATTTCTGAAACCATTGATGCTGGTCGGATGTATGGTTCAGTACCAGCTCTGTTATGACCCGTATACTGCGTCTGTGGGCCTCGCGCAGGAATTCCCTGAAGTCCCTGAGCATCCCATAGTGAGGATTGACGTTGTAATAATCAGCAATGTCGTAGCCATCGTCTTTGAGAGGCGACGGGTAAAAGGGCAGGATCCATATAGCGGTAACTCCAAGGTCCTTCAGATAGTCGAGTTTCTGTGTCAGGCCTTTAAAGTCTCCGATACCATCATTGTTTGAATCAAAAAATGTCTTTACATGAAGTTCGTAGATAATCGCGTCTTTATACCATAACGGATCATCCTCAAAGTACGCTCTCTTCCGCGGCAATTCCTTCTCCCCCTACATGAAATAATCGAAATCCATTTCTCTCTTCAATCTCTTCCGCACACTGAATATATGCGCCGGAACAATCTGTGGATCCAGTTGAATAAAGTTCTTCTCTCCATGCCATATAAATTTGTCATCCGTTAAGAGATCATGGACGAGATAGGGCTGCCCCCTCGGTATCTCCAGCGCATCAACAGGTACATGAACCCATCCTCCCTGCGTATGNTANGGATCAAGGTTTACGGCAACGATAATAATATTGGAGAGGTCCTCAGATGTCTTCCCGTAGCACATGAGGTAATCATTTTCAGCATTATAGAATTCCACATTCCATGTATCCTGGAGCGCCGTGTTTTCTCTACGAATTCTATTGAGCTTTGCAACAAAATCCTTGAGGCTGTCTTCTCTCTTTCTGTCCCAATGCTTTATTTCATATTTTTCTGAATAGAGGTACTCCTCCCTGCCCTCAATGGCGTCCTGGACAAAGAGTTCGAAGGCAGGTCCATACATGCCATAGCTTGCAGAGAGTGTTGCCGCAAGAACAAGGCGCATCATATAGGCAGGACGGCCCCCATACTGCAAATGTTCAGGAAGAATATCAGGGGTGTTCGTCCAGAAGTTCGGTCTCATATATTCACGTACATCGGTCCTGACCAGTTCCTTCATATACTCGGTAAACTCAACTTTCGTATTCCTCCATGTGAAGTAAGTGTAGGACTGGGTAAAACCGAGCTTTGCAAGCCGGTACATGACTTTCGGTCTGGTAAAGGCCTCTGCCAGGAAAATGAGGTCAGGGTAATCTTTCTTCAGCTCATGAATGACCCATTCCCAAAAAGGGAAGGGCTTTGTATGAGGATTGTCCACTCTGAATATGCGAATACCATTGTCTATCCAGAAAAGGAAAACGCTTTTCAGTTCATCCCACAGGGACAGCCACCCGTCACCTTCAAATTGTATGGGAATAATGTCTTCATACTTTTTCGGGGGGTTCTCGGCAAACTGCACAGTCCCGTCAGGTCTCCATTGAAACCACTCCGGATGTTCTTTTACATAGGGATGGTCCGGAGAGCACTGAAAGGCAATGTCCATTGCTATCTCAACGCCGTATTCCGAGGCCTGTGCAATGAGCCGCCGAAAGTCTTCCAGTGTCCCCAGGTCTGGATGCACGGATTTATGTCCTCCTTCCTGAGCGCCGATCGCCCAGGGGCTCCCCACATCGCCTTCTTCGCAGACAGGATTATTGTTTTTACCCTTCCGTTTCGTTCTGCCAATCGGATGTATTGGAGGAAGATAGAGAACATCAAATCCCATATCCGCTATCTCCGGAAGAACCTCCTCACAATCCTTGAAGGTGCCATGTGTCCCTGCATCCGGTGAACAGGAACGGGGGAATAGCTCGTACCAGGAGCTGAAAACCGCCTTCTTCCGGTCAACGACCACCACCAGCTCCCGTTCATAATAACTTGCTGACGTGAGATCAGCATAACGATCCATTAAATCGATTAATTCCGTGCTGAGTGCAGTCAGGACAGCATAGGAAGTATCAGAAGCTTCAAGTTCGGAAGAAAGACGCTCCAGATGCTTTCTATCATCATCTGTGGCCATTGTACCGGCTTTATTGATATATTCTTTCCCTATCAGTAAATCTACAGCAATATCCTGCCCGGCATCATGCTTTTTTTTCAGGTCCTTCTGCCACGTCCTGAAATGATCAACCCATCCCTGGACAGTGAAGACATACCTTCCGAGACGGGTAACCGTAAACTCTCCGGTCCAGAGGTCGTTTCCCACAAATGCCAAAGGGGAGAACTGCCAGGTATCAGTATGTGGCCCCTTGTAGAGTATCTGTGCCAATACCTCATCATGTCCGTCAGAGAAGATGTCCGCCTGGACCTTAACTTTTTCTCCTATCGCTCGTTTAATCGGAAATTGTCCGCAGTTTATCTGTGGTTTCACATTCTCTATAACGACTCTCTTCTTACCGCTGTCTGTCATGGTCTTCTCTCCACAATAAATACATATCAACACACAGAACAGCCTGTATATGCAAGCCCCATTTAATAGGTTAGATTATATCACTGTTGCTTAGAAAAACATAAAAAAAGAGGACACTCTCAAAAAGAACGTGTCCCTGATTTTGATGATATTTATTTCTCAGCCCGTGAATACTCGCACCCTGTCAAACCGCAGTAATTACCGACATATTCTGCCGCAGGCCTGTAGAGTGATGGTTTCCCCTGGGCAAGGCCAAAACGCTCTTCAATAATATGGGAGCACCAGCCTGCTATCCTTGATACTGCAAAGAGGGGAGTAAAAAGATCATGGGTAAAGCCCATCATCTTATAGACGGTGCCGCTATAGAAATCAATATTCGGCTTGATCTGGTCTTTTCCCTTTTCCGACAAGACCCTTACCGCTATATCCTCTACCTTTGCACATAATTGATATAATGAATCCTGATCTGTTTTTTCACTCAGATTTTCAAGAAGTTTTTTCAGGATGGAAGCCCGGGGGTCATAGGTTTTATACACCGCATGTCCCATCCCGTAAATTTTCTCCTTCTTTGCCAATTTTTCCTTGATCCATGTCTCAATATCATCAACATTCATAAGTTCATCCATCATACTCATAGCCTTCTCATTGGCTCCGCCATGTAACGGTCCGGAGAGCGCTGCCAGTCCCGCCAGAACACCCGCATACATATCAGCCTGCGTTGAAGCCACTTCCCTGCATGCAAAGGTGGATGCATTAAAGGTATGATCAGCATGAAGAATGAGGCATATGTCGAGCACCCTCGAAACTTCCGGGTCAGGCCTGATTCCTGTCAGCATATGTAACATGTTTTCGGCATGGGAGAGGTCTTTTGAGTATGGTACAGGTTCATGCCCTTTCCTGATCCGCTCCCAGGCAACCATGGAAACTGCCATGACGGCTATGAGACGCGCTGCCTTGTCAATATACGTTTCAGCTCTGTCATCGTCTCCTCTGTCATCAAAGGCTGCGATTGAGATTGCAGCCATCAGGACATGCATGGGATTGGCGTACTGGGGCCACAGCTTCATCGAATGCATCAGGGAATCAGATAGCTGACTGTATGAAGCAATCCTTTCTTTAAAAACCTTAAGTTCAGATGAAGTAGGCAGAACTCCATGTAACAGCAAATATGCAGTCTCCTCAAAGGTAGAGTGCTCTGCCAGATCTTCTATCCTGTAGCCGCTGTACAGAAGGACTCCCTTTTCTCCGTCAATATAGCTGATTTTTGTATCCGCTACTGTCACTCCCCGCAAGCCGGTATTTTTTATGACTGATTCCTGTGCCATCATGGTCTCCTTTTCTCTGGTCTTTTAATCATTATATCCCATGATCATAAAATCACATTATGATTTAAATCATTTCCCTGTCACTGGACAAGGCGCAGAATAAATTATATATTCATATTAGTCAGTACCAGTTGTTGAAGCCGTTATTTTGTAACTAATTGTCATTTCGGGCAAAGCGAGATATCTTATGCCATAGCAATAGGTAACGATTTCTCCTCGT
>JGI2160J19893_10000353_pt1 | contig 15804 bp, 14 predicted proteins | sample DeeMarSeWOR28_12_FD_19893 | JGI IMG/M metagenome (IMG submission 19893)
GTCTTCTGGGCCAAACAAAAGCCCCACCCGATTATTCGCGCATATGGGTGCCAGTTTTGTTGCCAGGCTGACCGCCGAACCCGCAAGCTGCCGCTGGCCTCCCAGACGGGCAGTGGTGCCGACGATATAGTTTAAAGGTCCCAGAGCGGTCGGCAGATCCTCATAAATTTCCATTTCCTCGACGACATCAATAGCAGCATGCGTCGCCATTTTTAACACCCGGGTCAAGTCGCAATTCTGTGGATCGACCACAATCAGCTGTTTAAATCCCATGTTTCGCATGGCACGGGCAGCCGCACCAATATTTTCCGGGTAGCGGGGCCGATTCAGAATAACGAAAACATTATCCAGCTTGACGGTTGCTGGCATCAGCCGACCATTTCAAGGTTGTTGAAAAAATAGTTTATCTCAAAAGCAGCGGTATCCGGAGCATCCGAGCCATGGACCACATTTTTTTCAATATCGCTTGCAAATTCTCTGCGTATGGTCCCCTCGGCAGCTTCCTTGTAGTTGGTGGCCCCCATCAGTTCACGGTAGCGGGCAATGATATTTTCACCTTCCAGAATCATCACCACCGCCGGGCCGGAACTCATGAAATCGGTCAGGCTTTCAAAAAAGGGCCTGCCCTCATGGACCGCATAAAAGCCTCTGGCCTGGTCTTTCGACAGCCGAACCATCTTCATGGCCACAATTTGGAAACCCTTTTTTTCCAGACGCTTGATCACATCTCCGATCAGTGCGCGCGCAACACCGTCGGGTTTAATAATTGCAAGTGTTCTTTCCATGATGTGTATACGATCTCCTTTCAATCATTAGAACGGGTTTAAAAACCCCATTTGAGCTCCAATGGCTGCGTTGCCCCGCGAAGTGGGGTTTGCATCGATTCTATTACACGAAGGTGCATCACAGGCCTCTGATAAATGCTGACAAATTAGGGGTGCCATAACAAACCGCTATGGGCAAGTCAACGGCGATTTATTGCGGTTGACAAGCAAAACGCCACTTTCTATTATTTGATAATCGAACAGCGTTGATTAAATTGCAGAGGAGCTGCCATGCCTATCTACGAATTCTATTGCGAAGACTGCAACACCATTTTCAATTTTTTCTCAAAATCGGTCAACACCTCCAAAAAGCCCAAATGCCCCGGTTGCAAAACAAAGATCCTTTCGAGGCAAATGTCGGCTTTTGCCTTTACCGGCAAAGCAAAAGAGGATAGCGAAACCGATGAACTGCCCTTTGATGAAAATAAGATGGAAAAGGCCATGCAAATGCTGGCAGGCGAGGCAGATAAAATCAACGAAGATGATCCCCGTCAAGCCGCTAATCTGATGCGAAAACTTTCAAATATGACAGGCCTTGAACTGGGCGCCGGCATGAATGAGGCTTTGAAGCGCATGGAGGCCGGAGAAGACCCGGATGCCATCGAGGCTGAGATGGGAGATCTCCTAGAGGAGGAAGAGCCATTCCTTTTATCCGAAAAAAAAGGCGGCGCCAAAACGACAAAAAGGCCGGCCCCGAGGAGGGATGAGAAGCTTTACGACCTCTAAATTCTATTTCTAAATCGCTATTTTCCCACTGGGCGGTATTCTTCAAGGAAAATCGGGCATCGCGCATGGCGCATAGGGCATAGGGTACAGAGATTTAATGCAAGTGCAGGAAATTCAATAGCAGGGCTCTATAAACCAATTCAGGGAGAAAAGCATGGATAAGGATATATTGGCAAAAATAGAAATCCGGCAGGGTGACATTACCCGGCTGGCTGTGGATGCAATTGTCAATGCCGCCAATACGAAGCTGTTGGGGGGCGGTGGCGTGGATGGGGCCATTCATCGGGCTGCCGGGCCACAGTTGCTGGCGGAGTGCCGGACTATCGGCGGTTGCCCAACGGGCGAGGCCCGGATTACGGGGGGATACAATCTGCCGGCACGCCATGTGATCCATACCGTTGGGCCGGTCTATGGTGGAAAACCACAGGACAGCCAGCTTCTAACCAACTGTTATTCAAACAGCTTAAAGCTGGCCGTTGAAAACAACCTGACGACAATCGCTTTTCCGGCCATAAGCTGCGGGGTATACGGGTATCCGATTGAAGATGCCTGCAAAATTGCGGTGGACACCAGCTGTGCGTTTTTAAAGCATCATCCGTCCCTGCAAAAGATCATTTTCATCTTATTCTCGGAGAATGACTGTGCGGTATATAAATCTTATTTAAAATCAACATCTTAAGAAATTAAGACTAATTTGTTTAATCCTAAAATTAATTTTCGGCCACCACGAAGACACGAAATTTTTCTAATCCTACTTTCGTGTTTTCGCGATTAATCTATTGGTTTCGTTCAGGTTTTTAGCGGACAGGGGCGAATTCATTTTAAATTTGACAAATCCTTTCGGTATAGTTAACATTTAGTCAAATTTACACAAGTCCGGCCAGATCTCCCGAGCTGAGCTGAAAACACGCAAGGAGGGTAAAAATATTATGGTTGAAGTAACTGAGGAAGCGACGAAACAGATTCAGGAATACTTTCAAGGCAAAGAGGTCACGCCGATTCGGATCTTTTTAAATGCCGGTGGCTGAGGGGGCCCCTCCCTGGCCATGGCTCTGGATGAGCCTAAGGATAACGATAGCGTTTTCGATGTCAACGGTTTCCAATTTATTATGGAAAAAGAGTTCTATGAAAAAGCGCAGCCCGTAAAGGTGGATTTTTTAGGATACGGGTTTAAAATTGATTCCAGCCTTGAATTTAGCGCGGGCGACTCAGCCTGCGGCGGCTGCAGCACAGCGGGACACTGTAGCGATTAAATATCCTGACCGAGAAATAAAAAGGGCGACACCCCAACGCGTGTCGCCTTTTTTTTTCATTTTGTACATCCATTCTGAATAGGAGGAGAAAGCATGCAGGACTTTATGGAAATTATCAAGGGCAGAAGAAGCGTTCGCAAATACGAGGATCGGGAGGTTCCGCCAGAAATACTGAACGAAGTGCTTGAAGCCGTAAAATGGGCGCCATCCTGGACCAATAACCAGTGCTGGGAAATCATTATCGTCAAGGACAGCTCAATCAGAGCAAAGCTGCAGGAAACCATCCCGCCAAAGGGAAATCCGGCCATAAAGTCCATCGTTGATGCACCGGTGCTTCTGGCTGTTTGCGCTAAAATGAGAAATTCCGGATTTTATAAAGACCAGGCATCCACCAAATTTGGCGACTGGTTTATGTTTGATCTGGGCATTGCCTGCCAGAACCTTTGCCTGACCGCTTACAGCCATGGACTGGGTACCGTTATCGTCGGTTTATATGATCATAATAAAGCCGCAGAAGTATTAAACGTACCGCCAGGATACGAACAGGTGGTTTTAATCCCTATGGGATATCCTGCTAAAATCTCCAACGCGCCCAAGCGCAGGGAGGTCGATGAATTTATCCACTACAACACCTTCTAAAACAGGATTTATAACCTCATCTTTTGCCCGTGGGCTGTGTTGTGATCCGATTCAAAATGCTCGAATACTGTCGTGTATGCTGCGCTTTTGATTCGAATCACGTCTTGCCCACAGGCAAAATCTAATATTCTAAACCCTGTTTTAAATTCTAGTAAAAATACATTTTTTGATAGAATGGTTATTTGATCGCATTGGGGGGCTATGATCTCCAAAATTGTAGAAGGCATTATCCATTATCACGAAGCGACGAAGCATCATTATGATCGGTATGCCAGGTCTCCGGGTTACATGGACTGGCAAAATCAACCGAATCCGTTTCGCTCTTATAATGGCGCGCCCGCATTATCCATGCCGCTGATGGAAAATGACCCACCGGCCGCCCACCGGGATCTATATAATCGAAAAAACAATAGACCGCAGCCGGTAACCATTGAGACCATTGCCGGCTTTCTTGAGCTGTCTCTGGGGCTATCCGCCTGGAAAGCGGCATCCGGGTCACAGTGGTCGCTGAGGATCAACCCTTCAAGCGGAAATCTTCATCCCACCGAGGCGCATCTGATTTTGCCGCCCTTGAATTCAAAACAAGGCGGTGCCTATCATTACAATGCTCTGGGCCATGTTCTGGAGAAGCGCGCCGATATTCCTGCCCGATTATGGCAAAGCCTGCTGGCCCACTTTGCGGTGGACGGATTTTTTATTGCCACCAGCAGTATATTCTGGCGCGAATCCTGGAAATATGGCGAACGCGCTTTTCGCTACTGCAATCACGATGCCGGTCATGCTCTGGCCTGTGTCAGCTTTGCAGCCAACCTGTTCGGGTGGAAAGCGACCTATTTAAGCGCACTGCCCGATGACGCCATCCATACGCTTCTGGGTTTCGATCGAATCCGCTTCCGCAAATTAGAGGAGGAGCATGCCGATTTTTTATGTTATATTCACCCGTTGACATCATCTCACATCCCCCGGAATTTGCCGGATTCAATCCTGTCTGAATTTGCCGATTTGCTTTTTATCGGCGAACCGGAACCTTTGAGCCAACAGTGTGTCGACTGGGAAATTATATATCAAACGGCTCGCCTGACCCGCAAACCGATCACCGCAGAAATCGCTGTTCAATTGCATAATCGCAAATTAACAGCAGATGAACCCGGCCAATTGTCCGCTGCGGAGATCATTCGAAATCGAAGAAGTGCCACTGCTTTTGACCGCAAGGGTTCGATCTCCAGAAGCCAGTTTTTAAGCATACTCGATAAAACCCTGCCGCGGAAAGCGTGCGCCCCTTTTGATACCGAATTAATCGAGGCTTCAACCCATCTATTGCTTTTTGTTCATAACGTGGCCGAAGTGGAAGCAGGGCTTTATTTTTTTCTGAGGAATGAAAAAGATTTTGATGAAATCAAGCGGCTCTCTCGTCCCGATTTTCTCTGGAAGCCCGTTGAAAAGGCATTTCCACTATATCTCCTTGCAGAAGGTAATTACCGGCAGCAGGCCACAATGGTCAGCTGTCATCAGGACATTGCCGGATCCAGCGCCTTCTCGCTGGGAATGATTGCAAGATTTAAAGACGTTATCGGCGCCGCGCCCTATCGCTATCGCCATTTGTTCTGGGAAACCGGAATGGTGGGCCAGGTGCTGTATCTGGAAGCCGAAGCCTGCGGTGTCAGAGGCACGGGGATCGGTTGTTTTTTTGATGACGCCGTTCATGAAATCATGGGCTTTAACGACAATCACTATCAGAGTCTTTACCATTTTACCGTCGGCAAACCGCTTGAAGATCCGCGATTGACCACCTATCCGCCCTATTACCACCTCAAATCTGATTAAAAAAATCGTTTCAAAACAATTATCTTTTTGTCCAAGGGTGTGTTGGGCAGTGTCAAGATTTACTCACGTACTTAAAGTACGCTCCGTCATCTCGACACTGCCCGCCTTGCCCTGAATCAAAATCTAACTTTTTTGAAACGAGTTTAGTTTTTTTCTCAAATATATGAGGGGTCGTTGAGTTTATACGTCATGCCCGCCCCTGCCTTCGCAGGGACAGGCTCCGGCGGGCATCCAGGCTCTTTAGAGAAGGATTTCTGGATTCCCGCCTTCGCGGGAATGACAAGCCTGGAATAAAAAAACTCCCCGATCCGCTAATTATACCTGGTTTAATATTTTCATTTTTTTTCTGGCGACAGTTGAACGCTAAACAATGATAGAAGGAGCTATCTCTAGTGACCCAGCGAAACTCAGATTTGAATTCCGAGATTCCGAAACCGGTTCACAGGTCCTTTCAACATTGCATGTAATCATCATCATACCTATATTGGTAATGATTTAATTTAACAACAGCCAAAACTCAGAAAGAGGATAAAATGCCAACCAACCAGCTCATACATGAAAAAAGTCCCTATCTTTTGCAGCATGCCCACAACCCGGTGGACTGGCATAGCTGGTCCGAGGAGACCTTTGAACTTGCCCGCAATCAAAACAAACCGGTCTTTCTTTCCATTGGTTATGCCACCTGCCACTGGTGCCATGTTATGGAAAAAGAATCCTTTGAAGACGCCACGGTTGCCCGGCATTTAAATGATAACTTTGTCAGTATTAAGGTGGACCGGGAGGAACGACCGGATATCGATGCCGTATACATGGCCGTCTGTCAGATGTTAACCGGCAGCGGCGGCTGGCCGTTAAATCTATTTTTGACGCCCGATAAAAAGCCCTTTTTTGCAGCCACCTATATTCCCAAAAACAACCGTTTTGGCAAAGCCGGCCTCATCGAGCTCTGCCAGCAGGTAAACAAACTGTGGACCACCGAAACCGACAAGGTGAACCATTCGGCAGCCGGTATTGCAGAAGCCCTGGGCAGGGCCTTCAGCTATTCGGCCGCCAATGTGCCCGGTGAATCCCTTCTGGATCATGCCTATAGCCTCATCTGGCAGAGCTTTGATTCCAAACGGGGTGGATTCGAAAGCGCCCCTAAATTTCCTTCGCCCCACCGTCTGCTTTTTTTACTGCGCTGCCATCACCGGACCGGTGATGCCAAAGCATTAAAGATGGTCGAAAAAACGCTAACGGCCATGCGCCTGGGCGGAATCTGGGACCATGTCGGCTTCGGATTTCATCGATATTCGACCGACGCGCAATGGTTACTGCCTCATTTCGAAAAAATGCTGTATGATCAGGCCCTGCTGGCCCAGACCTATCTGGAAACCTTCCAGGTTACGCGCAATTCGTTCTATGCCCGGACCGCTGAAGAGATTTTCACCTATGTCCTGCGGGACATGACATCACCGGACGGCGCATTTTTCTCGGCGGAAGATGCCGATAGCGAAGGTGAGGAAGGCAAGTTTTATGTATGGCACATCGACGAGTTTCAAAACGTGTTGAACGCCGAGCAGTCAGAAATATGGGAAAAGATGTTCAATCTACATCCGGAGGGCAATTTTTCAGAAGAAGCCAGCGGCCAAAAAACCGGCGCAAACATTCTGCACCTCGACAGGCCGATTCAGGAATGGTCAAAAGCGCTTAACCTCGAGCCAGAGGAATTAAGCACCCGCTGGGAAAAAATTCGAAAAAAATTGTTCCGGTTTCGGGAAAAACGAACACATCCTCTAAAAGACGATAAAATCCTCATGGATTGGAACGGCCTGATGGTGGCCGCATTTTCTCTGGGCGCCCGCATTCTCAATAAACCGGAATACACCCGGGCGGCCGAAAAATCTGTGCAGTTCATACTGGCGAAAATGCGCGATAACCGCGGCCGCGTGTTTCACCGCTTTAGAGACGGTGAACTGGCCGTTGAAGCCCAGGCGGCCGATTACGCCTTTTTCATCTACGGACTGCTTCATTTATACCAGGCAACCTTTAATCTGGCTTACGCTGAACAGGCAGCGGATCTTCAGGAAAAAATGTTGAAGCATTTCTGGGATCCGAACCGCGGTGGCTTTTTCTCCACGGCCAACGAAAGCGAAGGGCTTCCGGCACGACCCAAAGAACTCTATGACGGAGCGATTCCCTCAGCCAATTCGGTGGCGTTATTGAATCTGTTGTGGTTATCCCGATTGACCGGAGACCCCAAATGGGCTAACCTCGCCAATGACCAGCTGAGGGCCTTTGCGGGAACCGTAAAATCCCAACCGACTGCCTTTTCCTTTTTTCTGCTGGGAGTGGACTTTACCCTGCAGCCGGGCCAGGAGGTGGTCATTGCCGGAGACCCCGAGAATACAGAGGCCCGCCAGATGCTGGCAGCATTAAATCTGAATTTCGCACCGCATAAAGTCGCCCTGGTCAAATCGGACCAGAACGCGCAGCGGCTGGCTAAATTTGCGGGCTATACCGACGGCTTGCAGCTCGTTGAGGGCAAAGCCACCGCCCATGTGTGTAAGGGTTTTGCCTGCAAGGAACCCACTTCGAATATCGAGGACATGCTGGCGCACATCATTGGCAAAAAATAGAACCTATCTCAAAAACGGGTCTAAGTGCCCATGGCTGCGTTGTGGATCGGCTCAAAATGCTCACATACTTACGTGTATGCTGCGCTTTTTTCGCCAACCCGCGCCTTGCCATGAACCCTGATCCACATATTTGAGATAGGTTCTAGTTTCCGCTAAATTGAAGCTGAACAGGGAGACGTGGTTGTATGACCGAAATCGACGATATCCTGGACGCTCAGGAACAGTTTTTCAAATCGGGACGCAGCCGGGACCTTGATTTTCGCCTGGAAAATCTGAGCCGTCTAAAAAAAGGCATCATCCAAAATGAAAACGCCATTTTTGAAGCGTTGAAAAAAGATCTTGCCAAGTCCAGCTACGAAAGCTTTTTAACAGAGGTCGGCGTTATACGGGATGAAATCCGGCTGGTGAGCCGCCGTCTCAAATCATGGAACCGGCCCCGCAGGGTTAAAACGCCGTTCTTCCTGTGGCCTGCTTCCAGCCGAATCCATTATGAGCCCTACGGAAGGGTTTTAATCATCGCGCCCTGGAACTATCCTTTTCTGCTTTCGATTTCACCGCTGATCGGCTCTATCGCAGCCGGCAACTGCAGTGTTTTAAAACCTTCAGAATATGCCCCCCACACCGCGGCCATCATTTCTGAGATCGTAGAAGCGCATTTCGACAGGGGTTATGCTGCTGTCATTGAGGGTGATGCGCAGACCGGTGAAGCGCTCCTCAGACAGCGGTTTGATTATATTTTTTTTACCGGCAGTGAAACCGTCGGCAAAATGGTGATGTCAGCAGCGGCAAAATTTTTGACACCGGTCACCCTGGAGTTAGGCGGCAAAAGCCCCTGCATTGTGGATCAGGACGTCGATCTGGATCCGGCTGCCCGTCGAATCGTTTTCGGCAAATATGTCAATGCCGGCCAGACCTGTATTGCGCCGGATTATCTTCTGGTGCATCACTCAAATAAATCGAAGCTGCTGGATTTGATCCGAAAATATGTGAACCGGTTTTATGGAGCAGATCCCCACAAAAGTCCGGACTACGCGCGCATTATCAATGCAAGCCATTTCAATCGGCTGCGGCTGCTGTTGGAGAAAGGTGAAGTCATCATCGGCGGTCAAAGCGACCCGCAGGATCTTTACATTGCCCCGACAGTGATCACCCATTTATCCTGGGATGATCCTGTGATGCAGGCTGAAATCTTTGGCCCGATTCTGCCGGTTTTTGAGTTTGAGGATTTATCCGAGGTGATATCCATCATTAATGCCCGTCCAAAACCACTCGCGCTTTACATCTTTTCGAGACGGTCGGAAAACTGCCGCAGGGTTATCGATGAAGTTTCATTCGGCACCGGCTGTATCAATGACACCATCGTCCAATTTGCCAATCCCCACCTCCCCTTCGGCGGGGTGGGAAGCAGCGGCAACGGCCGCTATCACGGTCACGCCAGCTTCGATGTCTTTTCAAATAAAAAAAGTGTCCTGAAAAAATCATTTGCTTTTGACCCCCCCTTGAGATTTCCGCCTTATAAAAACAAGCTTCCGATCCTAAAAAAAATTCTGCGGTAAATATGGAGTCTCGCGATTGCCCGAGAAACAGTTTTACATGAACACAACCGATTTCAAATTTATAAGAAAAAGATTGACGAAGTGGTATCAGGCACATCATCGCGATTTGCCGTGGCGACACTCAAATAATCCGTATCATATTTGGGTTTCCGAGGTGATGCTGCAGCAAACCCAGGTCAAAACGGTTTTGAATTATTACAGCCGATTTATAAAAAAATTCCCGGACATTAAACGGCTGGCGGCGGCCAATTTGGAGGCCGTTCTGAAAGCCTGGGAGGGTATGGGATATTATGCCCGGGCACGAAATCTGCATCGGGCTGCAAAGGCGGTCATACAGGATCACGGGGGCCGAATTCCGCATCAATGGGAAGCATTTCACAACCTGCCGGGCGTTGGTGATTATATCGCAGCGGCTGTGCTGAGCATCGCCTTCAACCAGGCCCATGCGGTGGTTGACGGCAATGTCAAGCGGGTATTGGCCCGCCTGCATAAGATTCATGTGCCGGTCAACCGGACCGGCTCCCATCGCCAATTTGAAGAAGCCGCCGGCAAACTGCTGGATTCCCGTCAGCCGGGTATTTTCAACCAGGCAATGATGGAACTCGGGGCCTTGATCTGCAACCCTCGAAATCCGCTGTGCGATGCCTGTCCCTTAAGCCGCCATTGTCTGGCTTACCAGAGCCAGCAGGTCGCCGATTTTCCGAAACGGCAAAAAGCAAGATCGACGCCGCAATATCATATTGCCGTCGGCGTCGTTTTTAAAAACGATCAGGTTCTGATCACCCGTCGCAAAGCCGATGGATTGTTAGGGGGATTGTGGGAATTTCCGGGTGGCAAAATCAAAGATGGCGAGTCAGCGCAAGCCGCATGCATCAGAGAGATCAAAGAAGAAGTCAATCTGGAAGTGCGCATTGAGAGGCATCTATCAACAGTTAAACACGCCTATACCCATTTTAAAATTGTCATGGAAGTTTTCTGCTGTCATTATAAATCCGGCAGGGTAAAATTGAAAGGGGCGGAGGCCTTCCGCTGGATCCGGTTCAGTGAGTTCAAAAAATACCCGTTCCCCATGGCTAACCGTAAATTCATGCCATTGTTGCAGCGCGGGCAATGCAGTGCCTGAACCTTTTATGAAAATGGATGCTACCGGCAGTGAGGCGAAATAGATGGACAGAATCGATATCCTGCTAATACAGCCTCCCGTTCGCGATTTTTATCTTACCGCCAAGCGCACCATTCCATACGGGTTGGCCAGTATCGCCGCCGGGTTGATCGAAGCCGGATTTTCCGTCCAGATACTGGATGCGCTGGCAACTGCAAAATCACGCGTTGTCGGCCTGCCACAAGAAATGTCTTATTTGCGCCCCTTTTACGGCCGGCCAGATCGATCGCCCTTTGCCCTGTTTCATCACTTCAAACATTTCGGCTGCAGCTTCGAGACGATCGGTCGGCGCGTTCAAGAAGCGCAACCTTTTCTGGTGGGTATCTCCTCTCTTTTCAGCGCCTATGCCAAAGAAGCCGTTCAAACCGCCCAAATTGTTAAAGCTTATCATCCGGATTGCAAAATTGTGGTCGGCGGCCACCATGCCACGGCCATGCCCCGGCGAATGATGGAATCTCCGGCAGTGGATTTTGTTTTGCGGGGCGAGGGGGAGGTGTCGATGGTCCAGTTTGCGAAAGCACTTCACAAAGAAGCAGCTTATGATCAAATTCCCGGCCTGGTCTTTCGTAAAACGGATGGCAGCCTGCATGTCGGTGAACCCGTCAGTGTCGGCCGTCCGGATGATTTGCCGCTGCCAGCCACCCGGCTGATTGACCGCCGCTATTACAGCCGCAATAAAAAAGCCAGCGCGGTAGTGGTTGCCAGCCGCGGGTGCCCGCTGAAGTGCACTTACTGTTCGATCGGGACATCCTCATACATTCCTTATCGTCAGAGAAGCGTCACATCGGTGATCCGCGAAATTGAAACGGCGGTCGATCGAGACCGTGCGGGGTTTATCGATTTTGAGGACGAAAATTTATCGCTCGATCGAAAGTGGTTTCTCAGGTTACTCGCAGAAATCAGAAAGCGGTTTGATGAGAACCCGCCTGAATTCAGGGCGATGAACGGGTTGCTGCCTTCATCACTGGATGAGCAGGTTATCGCTGCCATGCAGGCGGCCGGATTCAAAACATTGAACCTTTCGCTGGGCACCACGGTAAAAACGCAGCTGCAGCGATTTTGCCGGCCCGATGTGCGCCGTGCATTCGAACACGCGCTGGAATTGGCGAAGGCCTATGACCTGCAGGCCGTCGGTTATGTCATCGTGGGAGCACCGTTTCAGAAAGCGGCGGATTCACTCGAGGACCTCCTTTATCTGGCCGCGCGCAGGGTTCTGGCGGGCACGTCTGTGTTCTACCCGGCCCCGGGCAGCAAAGATTACATGCTTTGTGCCTCATTGGGGCTGCTGCCCGAAAACTTTGGTTGTATGCGATCCAGCGCCCTGCCGCTATCCCATGTCACCACGCGTAAAGAATCGGTCACACTGCTGCGACTGAGTCGAATCATTAACTTTATGAAGTCGTTGATCGACAGCGGCGTGTCGCTGCCGCAGCCTGCGCAGCCCGTCAAATACACTACAGCTGCAGGCGATCGCAAAGAACTCGGCCGGCAACTGCTGCAATATTTTCTCTATGATGGAATCATCAGAGGGGCAAGCCCGCAGGGCGAGGTGTTTGAGCATGAAACCGATCTGGAACTGAGCAAAAAGTTTCTTGCCGGTATGAAATCCATCCAAATCCGGGGGTGCAAATGAAAAAAAATTATGATCCGAGGATGCATTCAGCCGAGCATATACTTAACCGGACGATGGACCGTACTTATCGATGCGGTCGCTGCTTCAATGCACATATCGAACGCAAAATATCAAAATGTGATTATCATCTGGCAAAAGCACTGACAGCAGATGAAATTGAAGACATCCAAGTAAGGGTTAACCGGATTATCCGATCAGATCTGCCGGTCGTTGAACAATTCGTGTCAAAATCAGAGGCCATGAATCGTTTCAACACCCTAAAACTACCGGATGACGTCGGAGACCGCATCCGTATCGTCAGCATTGGTGATTACGACCACACCCCCTGCATTGGTCCGCATGTCAAATCAACGGCCGAAATCGGAGAATTTCTGATCACCTCTGCCACCTTCAAAAATGGTGTCCTCAGAATTCGCTACAAGCTTCAGTCTGGTTGAGCCGGTTGAGCCAGTTTTCCCGTTTAGCCGTTTAAACAATGGAAAATTGTCTGATTTAGTTTTGTGACGGGCAACGGGCTAACGGGCTCAGCGGGCTCAACCTATTTCGTTTAAAATAATTGCAGGCGCGTTCGATATGCGTCGATCACCTCTTTAGGGTCATCGGTAATGACAATATTATCCTGAATCCAGTCGGGAGCCCTGCCGCGGGTGATCATCTCCTTGATCTGGTTATCAATCCCGCTCCAGAAGCCAGGGCGACCTTCGGTATCAAACAAGATAACCGGGACCTGTTCCAAGATGGATAGCTTCATATTGCATAGCGTAATGCCCAGCTCTTCTAAGGAACCCAGGCCGCCAACATTAAATATCGGAAAGGATGCGACCTCAAACCATTTTTGCCTGCTATGCCGGCAGGTGGATTGAAAAACCTGGCAAAAATCGACATCGGTGGTCATGGATTGGTCGGTGATGTCAAGAAAATTCGCACCGGACAGAATGCCGCGGCTTCTTGCAAGCGTATTGGCCTGTTCCATAACACCGCTACCGCCGCCGGTGACAATCCCGATGTTTTTACCCCAGAACCCGATCAGCGCATCCATAAGTTGGCCCAGCCGTGATTCGCCCTTTTTCGAAAGCCGTATATTGGAGCCATAAAACGCGAAAAGCATCGATTTGTGGAAATCAGCCAACCGCTCCGGCAGCACAAAATAGCCCATTCCATCGCGCATGGTGTGCACCATCAGGCAGCGATTTAGTCCGGAAACCCAGTATACTTTGATTCCGAAAGCATCGTATTCTTGCAGGCGGTTATGGTCCTGCTGTGAAAGAAACGGGCCATGCTCGCAGGAAGGCTCATAAAAATAAAGCGCCTTTATTTTACCCTCACATGCCAGATTGATGATGTCGCGATGCTCGATCAGATTGGGGAAATANTTCATGGCCAGAACGGCAGACGAATTTTTGACAGACTCAGCNAGTTTTGATGTGGCATATTGATGACTGCATTCACTCTTGGGAGAAAAATCCCGGCGCGCAACNGCACACAGTGCCCGGGTCGCTTCACAGGTCGTGTCAGGGCCGTTTAAAAAAATGCGAGCCCTCTGAATCGTATCTGNTTTTTTATCGATGAGGGCAACGGGTTTGTCCAGATAGTGGCAACGGAGGCGTTCNGGGGGGTCGAATCTTCTTTCAAGCTGGCGCATCTGTTTGTAAGTAAAAAAAGCGCTGCCGCCGGCTTTTTTTTTCTGACGCACACTGTTTTTAGATTTGGCAGCAAAATAAACTTTTGCGGCGATCAATGGGTTTACGATGGGATGCTGGGTTTGGTTGACAATCTCAAGATAAATCCGAATCCCGCGGGTTTTGATCGGATCCAGAACCGTGGCCGGCAAATTTCGCCCCAGTGCAAAACCGCTCTGCAAAACCACGTAGTGCTCGTTTAAATACATGGAGCAGGTGGTCACGGCACCTTTTCCGGGAGCGATGTTTACGGCCTGAACCGCTTTGCGCACCTGATAGCGGTTTAAAAGCTCCCGGCCGTCTTCCCGCAGTAAAATGCGCCCTAAGACCTCTTTGTCGAGCGGTTCTTTGAGTTCACAGATGACTTTGTGCGGGGCAATAACGATGCTGCCATCGGCCGAAATGGTAGTGGATTCCGGCAGTTTGAGTTCCGAGCGTTCGATCGCCTCCAGCACCTCATCGGAGGTCAAAAGCGCTGCGGGATCGCAGAAAACCAGACGTCCCACGGGCAGCCCCAGAGTAAAAAAATCCCTCAGCTCCNNAAGCCCGGGATANCCCGGTATAACCGGTGATGCAACCAGTGTCAGGGTGACGCGATCACCGANNAACGCATCCGCTGANGGCGGTTCGGATTTAATCTGGACGCCGAGGCGCGCAATCCGNGAACGTTCGCTNAAAACAATGTCTTCGGACTGGCTTTTGAGNCGCTCGATGAGCTGATCGTTTAGCCCGAATGTTGTTTGAAANGTGATGACCCGGGAATTGGCGTTCATCACTCTGGTAATGATCCCGTCGTCCGACTGTAGCAATCCGCGATAGATTCGATTATCCCGCTCGTCTTTCGCCATATCGAGTTCCTCTAATTGTTAAGCCAGCGCTGTTTGCCAGAATGGGGGGCGATCGCTTTATTAAGTACAGGTTAAAAGCCGGAGATGTTTGAAATGATAGGGTGCTGTTGCCATAAGTGCATTATACAACTTAAAATCGCATCCATCCATGAAAAATTTATCTTTTTAATCTAATCTCACTATTTATCAATCGTTGGCAGCTTGAGTTGACGTTTAAAAATTCGGATTTTCAATCAGCATATTTTCGATTATTTTAATCAATGAGGTGTCCGTCATACATTCATCTTTTAATCTTGTAAACTTGATCTCCTTTAACGCCATATAGTCCAGAACCCACCCAAATCCCAGTTGCTCAAAATAGATAATGGTCTCCTTTTCCATTTCTATAAATCAACCTCCATCGGCAATTGATACGCCTGTTTCCATGCCGGTTTCTGCAGTATTTTCTGCCGCCCGCGGCCGCAGAATGAAATGGGAACTCAGCGGTTTTGTTTAGGCGAAGTCATTTAAAACATGCTGATTTCCCTGTATTTTATATATCGTCACATTAGACGGTTTGCTTTAGCGATTATTTTTTGTTGATTTTCCCGGCAATTATTACCGGCCCCCCTTTCCAGGAGCGCTTCAAGCAAGAATGCCGGTTTTTGTTTGACACCCCGGCACCCTTTACCTATGATTCGTCCATCAAATCAGATCCTGGTTGATCGTCGAACAGAAAAAAATAAGGGTCATTTTTAAAACAACGCTTTTATCGCCATGAACATTTCCAGAGAAATTCCGGCACCGGGCCGTTACACCAACCAAACACCCAGCGGGCTGTTTGTCTGTGATTTTGATGGAACGTTGCTGCGCTCTGATCGCAGTTTCTCTAGTGCTGATCTAAGCGCGCTCATACGACTCGGCGAGCTGGGCATCATCAGGGCGGTTGCCACCGGCCGATCGATCTACTCGATCAACACCGTCTCAATTTCAGAGCTTCCGGTGGATTTCATTTTGTTTTCAAGCGGAGCGGGCATTGTCCGGCATCCCGACGGCGCCATCA
>JGI2160J19893_10000354_pt1 | contig 15790 bp, 14 predicted proteins | sample DeeMarSeWOR28_12_FD_19893 | JGI IMG/M metagenome (IMG submission 19893)
AAATAGCAGGCTCTCAGGGGAGGCAGGTTATTACTCTAGAAAAAAAGCGTGAACAGTCTACACGCAGCCGCGAAATATAAAGGGAATTTATATTCCCTCGACCAGACATTGAATCAAACAGCCAGGCCATTCAAATAACAATCGATTTGAGTGGCCCAGCTGATGAATAACTGGATAGGACTGTTGTTGCTAACTGCACTCAATCACCAGGCGTTACTTTCAACAATTCACCTGGCTTAATGCATCTGTACAGTTTCGGTGCGTTCAAATTCCCGTCTGAATTTTTTCGCTGCCCGCAACGCCTTTTGTTCATCCTTATCTGTTACAACATTGATGTCGCCCACAAAGAAGGTTTTGTTGTTCGGGCTTCCATCGTCATTTTTAAAATGCACGCTGTAACTTAAATAAGTGATACCACGGCGTTTATCGTATTTCACCGTGCGAGAAATACCGCGAATCCCGGTATTACTTTGCACCGGACGCTTGGCTTTTTCAGGATATTTCGCCCGAATTTCGTCGCGCCATTCGATGGCCGCCTGAAGTGATTTGCGTTTCCCACCGTATCGCTTGTGGGAAAAATAACGGCTACGTTCCTTGCCCTTACGAACAACTCTAACCTGGTATCCCATACCGTCAGGTTCAGTGATGTTTTCGTACTTAGCCAATGTCTTTGCCTCTCTCTTGTTAGTTTAAGTTATACCCAATGTACCGCCATTATTATTTTTAATCATACAACTACCAGCAACAGCGCCTGGTGTACTGCCTTTTTAAAACCTCATGCCCATACAACATACTATCGCAACCGCCATTACCGGCGGCATTGACAATAATCAGAATCGAAATTGAGCAACATCCATACTGACGGACACTCAACGCCGATTAGTTAAAACGTTAATAATTTAAAGTAGACGTTAAATTTACACTTAGCAACTTACTATTAATATTTTTTTAGAACATTAATATTTGCAGAAGCCGTGCGTTTAATTTTTATTTGCCAGTCTTTTAACTGCCGAGCCCTTTTTAGTAATTAATTTGGCTCGTGCACCAACTCGCTTTTATTTATTTTAGTGGGATACTGCTTATCTCTGTACGCACGAATATAATATAGCCTGTTTTTAACATTGTTGCACGTCAGACGTTTCTTACAAATTACACCACTTATAATTATTAAAAACTATTTACGTAGTTTGAGTTAGCGAACCTTCTAGAATGAGTACAGGAATACCCACATCAATTGCATCATATAACCGAACGACGTCCGCATTCTTCATCCTAACGCAACCATGCGAATTTGGTTGACCAAAAATTTCATCATCTGGGCTGCCATGGATATAGATGTAACGGCGCATACTATCAACGTTTCCCAGGCGATTTTTACCCACCTCTTGCCCGCTTAACCACAGAATTCGCGACAGAATCCAGTCGCGGCCGGGATTCGCCTTGCGCAATGTTTCCGAAAACATCTCTCCGGTAGGTCGGCGACCGACAAAAACGGTATTGACCGGACAAGCGCTGCCGATTTTCGCCCGTACTATGTGTTTGCCACGCGGCGTACATTCACTGCCAACCAGCTCGCCCGGCCCATTGGCTGCGGTAGCGACCATGACATCAATGGCAACCTTACCGTTTTCACGCAATTGCAATCGTTGCTCGGCAATACTAACGACAATTTGCTGCTGCGTCACAGGCGATTCTCAGATGGTTGTTGCTGAGTATCTGTCAGGTAGACATCACGCAAGCCATCGTAGTTCCCGTCAACACGAATGCGATAGCCTTTTACGTTGTCTTTGGCGACGTAGACGTGATCTTCATACCACAGGGGCACATACGGTAACTCCTGGTGTAAAACCTCCTGAATCTCGCGATACAGCGCCGCCTGTTTATTGAAGTCCTGTTCTATCGCGGCTTTGTCCAGTAGATTATCAAGATGCACGTTCTGGTAACGGCCGCGATTTGCACCATTAGGCGGTACGGATTGACTATGAAAAACATGCCGAAAGATATCGGGCAGATTAATACCAACCCAGGCCAGGCTGTACATCTGAAAATTTCCTGACTTGATATCGCCATAGAAGGTACCCCAGTCATAGGTTCTAATACTGGCATCGATACCCACGGCAGCCAGTTGGCTTTGGATAATTGTCGCCAGCCGAATTCGAAATGGATTATTCGAGGTTTTATACGTAATCCGTAATGGATTGGTCTTGCTGAAACCCAACTGCGCCAGCAGTTCCAGCGCACGTTCTTGATCGTAGTCATACCCCGTTAAACCCAAATGTCCTGCCCAATGATCCGGCGTCAACAACGTATCGGCCACGCGCGCCCTGCCGGCAAACAAGTGAGTAATGATCGCTTTACGATCGATCGCATGGGCAATTGCCTGACGAATCGCCCGTTGCCCCACCACATCATCTTGCAGATTAAAACCAAGATAAGAAAAATTACTGCCGGGAGCTTTACTAACGCTCACTTGTGGTTGTTGCTCAAGGTATTTGATTAACTCCGCATCTATATCATTTTGCAGCATATCTATTTCACCTCTGAGTAATTTAAGCACCCGGGTGTTCTCCTCTTTGATATGCAGGAACTCAAATACCTGTTGATCGGCAATTCGTTGCACGCGTAAACGATCACGCTCCGGCCAGTCTAAAAAGCGAAAGGCGCCACTGCCCACAGGTTTAATATTGAAGGGATGCTGCGCTGCAATTTTTGCGGCGGGCAGAATACCCACCTCAAGATAACCTGGAAACAAGGGATCCGGTGTATTGAGATAAAAATCCACGGTGTCATCATCGATCACCACGATATTTTCCACCATGTGCAATGTCGATTGGTGCGGCGACGTATTATCACCAGAAAGAATAGAATCAAAAGTTGCTTTAACATCATGCGCGGTTAAGCGCGTGCCATCATGAAACACGCGCTGATGCTCACGTAGAAAAAAACGAAATCGAGTCGGCGTAAGCTTTTGCCACGTAGCCAGCGCCGGTACCGGTTGTGAAGCAGCATCAAAATCTATCAGTTGACTATAGATAAGACGGTTGATACGGGAAGAGATGGCATCTGTTGAATAGCGCGGATCCAGTGTTACCGGCGCGCTGGCCAACCCAAAACGGATAACGTTGTTATCCGTCCGCGAATGACAGCCACTTAAGGCAAGTGTGATAATTGCAACGCACAGAACGTACGACAACATTCTGGCAACCGATAATTTACGTACTCGACCCATCACCTGATTGATGTGACACCTGCCTGCGTCTGATTACCAGTCCTTATAAGGGTGCTTGACCAAACAAACATTGTAATAACGTGTATCATGTGAAACTTCCTCACCCAACCAGGACGGCTTTTCAAAAGTTTCATCCGTCTCATCCAGTTCCACTTCCGCAACGACCAGGCCCGTGTTATCACCACGAAACTCGTCCACTTCCCAGACATGATTGCCATGAGGCACATAATACCGGGTCTTTTCAATAACAGGCTTTTCGCAAAGTTGTTCGAGCATTTCACTGGCGTCATCGAAGGGCAGTGGAATCTCGTATTCCTTACGGGTCACACCCAGTGTGGCGCTTTTGATATTAATGTTCGCCGCATCACCGCTGATTCTTATCCGAATCGACGCCTTGCCGCCTCCGGCAAAATATCCCTGCTTCATGATTTTTTTATGTGTTGCCAACTTGCGCCAGTCATCGTTAAGCACAAGAAATTTTCGTTCTATTTCAGTCGCCATATGTCACGGTCCATTAATAGTAATCAGTAGCGATGAATCAGGAATGTTTTCTGGAATATTCAACAGGCGCAGGATGCGTTGATTGACGTTGAAACCATATCCTTACACCCAATAATAATATCAAGATCACCGCATGTATTAACGGTTGCAGCAGATCAGCCTTGACTAGCCACAGGTAATGCAAAATACCACAAACTGCCACGACGTACACCAGTTGATGCAAACGTTGCCAGCGTTTACCCAGCCGCTTTCTCATCTTGTTGGTGGAAGTCACTGCCAGGGGGATTAACAAGACAAATGCGGTGAACCCCACAGTGATATACGGACGCTTGACGATATCTTTTGCGATTTCACCCAGGTCAAAAAAATGATCGAATACCAGGTAAGTCGCAAAATGCAGGCATACGTAAAAAAAAGCAAACAACCCGAACATGCGCCGATAACGCATCAGAAATTTCCAGCCAAACAACTTGCGCAAAGGCGTTACAGCTAAAGTAATCAGTAAAAACCGCAACGACCAGTCACCCGTGCGATGAGTAATTTTTTCTACCGGATTCGCACCCAGAGCATCATGAAAACCGTCCCACAGCAGCATAGCCAGCGGTAAAAGACAAATCAGGAATACGATGAGCTTGATGTAAGGAGGCATTACAGAATAACTGGTAGAAATGCGTTACATGTTTTTTAAATCAAAAGAATTTTTTGAGATCCATACCGCTGTAAAGACCAGCAACTTCATCCGCGTAGCCATTGAACATCAGTGTCTCGCGTTTAAAGAAATCACCGATCCGCCGTTCCTTGGCCTGGCTCCAACGCGGATGATCCACTTTGGGATTGACGTTGGCATAAAATCCATATTCCTGTGGCGCAGCGATGTTCCAGGTGGTGCGAGGTGGTTTTTCAGTAAAGCGAATACGCACGATGGATTTAATACTCTTGAAACCATATTTCCAGGGTACCACCAGGCGTATTGGCGCGCCGTTTTGGTTGGGCATGAGTTTTCCATACAAACCTACGGCCAGGATGGTTAACGGATGCGCCGCTTCATCGATACGCAAGCCTTCGATGTAGGGCCATTCCAGTACCCGGCGCTTTTGCCCCGGCATTTGTTCAGGATCATACAAAGTGGTGAATTCCACGTATTTCGCCCTGGAAGTGGGTTCGACTTTTTTTATGACATCGGCAAAAGCAAAACCCACCCACGGAATCACCATGGACCAGGCTTCGACACATCGTAGACGGTAGACGCGTTCCTGCAAGGTGTGCGGTTTGACGAAATCCTCCAGTTGATACGTCGCCGGTTTAGCGACTTCGCCATCGACACGCAAAGTCCAGGGATCGGTTTTGAAGTTCTTTGCCAATAAGGCAGGCCCTTCCTTGTCGGTGCTGAATTCGTAAAAGTTATTGTACTGCGTAACATCCTTGTAAGGCGTTTTTTCTTCACCCACTACATATTTCGATTTTTTAATGTCACCCAAAGCCAGCGCCGCATGGGCTCGCCTTATATCCATTAACTCCGGCAGGCTAAACCCGGCCGCCAGGGCCAGCGTAGATTTGGAAACCTGGCCGATAAACTGCCGCCGATTCAGATAAGTTGTTTCATCCGTAATCTCGGAGGGTTTGAAAGGCTCTGCACGCTTAATAATCATCAATCCATATACCTTTGATCAATTTCTGATAAACGAGTCACAATTTGTGTGACATAACTAAGATCTATAAGTTTGACGTCGATAACATATCCATATAATAGTAGTACCGGTGAGTCGGTTCTTGACCCTGATCTGAACTCACAGTAATACTGACAGTCAAAAATCACGATTTTGTCACATCACTTCAATTTATTTTCTTAGTTTATCAATAGGATACGTCGATGAAGAGTTTATCCCGCTTTTTTAAAAATAATGGTTCTGGAAACATTCATACAAATAAATCATTTCTACCATTGACACTGATGTTACTGGTATTTATCGCAACCCCGGTTCTGGCTGCGCAACCCGCGCCCAATTTGACCCTGAAAACCCTGGACAACGCCGACCTTAAAATCAGCGATTTGAAAGGGGAAGTGGTGTATGTGGACTTCTGGGCAACCTGGTGCCCCCCCTGCAGACAGTCGTTTCCCTGGATGGAAGAAATGCATCAACGTTATTCAGACCTCGGATTCAAGGTGCTCGCCATCAGCCTGGATAACAAGCGGGATGTCATCGATCAATTCCTGAAAACCATGAAGACCAGTTTCATTATCGCTCACGACCCGGCTGGCGATTCAGCCAACGCCTTCAAGGTAAAAGGTATGCCCAGCTCGTACCTCATCGACCGCAAGGGTAACATTCACATGAGCCATATGGGATTCAATGATCGCGACAAGGAAAAACTGGAATCTCAGATCAAGGACCTGATTGCCCAGGACTAAATAATCTCCATGTAAAACATGACCGGTCGCTGCCACACTGTGCAACCAGGCGACCGGTCTTTTTATTTATACAGCGTTGCTGCAACATTCTCTCTACATCGCGCGAACTATCGTTATCGGTGCAACGATGCACGGACATGCACAAGCGTGGTGCCTGAAGTTGGTATATTTAACACAGAGAAAGTGGGCGTGTTAGCTTGTCTGAAAAATCCCGGCGTTTTGCCTGGACAGGTTCAGCCGACTACACTGCGTGTACAGATAAGCCAGTCGATGAAATTGGCATCTGTTCAGTCATTCTGGAACAGTCATTGCTTCAACATTCACTGTCAGATTTGCGAAGCTTGTCCGGAAATACAGTGTACAATCACGTTTCCGCAGATATTCGACACTGGAAACAACAATATAAAAGGAATTCGCTATGTCACAAGCCGATATTGGACTGGTGGGACTCGCCGTCATGGGACAGAACCTGGTCCTCAATTTTGCTGATCGCGGGTATACCGTCGCAGTCTACAACCGCACTACGGCCACAGTCGACGAATTTCTTGCAGGCGCCGCAAAAGACAAGAACATCATTGGCACAAAATCAATCGAAGAATTCTGCCAAAGCATAAAGCGACCACGCAAAATCATGCTAATGGTGAAAGCCGGCAGCCCGGTGGATGACACAATCGCGTCACTGCTCCCCCATCTGGACGCTGGCGACATTATTATTGACGGCGGTAATTCCCTGTTCACCGATACCGGGCGCCGTTGTGACGAATTAGAGAACAAAGGCATCTACTACATTGGCATGGGTGTATCCGGCGGCGAAGAAGGCGCGCGTCACGGACCGTCACTGATGCCCGGGGGACACGAAGCCGCGTGGCCACAGGTCAGTGAAATGTTTCAGGCGATAGCCGCCAAAGTGGGTAACGATGCCTGCTGCGAATGGATTGGCAGCGGTGGCGCCGGCCATTACGTAAAAATGGTCCACAACGGTATTGAATACGGTGATATGCAGTTGATCTGCGAATCTTACCAGCTGCTACGTTTTGGCCTTGGTTTACCAGTGGAAGCATTACAGGAGATTTTCGAAGACTGGCGGCACGGCGTACTGGATTCCTATCTGGTCGAAATCACGGCCAACATACTGGCCGTCAAGGACGAGGACGGCCTGCCATTAGTGGATAAAATCCTGGACAGTGCCGGGCAAAAAGGTACCGGAAAGTGGACGGCGATTGCCGCCCTGGAATCCGGCATTCCCCTGACCTTGATCGGTGAAGCGGTGTTTGCGCGTTTTCTATCGTCGCTGAAAACACAGCGGGAGCAAGCCAGTCAGGTATTACCGGGGCCAGGAAAAACCCGCATCCCTCATGAACCGGAAATGATCCAGTATATTCAGGATGCCCTGTATGCATCAAAAATCATGTCCTATGCCCAGGGTTTTATGCTGATGCAACAAGCTTCACTGGCCAACAACTGGAATCTTAACTACGGTAATATTGCCCTGGTCTGGCGTGGTGGATGTATTATCCGCAGCCGTTTTCTCGGCAACATTAAACAGGCCTATGAAGAAAATCCGCAGCTGGACAATCTTTTGTTGAACGATTTTTTTAAAACCGCTGTCGAACAAACACAGTCAGGCTGGCGCAGCGCGATAAAATTCGCCATTGAGTGCGGAATTCCGACGCCGGCGTTTTCTTCCGCCCTGGCATTTTATGATGGGTATCGAACTGCATTATTACCCGCCAACCTGTTACAGGCGCAGCGCGATTATTTTGGCGCACACACTTATGAACGCATTGATAAACCACGGGGTGAATTTTTTCATACCGACTGGACGAGTCACAAGACATCCTAACGCNTGGCAAACAGGAGCCATTAATTTATGCAAATTATCGAACCTTGCACCTTTGTGATTTTCGGTGCAACCGGTCACCTCTCTCGCAATAAGCTCATGCCGGCACTCTATCATCTGGAAGCTGAACGCCAGATTCCGGACGGCTCATTAATTCTTTCATTAGGACGCAGCGAGTGGAATACAGAAACCTGGCAGGAAGAAGTGAAAAATCTGATTGCTGATAAAGTACGTGGCGGTATCGACAATGAGGTCTACAACCGTTTCGCCGCTCGCCTGCGTTATATGCAGGGTGACCTTAACGACGATGAGTTGTATATCAAAATCAAACGCACACTGGAAACCGACCACAATTATTCTGCCAACGCCGCCTTTTATATGGCGCTGCGACCAGCGGAGTTCGGTATGGTCATCCAGAAGCTCGGAGAATCCGAACTGGTAGATGACACNCANGGCTGGCGCCGCGTGGTGATTGAAAAACCTTTTGGCTCGGATCTGGAAAGTGCGCAGACCCTGCAACGCAAACTGCATCGCTACTTGCGTGAAGACCAGGTCTATCGCATCGATCACTACCTGGGTAAAGGAACAGTACAAAATATTCTGGTGTTCCGCTTCGCCAACGTTATGCTGGAGCCGTTATGGAATCGGAATTATATCGACCATGTACAAATCACCCACTCCGAAACCGGCGGTATAGAAAATCGCGCCCACTATTACGACAGTGCTGGCGCCTTGCGTGATATGGTGCAAAGCCACTTACTGCAATTACTCACCCTGGTGGCCATGGAACCGCCAGCTACCATGGATGCGGAAGCCTTGCGCGATGAAAAGGTAAAAGTACTCAAGTCCATCCGCCCCATTTCGCAAAGCGCGGTACGCGCCATGTCCTTTCGCGCACAATACGCCAGCGGTATGGTGAATGGTAAGAAGGTTAACAACTACCTGGAAGAAAAAGGCGTCGCTCCCAACAGCACTACAGAAACCTACTCCGCGCACAAGTTCTATATCGATAACTGGCGCTGGCGCGACGTGCCNTTCTTTTTGCGCACAGGCAAGCGTCTGGCTGAATCCCAGTCCGCAATCAGTATCCGCTTCAAACAACCACCACAACATCTGTTCCGCAACACGGTGGTGGATCGCTTAAAGCCTGACTGGATTCTGTTGGGCATTCAACCGCAGGAGTGCCTGCGCATCGAGTTACAGGTTAAAGAGCCCGGATTAACCATGACTCCGCGTTCCATCAGTCTGGATGCCAGTTTTTCCAGCGACAAACCCAGCGAAAAACTGGATGCCTATGAAAGCCTGCTTCTGGATATAATCGAAGGTGACCAGAGTCTTTATTTACGTTACGACGAAGTGGAATGGGCCTGGCGCGTGGTGGATCCTATTTTGCGGGTGTGGGCTACCGACCGCGATTATATCCACACCTATCCTGCGGGAACCTGGGGGCCACTGGAAACACGCAAACTCTTTGTGCGTGAAGACCAGTTCTGGCGTCATTCACTAAGCCCAAACGGCGATGACGACTAGGTCACTGAAAACGTTGTAAGGCAGTTTTGAAATTTCTAATAAGCAGTTTTTTANATCAGCCNGATGAGTGCGGGACAACCAGCTGCTTACTTATACGTTTTTCGTATAAAATACATAATCCTNTGCCGCAGCCAGTTTTTACATCCTTGACACTCATATATNGTGATGATCAGCATCCCACTTCATGCACTTATCAAAACAATGATACGTCACTAATTCGTTTATGGAAGACATTCAGCTATTATTCACATAATAAAAGCTTTAATTGGTGGCCAATACATCTAAGCAATCTTGTATCACTATTCGATTACCGGATATTTGCAGTATTGCTTCCTTCAGCAAAACTAATAGCTATCATCAACCGATTACAATAATATTTTACCAAGTCAATTATCTGTGAATTTTCGTGGAGGGAATATCATGCTAAGTACTAACAAGGCTAAAAGTGTGTTTAGCCTGGTAACAACCGGGTTGTTTTTACTTGGATATCTAACAACGGTATCAGCCGCTGATTTGACAGAATATAAGCGTCTGGCTGAGGATACGATTAAGCAGGCACAGAATGGCCATATCGAAGATATTGACCATCTGATTGCTCAACAGGAGAAACTAGTGCAGATCGGTGTGGCTGCCTGCGATGACTACGCAAAAAAAAACCCGAAGGCCAAAAGTATCCTGGGCTTGGTCACGTCCAATGCGGACACCATGAAACAATTAACACTAAGCGAAATCGAGGAAAAATGGCACAGCGGTGGCGAACTAAAGAAAAATGGCTACGAAGTTAAAGAAGACCACTTTGGCCAGGTAGGCAATCTGATCGATGCTGTTATTCACCCAGCGACAACCTATATTGCATTAAATAAATATAAGAACGACGGTGACAAGGCACATCTGGATCAGGTAGTAGCAGAACTCTCAGAAGTACTCGTGCATCTCCAATATCTGGAATAAGTAACCGCACAAGCTAACTGACAATATTAAATCTTCGCTTGTCAATTACTCGCAAGACACTGAATTTATTAAGAATCGGGCTCAAGGGCCCGATTTTTTTTGCTTCTAATTATAAAATTTGTATGAATAGCCCACAAAATATACTTATAATTACCAGCACAATAATATTTATCAAAATGATAATAACAAATTGACTAATGCACGTGGCTAACAAGGACGGGGTCACGTAATAACAATGGGGGCAGCGCTCAACAAGAGCGCAAGAATAATAATATGGGTAAGGAGGTTTCGATGGTTTTTCGGAGCGGAAATTCCAGCGCGGTAGCCGTTTGGGTTGTTCTCATTTCTCTATCTATTGCTTTAATTCCCACTCACGTTATAGCAGCCAGTACTGAAATCAGCGGCCTGGTGGAAGCAGAATTGGAGTTCGTTGATGATTTTGATGGCACCAGTTCTAGTAATATCGTGCTTGCCACTGCGGAAATTTCGCTGGATTCCGAGTTGAGTGAATGGTTCGGTGCACACGTGTCATTACTCTATGAGCAAGATGTGACAGATCTGCAAGTTGATAATGGGTATATAGAGTATGGCAATGCGTTTTTGAGCTCCATCTTTGCGCGCCTCGGTCAATTATACGTACCGTTTGGGGCATTTGAATCCAACATGGTTTCCGATCCGTTTACGTTAGTACTTGCCGAAACTCGGGAAGTTGCTTTCACCATTGGCTACGAAAGCGGCCTGCATGCAACGATGTACCTGTTTAACGGCGAATTGCAGGAAGCCGGCAGCGATGATTCTATCGACAATATTGGTGTTGACCTGGGTTACATATATGAAGGCGAGTCGATGAGTTTCGATATTGGCTTTGGTTACATCAATAATATCGGCGAGTCAGATTTCCTGAACGAAATAATAGTTAATAAAACGGGTGATACAGAAACCGGCGAATATGTTCCCGGCATGATTGCCCATCTTATTTTTCAATGGGGATCCTTTCAGTTTATTGGTGAGCTGGCAGCCGCTACCAAGGATTTTGCAGCCGGCGAGGTATATGACGGACTAAAAAGCAGACCCAGCGCTTCGAACCTGGAACTTGCGTATCACTTTTCCGAAAACTGGGTTCTGGCACTGGGTACGCAAAACAGTGTTGATTTGTCAGGTTACCTACCCGAATCACGCTTTTTGTTTGCCACCTCGTATCGCATCGATGAGGCTACGAAAATTGGTTTTGAATACGCCAGTGATTCCGACTACGGAAGCAGCGAACCTGACGGGACGGGCGAGTCTGGATCGACAATACTGATACAGCTAGCCGCTGAATTCTAGGGCTTGTTAAATATAATAGGTATAAAAAAGCCCCGCAAGCGGGGCTTTAACACAAGTACATGGAACGTCAAACTTTCACTGGAAGATCCAGCGTTGCTGTGAAAATTCTTCTATCTCTCCCATAAAATGGCTTCCACAACACTTATTTAAAATACAATATTCATACCAGGTAATATAACAGTCGAACTTTCAACAAGTTGCTAGAACGGCGTTGTTAGCATAATTTGAAATTGTAAAAACTTCCGACAGATTACCTGAGTAAATAGCATTCAAATAAGCAGCAATGCGGATTTGTTAAACAAATTTTTGAAAAATAACGAAGGCGTCTGAATTAGCACGCTAGGAACTTACGCTTCTTTACAAAGCAGGCGTCATTTCTTGCTCTTTTTAATGTGCTTTTTAAGCCGACGCTTTTTATCAATCTGTCTTTTGGTCAACTGATTGCGTTTGCCTTTATAGGGATTTTCCCCGGTGACAAATTCAAAACGAATCGGCGTTCCCTTCAAATGCAGGGTTTCAATGAAATAGTTCATCAGGTAACGCCGATACATCAAAGGCAGCTTTTCCGTCTGGTTGCCGTGCACCACAATAATCGGCGGATTACGCCCACCCTGATGCGCGTAACGCAATTTAATACGACGGCCCTTTACCAGCGGCGGTTGATGCGCTTCAACCGCACTTTCCAGTATCTTGGTCAATTTCGAGGTTGGCGCATTAATCATGGCCGAGTGATACGCTTGCAGCACCGGTTTAAACAGGTTCCCTACTCCAGTGCCATGTAAAGCGGAGACGTACAGCACCTCGGCAAAATCACAAAACTTCAACCTGCGATCCAGTTCGGCTTTCACACGCTGACGCTGATCCTGGCTCAGACCGTCCCATTTATTGACGGCGATCACCAGCGCTCGCCCGGCGTCTAGAATAAATCCCAGCAGGTGCGCATCCTGGTCAGTTATACCCTGTTGTGCGTCGATGACCAGAATAACCACATGTGCATGCTCAATCGCCTGCAGGGTTTTAATAACACTAAATTTCTCCAGCTTATCATCCACCTTTCCGCGCCGACGCACTCCCGCGGTATCAATCAATACATAGTCCTGATCTTCCCTGGTAAAAGGGATATAGATGCTGTCGCGCGTGGTGCCCGGTAAATCAAACGCCAGCACGCGTTCCTCACCCAGGATGCGATTGACCAGCGTAGACTTACCGACATTGGGTTTACCCACAACAGCAATGCGTATACCTTCTGGTTGCGTTTGCTCTTCCTCAACGACGGCTTCGTCACCGAGGGCCGCCTGCACCAACGATGTAACACCATAATTATTGGCGGCGCTAATGGGGACAGGATCGCCAAGACCAAGCGCATGAAACTCCGGCAGAACCGCATCGGGATTCAATCCGTCGATCTTGTTCACCACCAGATTAATTTGCTTGCCGGTGCGCCGCAGTTTTTGTGCAATTTCCTCGTCCGCAGCCAACAGCCCCTGGCGCGCATCAGTGAGAAACAGCACCAGGTTTGCTTCCGTGACTGCCTGCCAAACCTGCTCAGCCATCAAGCTATCCAGCCCCTCCGACTCGTCGCTTAAACCGCCGGTGTCTATAACGATAAACTGCTGTTTATCAATTTTGCCTTCCCCGTATTTGCGGTCGCGCGTTAACCCCGGCTGATCCGCTACCAGCGCATCCCGGCTGCGTGTGAGGCAATTGAATAATGTGGATTTGCCGACATTGGGTCGACCAACCAGGGCTATGACAGGTTTCATGATTTAAAAAAGGTTTACAGGTAAGTTAGTTGACGGAGTTAGACAACTGGAACACAGATAGTGCACCCATGTTACTTCTCACATACAGCTTATCATTGGCAACCGCCAGACTGGCGCTGACACCAAAATCAAGTTCGTCACGTTCCTCGTCACCCCAGTCATAAATAGCCCGGTCATAGACTTTCCTGAGGTTGTTGCGTGAAACAAAAGCGCCGTCCTCTTTTGCCAGCCAGTGCACATAACCGGCACCGTCAGCCACCACAACAGCGCCATCGACCAGTACCGGGCCACTGACGTCACGTTCCTGCAAGGCATCCTGACGCCAGATGGTCGCACCACTACGACGGTCGAGCGCCCAGACATGGCCGGTTGCATCGGTAACATACAACTGGGTGTTGTCCATGGTAACTCCGCTATAAGACGACATGTCCCGCGTCCAGATGGCACGTCCGTTTTCCACCGATACCGCCGCGATACGGCCCTGATAGGTCACGGCATACACCTCGTCGCTATCCACTTGCAACAGACCATCGATGTCCACCATGCGTTGCAGATCAGTCCGTCCACTGGGAAGACCGATCACTGCTTCCCATACTCGTTTCCCGGTGTCTTTGTGTAACGCAACAAGCTTACCATTGGCAAAACCGGCAATAACCTTGTCCTGTACTACCACAGGGGAACTCGTTCCGCGCAGCGTTAATGCAGGCACTTCGCGCGCATCAGACCAGACTTTTTTGCCGGTCTTTTTATCCAGTGCGGCAAGCTTGCCATCTATCGTCTGTATATATAACAGGTTGTCGCTGACGACAGGATCCGCCAGCACTTCGCTGGATACGTCACCTTGCCAGACAATGGTGCCGGACTCCGCATCCAGAGCGAAGACATGAGCGTCGATCGTGCCGATATAGAGAAGATCGTCATCCACAACGGGGCCTGATGATATGGAATCTACAATGGCATTGGCCCAGATCACTTTGCCGTCCATTTGCTGCAAGGCCATAATCTTGCCTTTTTCGCTTGCGGCGTAGACGCGATCACTTGTCACCGCCACAGACAGTTGCCGATGTTGTCGTTCGCTCTTTTCCCCTACTTTAGCCACCCACAAGGGGTCGACCATTGCCCGGGCATCGACCGCATCCAGCTTGGGATACTCTTTTTTTCCGGTTTTGATGCATGCCGTCACAGACAGCAACAAACACAGCAGTAAAACCAGGCGCATTATGAAGCTTCTCCGGCGGGCGCTGGAACTTCACCTAAATCATCCAGTTTCATCTGGATAAAGTTACGGACCCGGGGTGCCGCAGAGGAAGATGCCTGATCCAGCTCAGCTAACGCAATGGTATACGCAGTGCGCGCATTTGTTGTATCGCCTTTGGCAACGTAAATGTCACCCTTTAACTCTTCCACTACTGCCTTGTAAGGGGCCAACTGGATGTTGTTAACCTGTTGCAATGCCTCATCCAGCGCGCCCTCCGCCAACAGGATGCGCGCCAAACGAATCTGTGCTTCGGTTTTTACTTCCTGCTGCTGCACATTATCTATGGCCCAACGCAAATGCGACTTGGCGGCAACCAGGTCGTCCTTGTCTGCCTTGATTTTTGCCATGGTTAACGCAGCCAGCCCGGCATAGGGTGTGTCGGAATATTGCCCCAACAGAGAAGCAGCCCGGTTGGATGCTTCCTCTACCTGGTCGCGCGCCAGTGACTGAATCATGGCTTCGTATTCGACGGAAGCGGATTCGCTATGAAAGTTTTTCGAATCAAACCAGTATTTACCGCCGACCAGTATACCGATGCCAATTAACACGCCACCGAATAAAGACAACCAGTTTTCTTTCCACCATTTTTTAAGGGCTGCTATTTGTTCTTCTTCCGATGTATAGACTTCCACGTTTGCTCTCCACTCTCTTGAATAATTGAATGTTGAATAATTAAATCAGCGTTCGCAAAAAATCCGCCAGCGCATCGCGCGCAAGAGACTGCTGCGGTTTATCTTCTCGTAGATGCTTGATGCTGACGCTGTTATTTACCAGTTCGTCATCCCCCAGTATCAGCGCCACCGCGGCGCCACTTTTATCTGCACGTTTAAACTGGCTTTTGAAACTGCCACCACCACAATGTACCAGCAAACGTAACTCAGGTATTTTTTCTCGGAGTGTTTCACTGATTTGCAACCCTTGCGCCAGGGCAGCATCGCTCGCCATCACCATGTAAGCATGCGGCGCCACATCCAGATCCAGA
>JGI2160J19893_10000362_pt1 | contig 15689 bp, 19 predicted proteins | sample DeeMarSeWOR28_12_FD_19893 | JGI IMG/M metagenome (IMG submission 19893)
CGGGGCAGGAAAATAGATCCTTCTCTTGTTCATCATCCTGTTTATTGTTTCAGCTTCCCTCTTTGATGATGTGTGAACAGCGGGACACTTCCCATGTAACCTGTCCCCGCCTACTTTGGATGGTCCACGGACCCCGTATAAAAAGCTTCGCACTGAGCACCTGGAAGAAACTTTCCCCCCTTGCCAATGAGGGAGAGGACTGATCCGACTGCAGATTGAAGTACAGTTGTCTTTTGAAACTGGGGGTTATTTAAAGAACCATAAATTTTTTGAGTCAATGCTGCGCAGCCGCGCTCATTAATAAGTGCCACGATAACATCTTCGTACTTTTCCTTTACCAGGTCCAGTCTGCCCTTTACAGCCAGCCTGTTTCTCCGGGTTGCAATGGCAACGTCTTCGGCTATGGCAACTCCATTTTCAATGTTCCAGTCTGAGACGAATTTCTTCATCATTCCTTCTCCCCTGCCCGTCTGCCTGAAAAGCTCTTCATAATGGTATCCTTTGGTCACTGCAGTACCGACAGGGCCTGCAAGAAAAAATGCTCCTATGTCAAGAGCGCCGATACTCTGCGTGTCTTTGTAGGTGTTCAGAATACGGTCGATGTCATAGTTTTTTAGTACCAGGTTCTCACCCCGCAGGGATATATGTCCCTGCATGGTTTTTTTCATCTCATCCATCCCTTTCCCCTGCATTGACACATTCAGGGAGAGATTAACCTCTCCTGCCATGGTTTCCTTTTCCGACAGGAGATGGAGGAACTCTTCAAGACGAAATTGAGAGAGCGCAGATTGAATGTTCAGAGAGGGCGGTTTCCCTGATACGTCGAAGGTAACCTCTCCTTTTCCTTTTCCACTAAAAATTTTTGAGGAAAGCTCCCTGATGTTGTAAAGACCCTCTTTTGCGTGTATTTGAAAGGTAAGGTCTGAGAGGTCCACACTATGAGACTTCAGATGTTTGGAATAGACGCTTCCATTGAACGATATGTCCTTTGTCATTTCCTTTTTTCCCGTCGCACCTGTAGAAAGATCTTTTACTGTAATTTTAACCCCATTCCATTCTGTTACCTTTCCGCTTTTCTGATCTGTATACAGAATATCCCCATCGGATAGAAAAATAGTGTTCACCGCAAGGGGTGGTATATGGTTCTCTTCCTGTTCTGTCGTCTGCGTGGTCTTTTGTGTGACATTGAACTCTCCATTTTTAAGGCGAACAAGAGAAATCTCGGGCTTTCTGATCGTTATCTCATCGACGATGACCCTGCCTTTAAGCAGCGGTATAATTTTTAACCCGAATGCAATCTTCTCCAGCGAGGCGATTTCTGACTCTCTCCCTGATATATTTATATCCCCCATAGAGATGTGCAGGTCGGGAAAAAGGACAAAGCCTATGTTGCCCTTGATCCTGACATGCAGTCCCAAGGCATTTGATAAAGCTGATTCAATACTGGGTTTATGCGAATTAAGATCGACAAGAAAATACAGGCCAAGGGACGTAAGCATCAATAAGACTACGACCACAAAAACAGTGAATACTAATTTATTTTTTTTCATGGACTCTCTTGGTTTTCCCGTTTACTTTTAAATAATTACCATTATACATGATGTACAAGCAGAGGTACCTTGCATAGTGCCTTGCTTATCCATGATATAATGCTTTTATAAATNAATATTGTTAGATAAGCTGTGATTATCCACAGAGGTTATGTTTTACAGGTNAAACGAAAAAGGAGGCAGTCATGAAAAAGAGGTATCAGACGACCTGGCAGGCATTGACGATTCATACCCTGCTATCCATGGCACTCATTGTAAGTGCTGTGATAGTTGTGGCAGACCTAATGAGTCCGCAGACAGCGAAGGCCGCGACTGCAGAGGAGATAGACGGAAATGTTGATGCTGCGCTGAAAACACTGTATGCCACAAGTCCTGCGGCTAAGGAGTTATCCAAGGTGGCAAAGGGGGTCCTGGTATTCCCGGACATTGTCAAGGGTGGGGTCATTATTGGCGGACAGTACGGAGTGGGGGCCCTTCGCAAAGAGGGAAAGACAGAGGGCTACTATAACACGGCTGCAGCCTCCTACGGGTTACAGCTTGGATTGCAGAAATTCGGATATGCAATGTTCTTGATGACCGACTCCGCCATGGAGTATCTCAACAAGAGTTCCGGCTGGGAGATTGGTGTTGGCCCGAGCATCGTCATAGTAGATGCGGGGATTGCCGGATCCCTGAGCACAACCACTGCCAAGGAGGACATCTATGCCTTCTTCTTCAGTCAGAAGGGACTCATGGCAGGTCTGGGGCTGCAGGGTTCGAAGATCACCAGGATTACACCGGACAAGGAGTAACTAACGCGGAGAAGTAAAACTCCCCGTGGCAAGCCACGGGGAGTTTTACCTGTTTCAATCGTTAATCATTCGTTAAGTCAAAATGTCAATAACAGAATTTTATAGAAGCTATAACTATTATTAATTGTACATCTATATATTTTATTTGTTATGTTACCCGTGTATTAACCTCTTCTTTATAAAAATAGATTTTTACCATATACAGTAATTATATATTTCCTGTCTTCGCACCATTCTGAGGGGGGAGGATTTTGTATATTTTATTAGATCAAAATATCAGAATTACCAAAGAAGATATTACCTGACCAAAGCATGAGTGCAGCAAGAATAGCATAAGAATAGGTCCTGCTTTTACACTTCAGCATGGACCTCCGTTCCCCCCACTGCTTTGCGGTGGGGGGTTTTTATTTGGCGAGCTTTACGATTCACTTTATCTGAATTATCAATGAAAATGAAGCAGCCATGATTTCGTTGGTTTTTTCCATTTATTCTCTCTCTTCACTTTCAAGAGCCTCTTGTTCCTTCCCTGTTTTTAGCTCATAAACAGACATTAGAAAGATCGTTGCAAAAGGTTGTGTAAAGAGTATTCCGATAAAAGCGGCACTTCCTAGTGCAAGTACTCCTATAACTATAATAAAAACAGCGAGATTATCTACCCAGCTTCCTTTGGTTGTGATGGAATAGCTCTCTTTAACTGCATCAAATAATCCAAGCCCCTTGTCGGTCATAAGAGGCAGCATATACAGGCAGCAGTAAGCCACAGCTAGCACAACAACCATACCGGGTATTACAAGAAGTGAAAAACCAATAAAAGTTGACAGCAATACGAGGACACCAAATAGCACCAATGGAAAGAAAAGCCTCATATGGGAAAAGACGTCCTGGACCTTTGGCTCACGTCCATCTCTAACCATTAATAATACGGACTGCATGTAACCCGCCATTGTAACAGGACCCAGAATGCCAAGAGAAAAAAAGCTTGCAGCAATCATCACAAGGGTCAAGATTATCAGGGGTGCAATATATTTCAGGGTCAAACGCCATGCCTTTTCGAGATGTATTTTAAAATCCATGTATACCTCCTTCAAATAAATAATTATTACCTGAATCTATACCACCCTCTTTTTTAATAACTATGAAGTAATTGCTGAGGGATTGCAAGAAAAAATGCATGAATTATCGTGTATTGGTTGTAGACTGAATTTTATCAATATAATTATATGTATCATTAATATCCGACTGTCACTTACACCGAAGATCACATGTTGTAGTCAGTAAACTACGCTTGAAGTAATATTTGTCAACAGGTATATAACCCCAATACGTTTATCTAGCTGACTATTGGCGAATAAAGATGATATTTTATTTTGCTCACGACACGTTCAGAAACTACCTACAGATTAGATGGAAATATACTTCAGGATCACATGCATTTAGTCGATTCTATAGTAGCAAAGCAATAAAAGCTGTTCGTCTGAAACAAGGGGAGAAGCTGGTTATACAATGCATATCATGGATGAAAAGATAAATACAACCTATGACAGTGTACTGGATAAAGGACTCTGTCCTAAATGTGGAGTCCAACAACAGGGAAATTCCGAGTGCGTGAAATGCGGAATTGTATTTGCTAAATACGATCCTGATCGATCCAAAGCAGGAAAGATCTCTGCTGGATCAACGCTCGTACATAATCTTGATACAACTGACGTGTGGATAAGCAGAATAGGAAAATTCTCAATAATCGGCCTGATGTCTTTTTTCTTCTTTTACATGGTGATAAAACGCAACGCATGGTGCTTTCTGGATTATGTTAATTTACCCTTCCATGAATCCGGCCATATCTTTTTCAGACCCTTTGGAGAGACTATGCAATTTCTCGGCGGGACTATCAGTCAGTTGGTGTGGCCCTTTCTTCTTCTTTTTTATTTTTTGAGGAAGAAGGAATGGCTGTCAGTATCATTCTGTCTGTTTTGGTTCGGGGAAAATTTCTTAAATATTAGTAAATACGTTGCCGATGCCCGGGCAATGGTCCTGCCACTAGTAGGCGGAGGAATACACGACTGGAATTTTTTATTGAGTAAATGGGNTCTCTTAAAATATGATCATGCAATTGCAAAGGCTGTCTTTGTTATCGGTACGGTATTCATGACTTTGTCAATAGTTTCAGCTATTTTTATTCAACCTAGATTAAATGATAATTGAAGTGATTGCGTAATCGTATTATAGATATTCTGAATGGCATTACGGTCTCTAAGCAATAACATCACTATTGAATTCCATATTTAATTGTGATACCTGTCACTGAATATTTACTTTCATTTTGTAATCTTAGAAGTATGCGGTAATAGTGTTGGTTATTGAGTCATGCAAGACAAACAAAACTACATTAAGCGCAGAGAATATTATCGAATACGATATCCACGTTCTTGTCGAACAAAAATAATAATACAGGATGAGGATTACGAAGGCGATGTTGTAGAGTTATCAGAAAGAGGTGTCAGATTTATCTACAGGGGCAAAATTATATTAACTGAAGGTTCAGATTTGAAAGTAAATATTACTTTTCATGATGGTGAATCTATTGAACTCGAAGGAGAGATTTTGAGAGTTGAGAAAGAAGACGTAATTGTCCGTTTTTCAGGTTCCCTGCCTCTCAGTCGCATTATGAAGGAGCAAATTAACTTTAGAAACCATTATATTGGTTATATGTAGATATCTTATTCTACCGGTAATCACTATTCCTAAATCGATCTCCGCAATAATGAATTTTAACAATCTTTACTTTCGGAATCGATCACAATCATTGCCCTTAGATTAAATAGCAATTTAACCTCGTCCCAGAGTTATTGGTAACATGATGCAAGGTTTAATTTTTCCCTGATCCATATCTGACGATAACCGATAGAATTCTTGGTTTTGGCTGATTCTCGTTAAAATTCTTTTGACTTATCCGCATTATCAATTTCCTGCAGCAGAACCCATCAGACTCTTTGATTCCGGAAAGGTCAGAATGAAAGCCAGGGAGACTGAGCCCTTTCTTAAGAAGAAAAACCCTCTCCGTGTATTATATAAGGATGCGTTGACTGAGGCAGTTCCGAAGATATGAACTATCCACGAAAAAAAATACTTCTCCTCGCCTTGCTTTTTGAAGGAGGCCTGTTGATTGTTGCACTAGTACTCGCAGCATTCCTGCGACTGGATCTCCTGCATGGCAACAACAATGTAATGAAGGGTGTTTTGTATGGGACTGCACTGGCCATTCCGCCCTTTGGGCTTTTCCTGCTGTCTCTCTCAAAAAGGGCTGAGAGAATCCCCTTTATAGGGTCTTTGAAAAAGCTGGTCATTCATGACATCAGACATTTTTTTGCTCAATCCAGAGTTACGGATTTGATTTTCATTTCCCTTATGGCAGGAATAGGGGAGGAGGCATTATTTCGAGGTGTGATACAACAGCAATTCGGTATTGTGGCCGCAAGCATTGTCTTTGGCCTTGCTCACTGTATTTCTCCGGCCTATGTTATCGTTACCGTCATTATGGGTCTGTATATAGGATTTATCTATCAGGCAACCCAGAGTCTGCTGGTCCCTGTCCAACTTCACTTTGTATATGATCTCGCAGCTCTTCTCTATCTTCGCTATGCTATTGATCCTGCATCAAAATTGATGGAGGACGATCAATAATACCTCCATCTTCCCGGATAATAGTAATTGTATCGGTAACCCCATGGTACATAGTAGGGCGGACCGTAGTAGGGTGGATACCCGTAATAGTAATAGTCAGGTTCTCTCCTTTCTTCCCAGAGGTAGACTTCCTTTATTTCAAAGTAGGGGAAGGAATAGTCCATTTCTCCTATCGTTCCCTTTCGGAGACCAAGAAACTGGCCAGCAATGGTAATCTCCCTCTTTTCAGAAAAGACAACAGGATCAAGGGGCTCTTTGCCGCGAAAGAGTGCGAGAAATCTCCCCCGTGATGAGCCGTAACTCCTGAGATAGCCCCTTGCATTGACAGGCACATAAATTGCCTCAATCAGGCTGCCCTCTTTTGTGACAGAAGTGTTGACTATGATCCCGCCGAGAATAAAGAGCTTTCCTTTCTGCTGCTCAGGCTGTTCCTTGATCGTGGAAAGAGGTACGTCATAGATCCCGGTCTGTAAAAGGTCCTGCGAAAGAATGGGGGCACAGGACAGAACCATAAAACTTGTGAGAACTACTGCACATACATTCTTCATTGCACTATCACCTCCGTCCCCAGCAACGTTCATAACAACCTATCCTGATTTCAGTATATCAAAGAGGGGAGATATAGCAAATGAAAATAATCATAAGGGGAGAATGTTGAGAAAAGCCAATTACTTCCGTGTCATTGACCGAAAAAGAAGGAGNGCNCCCTTNTTCTCAGGNTCGAGNTTGAGGGTCTTCTGGACAGCTCTGATGGCCTGGAGCGTATCTCCTTTTATCAGAAAGCCCCGGGCAAGCCCCATAAATATTGCAGGGTTCTCAGGTGACAGTTTACGGGCACTATCAAAGGCTTCAAGGGCTTCATCGACTCTTTCTTTTTTCAGCAGGTACTGTCCAAAGGCAAGATAGGATCGGGACAGCTCATTCTGAATTTCTGCAGACTGTGGTTTCAGTGTAAGTGCTTCATCCAGATAATTTATAGTCGCCCTATGGTTCTGCTTCCTGGACTCTGTCAGCGCAGCTTCCATGAGGGCAGTAAGATACAAATCATATACTTCATCTAATACCTTTTCCGATGATAATCCAAGGGCCCTGCGAAGAGGCGGGATCGCCCTGTCCCACTGATGCATGTAGGAATAGGACCGACCGAGATACAGAAAGGGTTCCGCATAGTTCGGGTCCAGCTTTGCAGCATTTTCAAAGCTGGGAATGGCAGTTTTGTAATATCCTTTATTAAATAAAGAAAGGCCCTCATCGAATTCATAACGTGCATCAGGACGAACGGTCATGGTATTGCAGGCAACGAGGATGAAGCAAACCAGGAGGGTAACGAGACAATGAGACGTCTGCTTATACGTCATAAAGAGACCTCATTCATGCCTACGTTTTACATCATTTAACACATAAAAGCAAGACATATATTTCGCTATAAATATTTTTCATGGATCGCAGAGAGGAAGAGAGATATTAAAGGATTGTTTTTTTACTACAGGTCTTTGAATACCTTGGCAAGAGAGTCTCCTGCAACGTGCATCTTCCATTCATTCAGATAGCCGAATGGTGTTTCAGTAATCTCAAAGCCGGACCGGACAAGGCGTTCCCTGGCTTCACTCATAAGAGCAGCTGAAAAATCAGGTGGTGCCTTTGATGTGGAGAGGTGATTGAAGGAATGAAGGACAAGCCGGCTTGTTTTGAATTTACCGGCGATCCATTTTATATTTTTTATCAACCTGGTCAATATCTTTGATTTCCGTTCAACATCCTCGGCCTCGATATGGTAAAAAATGACAATAGCATTGACTTCGGTTTTATCTGCCTCCTGGTCTGCAACATCATCAAGGACTTTTTCAAATGTCCTGAACCAGAAAGACGGCGAATAGAACATTAAAATCTTCATACAGTTCAACGTACCTGGTTGATTAATTTTTGACTCAAGTTTAACAGAAAATGGGAAAGATAACGTGAAGACACTAAATTCAGGCACTTTTTTCTTTAATTTAAATCATTATTTGATATAATTATCAAACGACACTTCAGGAAGGAGAGCGAAATGGAAAAAAGAGGCTTAGAAAGGATCAATGAAACACTTGATGCTGAAGTGGTTACAAACAGTACGAAGTATCCTGGAATCATAATGAATATGTCCGAGCAGGGGGTACACATGGTTACAGCAACGACCAAGGACATTGTAGATATTGCCCTCGAAAAGATGCTGAAACTGAAGTGCAGCCTTCCATCAGGTGATGATGTGGATCTTGAGTGTGAAGTAAAGTGGTTTAATACCAAGAACTCTCCCTATGGTGTTTCATTCAGCATCGGGATGCAGATAGTACAGCCGCCTTCGCAGTATCTGGAGTATATAAGAACGCTTCAATAAGGTTTGTAATAAATCATTTTAACAATACCTTGAAGGTATGTTGTTAATGTTGATTGTTAGCTTTTGCAGGCTGGATATGTTCGTTCCCGTTCTGCATCTGCCGGAATTCATTTAAAGGAAAATGAAAGAATTTGTTCTATCTCAGGATATGGATGGCTCATGGATTGTTACCTGTGAGAAGGTCCCTGGTTTCCGGGCAAGGGGTAAAACCCGGGAAGAGGCAATTGAGAAAATGAAACAGGCAATGCGTGTCTACTTCCCCTGCGGTGATTGCAACGGGTCGGATTAACCTCTGCTCCCCAGCATCTTCTGCTTAATAAATCTTCCCTTTTCCCTGACATAGAGGTAGATATTTCTTACAGTCTCAATAAACTGATTAAGGTTTCCCTTCAGATAAGCCCCAAATGAGCCTGAGGACCCAGGGGATGCCGGAAAGAGCATTATCTTACCGTCAGCACCTCCAACGAGCAGATCATCATAGCCGTCATTATTCCAGTCAGAGACATACACCCTTGATCGGGGAAATCCCTGCGGCGAGGGATAGCGGAGCAGATCTCCACTTTTCAGGTAAAGCTTGCCTGCCTTTGTAAATGATGGACTCTTACGAGAACCGTTATTTTGCAGGTAATAGATATGCCCCTCATATTCCCCGACAAAAAGGTCTTTCTTCCCGTCCTTATTCCAGTCATAAACACGGGGGGCAGACCTGGAACCGGCATCGAAATCTCTGCCCCCAACCTGAAGAAGGGAATAGGAATCGAAAACAGGTGCAGATACAGAACCTTTATTGAGATATATTTTAATTCTTCCGTCCATACTGCCTACAAGAAGGTCAATTAAGCCGTCTTCATTCCAGTCTGCTGCCTCAGGTGCCGTTCGTATGCCTGCATCAAGAAGAGCATCCCCGATCTTCAGGTAGGAGCCCTCTGTCAAGCGGGGTTCCTTTGTTGTGCCTCCATTCAGAAAAACAATGATGTTGCCAACTGCGTTACCGACGAGTAAATCATGTGTCCCGTCACCGTTCCAGTCCACGACCGTGGGGTATGAGCCCTGTCAGCCTGAAGATGCCACATCTACCGGTCTGCATGCGGTCGTGCAGGTCTGGATATTGGAATGGCCATCAAAGGCGGGCTGATCATCAGTTCCTCTATTCTCATAAAAAGTGATGAATCCCTGTCCTTGAGCATTTCCGGCTCTATCCCGAAAATGTCTGCCTATGAGGAGGTCTTTTTTGCCGTCATCGTTCCAGTCATAGACAAGGGGCACAGACCAGTTCGGGGCGCTGAGGTCTGCATTGCCTGCCTGTAAATAAATGCCTTCTGAAAGAGTAGTCTCAAAATCAGAATAGTAATATTCATTAAAGAGAACAGCGATGGAAAAAACAATGGTAGGGATAATGAAAAGAACATTAATTATCTTCATAACCCTCCTGTGGTATTCTGTTCGAAATTATTGTGTCCAAAATAATCCATATTGAATATGTGTAGTATGTACTAGTATAAAAGTATATTGCATAACCTGACAAATAACGTGTAATATACGAAAGCTTATATATTTTATCCATGGATATAAACGCACTTATTGAAAAAACAGAATCATTAGCCCAGGCCAATCCAGTAGCAGCCGCCGCAGCAGCTCTCGTACTGCTTTTTGTTCTCTGGCGTTGGCCCAAATTCTTTTTTGCCGTGGTAGTCTTTACCCTTTTTTCTTTCGGGGTCATGAAGTTTTTTGCGTGGCTGACAGATGCGACAGGACTGGAGCATAAAAAAATACCCTTCATTGAATAACAGAACGGTACAAGGTCTTTTTATACTTCTTTGTGTTGCATCACTGGTTGGAGCATGCTCCATTTTTGTCAAGCCCCGGGGACCTGCCCTGACTCAACTCTCGTCTGCACAAGTGAAATCGAACCTATGGACAGACGACAGTTCACATGAGAGTCTTGCATCGTCAGTAGAGCGGTCTGTACAGTACTATCAGCAGCTTCCTTCCAGTAAAAGTTTTAACTACGGTGAACTTTCCTACACACCTGAAGAAATGATAGCTTCCATGCATCTTTTTCTCCAGACGGTAAAGAACTATCATGGGAAGGAGCAGGCAAGGGAACTCAGGAGGAAATTTCTCATCTTTGAAAGCAGGAACACAGAGGGGAGGGCTTTTTTTACCGGCTATTACGAACCCCTCCTTGACGGGAGTCCTGAGCCTGATGAAGAGTATTCTGAGCCTGTATATAAGACTCCTGATGATTTGATTGAGGTGGACCTGGGCCTCTTTGCCGAGCAATGGAGCAATATGAAAATTGTGGGGCGGAATGAGGGAAACACATTATTGCCCTATGACTCAAGGGATGATATTGTGTATGGGATGAGTCTGGACGGCCGGGCCGAACCTCTTGCCTACGTTAAGGAGATAGAACTGTTCTTTCTCCAGATCCAGGGCTCAGGTCTGATACGTTTTTCTGATGGAAGGATAAAGCGCATTAATTATGCCCAGAAGAACGGACATCCTTACAGGGCCATTGGAGAACTGCTGAGGGAAACAATACCTCCTGAGGAAATGTCATTGCAGGCGATCAGAACCTACCTGTACAGCCATCCCGATGAAGTCAGAGGTATATTGAGTTACAATCAGAGTTACACCTTTTTCCGTGAAGTGGAAGATGGACCTCTTGGCGATATAGAGGTTCCCCTCACACCGGGCCGGTCCATTGCCATGGACAGACAGGCTGCGCCCCGGGGAGGTCTGGCCTTTGTAAAGACAGAAGTGCCTGCATTTAAGGATGGACTTATTACGGGCTGGCAGCCTTTTCAGCGTTTTGTAGTAGTGCAGGATACAGGGGGGGCCATTCGTGATCATGGAAGGGCTGATATATTTTTTGGCCACGGCAATGATGCTGAACTGAAAGCAGGCCACTTAAAGCAGGAAGGACGACTGTTTCTTATTGTTGCGAAGAAAGAATATCTGAATCAGACGGTGAAGAGCACACAGTAAGCTGATGAAGTAATATGATTAAAATTTAATTGTATGGGGTGCTCTGGGGCAGGGAATGACATCCCGTATATTGGACATGCCGGTAACGTACTGAACAAACCTCTCAAACCCAAGACCGAAACCGGCATGCGGAGCTGAACCAAACCTTCGCAGATCAAGATACCAGTCGATACTTTCCAATGGAATACCGGCCTGCTGTAATCGTGCCTCAAGCACATCCAGTCTTTCCTCACGCTGACTTCCCCCTATGATCTCACCTATCTTCGGGACAAGCACATCCATTGCTGCCACTGTCCTGTCGTCGTCATTGAGTCTCATATAGAATGCCTTTATATCTTTCGGATAGTCAGTCACGGTAACAGGGCCCTGAAATACATCATCTGTCAGATACCTCTCGTGCTCAGACTGCAGATCAAGGCCCCATTCAACGGGGAACTCGAACTTCCTCCCGGACTTCTTCAGTTCGTCGATAGCCTCAGTGTAGGAAATACGGGCAAACTTTTTTTCTGANAGGGCTTCCAGCTCCCGTATAGATGTGTTTTTATAGAACTTCTCAAAAAACTGTATTTCATCAGGACAGGATTCAACGGTGCGTTTACAGAGAAAATGAATAAATTGCTCGGCAAGTGACGTATCATCATTAAGATCTGCAAAGGCCATTTCAGGCTCAATCATCCAGAACTCGGACAGGTGACGTGAAGTGTTTGAATTCTCTGCCCTGAAGGTTGGGCCGAAGGTATAAACATCTCCCATGGACAGGGCAAGGAACTCAGCTTCGAGTTGACCGCTTACGGTGAGATAGGCTCTCTTGCCNAAAAAGTCCTGAGANTAATCGAAGGTGTCCCTGTCTCCCTTTTTGATTTCACCAGGGTCCAGGCTCGTAACCGTAAAGAGATCGCCTGCTCCCTCACAGTCACTTGATGTGATGATCGGGGTGTGTATCCATATAAACCCCCGACTCTGAAAAAACTCATGGACAGCCTGTGAAAGCACATTCCTGACTCTTAGGACAGCACCGAAGGTATTGGTCCTCGGCCGGAGATGTCCAATATCCCTCAGGAATTCCAGAGAGTGTCCCTTCTTCTGAAGGGGGTAGTGTTCTGAATCGGCATTCCCCATGACCGCAAGGGTGGAAACCTCTATCTCAAACTGCTGGCCTTTGCCGGGAGATTCCCTGATAATGCCTGATGCCTTTATCGCCGCCCCGGTATTGCACCCTGGCAACTCATGAAAGGCCGAAGATTCCGAGGGAATTACCAGCTGCAGTGTGTCCTGCGTTGAACCGTCGCTCAGTGCTATAAAGGCAATCCCTTTAGACTCCCGTTTCGACCGTACCCAACCGCATACCGTAACAGACTGACCGGCCTGACCCTGGGAAAATAGACTCTGTATACGAAGTCTGCCCATACTCAGAAAGCCCGTAAACGAAAGCGGTGATCTTTATAATTGAAGGTGACGCCTGAAACGGTAATCTCTTCTAGTTTTAATGTGCCCGATAATGTATCACCCTCCCTGAGGACATCACCATTTATATTGACCATTCTCGAGGAAGGATTGTTGGAATAGATGTGAGCGATTATCGCAAGATCAGGAATCTCTTTTCGAACATCGGCTGGCAGCTCGCTGATCGTTGGAAGCTGCTTTTCTGTTTCGCTTTCAACAGCGCTCAGAGGATGCACCTCTGAAGGAATGGCAGTGTCCTGATCTGCATCGGCGTTCTGAGTAGTTTCACGCTGAAGTGTAGTCATTTTCTCTGTATCACTTGACGTCTCTCTGATAAGTTGGTCCAGGAGCGGTGTCTCATCTGCAGTATCTGATTTTTCTGCTTTGCTTTCAACGGGCACTGGCTCCTGTGCTTCTTTCTGAACCCGGGTATTTTCAGGGATGGGCGGTTGTGCTGGCATCTCTTCAATATGAGCGACCTTGTCCGGAGTTCTTTCAATCACTGCTTCGTTGACAGCAGTCTTGACAGGTTGATCAGGTGCTCTGTCGACAGGAATCTCCCTGTCGGTAGTTTTCTCAGATTCAGGAGGAGCGGCCTGCTCCTCCTGATTTTCCCTTGTATCAACCTCTGCCACAACAACGTCTTCAGTCCGGTCAGACAGCATCCAATAGGAAACCACCCCGGCATTCAGGAGAAGCAGGGCAATGACGATGATGGGCCAGAACGATCTTTTTCCGGTGTCATACTGTTCAGCTGTATGAACAGTCAAGAGGTCGGGAACTGATGCGTCCTGCTTTTTCTGCTCCAGTTTTTTCAGTGCATCAAGAATAAATGACATGATCAGTCCTGCTCCATCTTTTCCCTGAGAAGTGGTACGGTGCTGTCGGTAAAGGTATTAATATGTATTACTGTTCTTGCCCCTGCAATACCATCGGGCACCAGTCCCTGTGCAAGCTGAAAACCTTTCAGTTTATCCTTCAAGGTAGTATTTGTGTTTTCAGGTCCCGAAACATTGAGCCCCGGAATAGTTGCCAGCTGCTGTTCAAGCCACTGCACTGCAGGACTTTCAGAGTCCGGCTTCAGGGCATAGTTGTATTCCGGAGGTGTTTTCCAGAGTACAAAGTAGTCGCCGAGCCATTGATTTTCAATGTCCCTGATATCAACACTGATTTCCTGCTCTGCAATGACCAGTGAAGCATATTTGCTTCCCATGGATAAAAGGGCTGCGTAAAATTTCGTGCCTTCCCTGTCAAAGAGTTTTAAAACAGCGGGCCTGTTCAGTTCCCTGAGATTTTTCAGGCTGCCTGCGCTTCTGAGACAGCGGTAGGTATCGTGACGGAAAAAGGTGCACTCTGAGGAATCTATGGCTTTACTCTCATCAAGGCCCCATTTTCTGAAAAGAGCTTTAAAGGCCATTCTGCTGCTTTTATGAGAGGGGATGTTATCGGGCCATTGTATCGTGCCAGGATTGGATGGTAACTCTGGTATCCTGACTGAATCTGTCTCCATACCAGGTACAGGAGGACTTGTTATCCCGGGCAGTTCTGTAACAGCTGCAGGGGATGTCTCGAGGCCAGGCGAATCTTCTACCCCGGTGGAATGAAAATATGTCGAGGCAAGTACAATTCCAAAGACAGCAATGACGAGCACAGAAAGTGACCAGGCCAATGTGGTTTTATGGTTACGTTGAGTCTTTTTTTCTCCGGCAACTTCCCGGACAGCTTTTGAAAGGGTTGATGCATTGACGGTGTTTTTGTTCTGCGCATAGGCCCCCAGTAATGCACGGTCGCAGAGGACATTGATAATTCGGGGGACTCCTCCGCTGTGTCGATATAACTTATCAAGAAGATTGTCGGGGAAGAGCGGTCTGCGCATCCCTGCTATGGCAAGCCGGTGTTTCACATAAGCGCCGGTATCCTTTTTGGACAGCGGCCCAAGGTGGTAGCGGGCAACAATACGCTGGGAAAGCTGGAGAAGTTCCGGTTGAGCCAGTTTTTCTCTCAGTTCAGGCTGACCGAGTAAAATAATCTGCAACAGCTTGTGGTGGCTTGTTTCGAGGTTGGTTAAAAGCCGGAGCTGCTCAAGTACATCAAAGCTCAGGTTCTGGGCCTCGTCGATGATGAGGACAGCCCTTCTGTTCAAGGAGTCAGCTTCCAGGAGAAAGGCATTGATAAGGTCTACAAATGCCTTGGCACTGGTTGTGCCCTGGGGATATTGAATACCGAACTCATCACATATGGTTTCAAGCAATTCTATCGAAGAAAGTTTGGGATTAAAGATAAAGGCGATAGCTGAATTTTCAGGGATCTGCTCAAGGAGACAGCGGCAGACTGTGGTCTTGCCGGTGCCTACCTCTCCTGTTAACAGGACAAATCCTCCATTGCTGTTGAATCCATAGAGAAGATGGGCAAGGGCTTCACGGTGCTGCCCGCTCATATAGAGGTACCGCGGATCCGGGGCAATTGAAAAAGGGGTATCTGTTAATCCAAAATATTCTTTATACATAGAATAAATATAACCATTGGCATTATGATAATGACCAATCTTTACGTTAATATAACCATGGATAAAATACAACTCTCTGTTGATAAGATAACCGTGAGTAATATCCTAATAAGTATGTACTGCCATGATACAATGAGATATAGTATTTACAAGAAAGGACTTGTATGAGAAGAATAATTATTGCGCTGATGATTGTATGCCTTTATACAGGTTGTACAAAATATATAAACAAGGTATTTGTGCCTTCTGAGGTTGAGGACTATTGCACGAGNGTTACCAAAGGCGCTGATAGAGGCGCAAAGCCAATGCAAGACTGTATTCAGAATGANCTGGATGCCAAAAATGAACTCTCG
>JGI2160J19893_10000363_pt1 | contig 15669 bp, 13 predicted proteins | sample DeeMarSeWOR28_12_FD_19893 | JGI IMG/M metagenome (IMG submission 19893)
GTAGATCGTTGGATATGGTAAAGTTGAAGGCGATAAAGAGCAGGAGATTGCCGCCTGCCACATCGATTCGCTTGCCATAATCCTTCAGAAAGAAAACAACCCAGGAAACAAGCAGGATGATCAGGATAGGCAGCAGTATGCGGAATATGTAATATTCCATATGTCTCTTTGCCTCGAAACGGAAGTTAAACCGCGACACCGGCCTTCCCGCTGTCTCCGCCCTGGTGATACTGGTGTCGGAGGACGTAACGAGCCATTCTTCCTCGCCCAGCTGCTCTCCGGCCCTGCTGTATCCCTCAATCGGCTCAAATATGAAATACCATTCAGGAAACAGTGCATCAACACTTATGAAGAACTGCTGGGTGTCAAAGGGAAATTTGCGAAAATCAAAATCCGGAGCCTGGAGTGTGGTGGTGAAACGTTCCAGGTATAATGCGCTCCCGTCAGAAGACACTGCGCCAATCCTGTTCTGGACCCAGCGGTTACCCTGCTGATTGGATATGGTGAATTCAGGCCAGTTTATGCCTTCCGTGGTCCTTGTCTGGTTGAAATCATCCCCCATGTAAACTTGAGCCGGTCTCCTACAACCTCAGGATTGAAGGCACGGGCCGGGTCATGCCACTGCATAAGCAAAGTGGCCACCACACCATAGTTCTCGTTCTTCTGGTCAACATTTGTAATCTGGTGCATCCTGACGCCTACGTGCACGGTGAGCGGTTCTTTCAGGACATGACGAGCTGTCTCTATACCTGTGCCCAACTTTACTTCTGGTGCCCCTGCGCCGACGAGGAGACGATACTCGCCTTCAGAGACAGTCCCGTCAGGCTGTCTGCCGGATATTTTCAGATAGTAGTTTTTCCCCGGGCGTTCAAAAGTGTATTCCAGGGCTGCCCTGGATTCCTGACCGGAATAGTTCGCTGTCATCACGGGTTTGTCGCTGAAATCAACGAGGGTCATGACAGGCTTTAAATCTCCTGATGTCACTTCCACATAGGCGAAGAGGGTCTCCCCCGGGGATATACCGTTCAGGAAATGAAACCTGAAATCCCTGTCTTTGGATATGGTCCCCTTTGTTGACGATATGCCTTTCCCTCCTGTTTCGTCTCCCCTCTCGTTACGCACGAAATGGCTTCCCGCAGGTTTTGCTTTTCCCTTCAGGACCGAAGGAGCATCCACCCCGACCAGGATGCGGAATCGTCCTGCTGTATTGCGGCTGAAGGTGCTCCTGGCCAGTACTGTGTAATCACCTTTCTTCGTTATTTTATACTTGAATGCTGCGCGGTAACGTCCCTTATAGTCATCGTTCCAGATCAGCGATATTCTTATCGAACATCTCTGTTACAGAGAGAAGCGGGTCCCCTCCGGCAGCAATCGCCGCCTCTAAGGGATGCACGTACTCTGCCAGAACAGATGCGTTGTTAACTTCAGGTTTGAGCAGGGCGACAAGGGGATCAAGGATACCGTCAGGGTCTTCCATAAAAACGTAGAGTGTCTGACCACGCCTGAGTCCGGGGATCCGGTAGAGATTGGTCTCCTTCGGAGAGATTTCCCCCTCTAATTTCTGCACAGCCCCGGTTTCAATGGCAAGAGACAGATCAAGCCCTGCAAAGAAGGCAAGAACGAAGAGAACAAAAGTGGCAATGATGAGGCAGCGCTTCTTCATAGAGTTGTTCCCTGCTGCCCTCGTACCAGCCATGGCAGGCACCTCAGAACGTCCTGCCGAGATACAGATAGCCCGCAGCCCGGTCCTCGTCGTTCAGTCCCAGACCGAGATAGAGGGGTCCGAGTATCGTATCATACCCCAGAAAAATACTTCCGGCATAGACAAGGTCATCAAAGTCAAAATCTTCCTGCCATACATTCCCTGATTCCAGAGAACCGCCCAGATAGAGGTCTCCAAAAAAGGACTCACCTATTTTGTGGTAGGTAACAAGCCTTCCGATGGCCATACTCTGACCGCGGAGCTGATCTTGCCGGAAACCTGAAAGGCTGAGGAAGCCGCCCAGTTCAACCTGATCATAAAAAGGGAGATCTCTGCCAATGTGCGAAGCCGCCTCGACACTGAGAAGAACGGTCTGTTTTTTGAAGGTGAAGACACCCAGGACTGCCCCTTCGACTTTGTTGTAATTTATATCTGTGCCCAGCGACTCCAGAGCAGCAAGGGCCTCAATCCGTGCGTAATAGCCTTTATTTGGGAAATTCACGTTGTCAAGCTGATCAATCCCTCCCCGGATGACTATTCCCCCCCGTTCAACTCTATCATCAGGCAGTGCAAAATGACCTATTCTCGTTGATGCCTTGTAACTGCCATAAAGGAGTCCGACCCGTGCCTCACCATACATCTCCGGCTGGATACCGAGGTCAATTCCGAGCTCATACCCCGAAACCCGGTACTGGGCTACCCTGTCGTTGTCCTCAAAAACGTCAACAGGTCTCTGCTCCCACTGAGCGTAGGGGGATATAAAAAAGAGCCTGTCCTTCCTCAATGGCTGATAGAATTCCGAGTAGATGCCGCTGGGAGAACCGATATCTACCCGGGTTTTCCATTCAGCGCCAAGATGGTTGATCCATCTCCTTGTGTAATCCACAAGAAGATTGTATCTGCTCCACCCTTCGAAGTCGCTCTCCAGGGCCATGCCGAATCGTAGATAGTTGGGGCCCCAGGACTTTTCCTTTGCCTTCATTACAAGGTCATAGCCGTCCCCCTGCCCTTTCATCAAAAGGTCAACGCGCTCAAAATCCCCTGTACCATAGACATACCCCGCATTCTTCTCCAATTCCTCGATGTCGACTGTTTCCCCTTCCTCCATCGTCAGCCTGCTTTTTACTACCTCGGGGGAAATGCCGCTTTCTCCCTCCACCTCGACCTGCAGGGATGCGATCTTCACTTCCGTTACCCGGTCGCGGCGCTGTCTTCCCAGAAAAGCCTCATACTCGCTTTCGGGGACAGCATATCGTTTCAGACTTTTAATATGCTCACGCGCAGCCTTTTCCCCCATGCGGGCTCCTTCGACTGCGCGAGTAAAGTCTCCGGAGTCAAGGTCGCCAAGTTCGGGGTTGATGTAGACATCATCGGGACCAAGACTGGCAATCTGCTCCTCAACATTCTTTTTCAGCATGATGTCAAGCATCTGTCCCAGCACTGACAGTGCTCCTCCAATTTCTTCCCTTGTTCGAAGCGGCTTGCCAACATCAATGGCAATAATGATATCAGCGCCCATCTCCCGGGCAATGTCAACAGGAACATTCCGCACAATACCGCCGTCAATGAGAAGCCTGCCGTTGACTTCAACTGGCGGGAATGCGCCCGGCACTGACATACTGGCCCGTGCCGCATCGGCAAGTCGGCCATTTTTCAGAACGACCATCTCCCCTGTCTCCAGGTCCGCTGCAACTGCACGGTAGGGGATGGGAAGACGGTCAAAATCATCAATCTCCGCAGCATGGAGCATGAGCGTCTCAAAGAGCACATTCACCTTCTGGTCCTTGACAAGGCCTTTGGGCATCTGAATCTTGCCGTCCTTAAGCCCAAGCGTAAGACGGGAAAGAATCTGGTAATCCTCTTTTTTTCTCCTGAAATCAATGTCCTGCCGATCGGGATCACCGGAAAAGATATCATCCCAGTCCACAGCCGTCAGCACCGCTTCTATTTTTTCCGGGGAAAGGCCCGAAGCATAGAGGGCCCCCACAATGGCGCCCATGCTCGTTCCGGCAATGTAATCAACGGGTATCCTGAGTTCCTCGAGGACTTGCAGAACCCCGATATGTGCCGCCCCCTTTGCCCCGCCTCCACCGAGGACGAGGCCGATCTTCGGACGATTCTTTGTCTCCTCCTCTGCAGATACTGCGTCCGGTACAACTGCTGATCCCAGCGCCACAATAAGAATCAGGCACCAGAGGATCGCCCGTCCAAAATTCATGATTATCATTGCCTTCACCTCCTCAGACCTGCCTGTTGTTCTGTTCCTGTCCCTTACTCCGAATTGTCCGGAATGACCCTCATTGTCCTCAATTTCCAGAGATTTGTACGGCATTCTGCATACAATCACGAAGGACCTTTCTTCTCAGATGAACATCACGCTACTTACTTTTTTTTACAGATGCATAGGCCTCCTGGGCCATAGTCACCAGTTCCCAGTAGGGAGGGCGGTATCCATTGGTCTGCTCAAAGGCTGTTGCTGCTTCAATCACTCCCAGCTTCGTCTGCTTATGCATTTTACCGAGCCACTGGTTCTTGACGGCGTTCAGGGCAGGCATCCCTTCCGGAACAGGGCCTATGCCGCCTGCACTGTTTAAGGCCATGCTGTATGCTTTCAGGATCCGTGCCGGTGCAAGGAGATACCAGTCATAGGAAAGCGGGTCTCCCCTGTCAGCCCCTTCCAGCATCGCTTCAATAATAGCATTGTCCACATGATCATCCCAGAGGGCATTGATGTCCCGCCACTCTGCAACGACCACAAGCTGGGGATCGTACTCCAGATCAGCAGGCGCCTGGGTCTCAAAATGACGGACGCCAAAGTCAGCCAGCCATTTGACCACTCCCGGGGACGACATGGTTGTAAGAATATTCCAGATCGTTACACCGAATGAGGAATAGGCATGGGACGCAACCTCGGAGCAGAACTGTTTGGAGGGTTCCCGGAAATCCATCTCGAAATCATAGGGAATATGTCTCGTCTTGACCTCCTCATATGCCATCTGAGCGGCATGGTGAGGAATCATCGGGTCTTTCACCAGAAGGGGGTGATCAGACCTGACCCGCATCACCATGATGCGCAGCTTTACGTCCTTCAAATACTCTTCGAAGGATGAAATGACCACGCCCTGTTCTATGTGCGCTTCGATAATACTCGGTGTACCGGTGGCCTCATCAACATAGAGTAGCGCAATATGGGAGAAGTTCCCCGGATAATCATTGCCCCGTGCGATCAGTGCAGAGGTGGGCGCACCCCCTCGCGATATGAGGATATCACCGCTGTGGAGTGTAACTCCGGCATGCTCAAATGAAGGGGTCCGGGAGGGTTCCTTCCTGCCGAAGACGATTGGCGGTATTGATCCCTCCGGTGCCTGGAGTATAACCTCCTCCAGGGCAGTTCTTCCGCCGTATAAAAGCCGGTACAGGCGGTCGCGCACCAGGCGGTCGCTGACGTCCCAGTTTCCCGACGCCTGTTTTACTGCATCTCTTACAGAGATGACAAGTTCTGTGTAGGCTGGAAGTCGTTCAGGGCAGGCGGCAATCAGTGGTCCAAGACCGAACATATTCAGCTCAAGGTCATTGAAAAGCGGATCAGAAGGCATGAACTGCCCTTTCTCCACCATGGCACGATGCCGGTTTCCCTCCTGAAGTCGATCCTGAAGCTCTTGATCAACTGCGGGACACCCCGCTGATCGGGCTTCCCTGAATCTCCTTTCAAGGGCCTGCCACATCTGGTTCTGGTTCCAGGCAAAAGAGGTCTTCCCGGCTCCGCTCACCGGCACCACGTCTGTGACGGGGATAGACAACAGGAGATAGGCCGCTGAAACTGCAGCCGCTGTGATGAGGCCAATCTTTTTCCACCCCATAGATTCTCTTATCACTCCTGGTGTTTTCTCACCAGGGGAAAGGTATGCCTGAAATCCCTGTAACTTATTTCAGCACATTTTCCCTGTACAGGTTATCAATCATGACTTTAATAAATGAGCTGATCAGTGTATTGTCGCTCCCTTCGCGGAAGGTCTCTGAAATAGCCGACCACACCAGTTTCTCTGAAGAAGCTTCGTACAGATTGGTTTCAACGACGATCACTTCGTCCTTGACGGTATATCCAGGCTGATAAATGTAGTTGTAACTCCTGTGGTAATGATTGTGCCAGCCGCCGTAGTAGTGTGATGGCGGCGTATAGTAAGAAGTGCCCGGGACGTAAGTCTCCACCGTTTTCCTGTCAACGAGGCGGGTAATCAGTACTCCGTCTGCACCCAGTTCTCTTATTTTCTCTGCGAGATCTTTCTTGTCGATTTCCGCCTCAGATTGCAGGACCCTGTACCCTGCAATGGCCTCCGTCCCGCGCGCCTTTAACTGGGTGACAAAGTCGTCTTCAAAAAATCTTTTTCTGCCTGGATTCTTTATAACACCAATGACAAGTAGTGTATTGATCTTTCCCTCATAATTCCTGTCCACCCAGACATTCTTCATCGTCGTTGTGGCACAGGAATACAGTATGGCGACCAAGGCAGTGATCAGGATGACTGAGAACAGCCTGTTGTATTTCATGAACCTTACCTCCTTACCGATGCATCGCCTCTTATTTTCCTTTCAGTAAATGGCAGGAAAAACAATTGAGTACCTGCTGCTTTTGGGCTATAGGACTTCTGCAGCCTATTTAATAATATTGCACGTCAACTTCTTTTCATCACAAAATTGCAGAAGGGTGTCCTGGACAAAGTCTTTCATATATTTTTCCAATGGCTTCCCTCCACCCATTGTGGCAGTAAAGACTAGTCGGCAGCTGCTTTCACTGACAGGTCGTACTTTGAGTGAAGCCCATAATTCTTCACCGTTATCGGTTATTTTTGTAGCTTTAAATGTAAGTTTCTCTTTATTCTCTTCTCTGATCTTCAGATTGTTCGGGTTTCTCTTTTTCGCAATCTCAACCACGCTTTGCCAGACATTTTCAGCTTTATCATGTATTTCCATTGTTGCAGTATGTGATCTCTCAGAGGCCAGATAATCGATTGCAAACGTACTCTGGGCAAAAGAAAGGGACGTGCTTAATGCGATCAGACATGCCATTGACAGTAATAAAAGTGATACCCTAAGCACTCGTCCCTTGAGACCGTTCACGTCCTTTCCTGTAATTTTCATTTTCAATCTCCTTGAATGGTATATCCTGGTTCATAAACAGAGTTGCAACTCCTCAGATACCGTATCTCTGACAGACAATATGAAAGGAACCGCTCCTGTTTCAGTCACACCGTCTTTTCAGCTTTGGACTTTAAAAGTTGTAGAGAATGGTTATCCCTAAACCAGACTCATCAACATCATAGAGATACCAGCCGGGGGTCCCCCTGCCGCCTTCTTCGAATTCAACAGCCGTGTATTTGTAATAGAGGGTGCCTGACCAGTTTTTATAAAAATTCCAGGTTACCCCCGTTGATCCTAAGTAGGTCCCTTCCGAACCCCCAAATCCAGCATTGGCACTGGTGTTCCACGTCCAGGCATCCGCGAGCGGAACAGAAAGGGTAGAACCCAGAAGCACATCAATCCATGAATTATCGAGCTCCCTGAATTGAGAGGGATTACCTGTAATGGTAATTGCAGTTGAAAGTTCATGTTTCGTATACCGTAACCCTCCATCTACACTGACCGTGAAAGCTTGATCACTGTAGACCGGGTAACCGACTGTCAATTCAGCACCCGTTGCTGTAAATCCAAGAGTAGCGATTAACGAGCTGCCAGCTGGAAGTGCTCTGACTGAGGTGCCCTCGAGATCCATATACGCGAAAGAGCCCCGGATCATCCATGTGCCGTCAGTGGCATAGCCGCCAAATCCATAGGCTGTTTCCATAAGATCCTTAATATCACTGGAGTCAAGATCGACAGGAATATCAACAGAACCAGCAGCGTTTGTATGCACTCCCATATCTCCTTCAATGTTCAGCAGGAAGAGGCCTGTGCCGATCCCGTACTTCCATTCGGCTCGCCCATCTGAGGTGAATAAAAAAACAAGCGTCATCATTGAAACAAGCATTATAATTATGGACTTCTTCATTCCCGCCCTCTTTATTAATAATTTTTTCATTTTGTATTCTCCTTTCCTGTTACAGGTGTCTGTTTCATTTTATCTGTTCACACCGTCATGGTTCTTTTCATCCTATATTTTTTTGGTCACCTNCTCTGTAAAATGTATTCCATGCATGCATCAATCAGTGCCTCTCATTGTTATCTTGGGAACAGAAAGGTCAGCTGGATCCTCGCACCCCAGTCCTGGGGACCGTTGTCGGGTGAGTCAGCCCAATACCGGACACCGCCGCCGATTTGTATAATCTGGGGTCCGATCTTGAGAAGCTGCGCCACAGTGAGGTTGATCGGCACTGACCACTGCTCACTATTCCAGTCATAGGTGGACTCTGTGTTCAGTGCGAAGGTTGTCTTCGTCTTTGTTATGTACGTTAAAAAGGGCTGAATGAATGTGGAGCTGATATATGACCGGTCATCATCTCCGGCAAAGGACTCAACATGATTTATTAAAGCGCCATATGTCCATGGGCCAACCTGTCTCAATCCAACCGCTGTCGGCCCGATTCCCCATTTCTCGCCGCCCAGAACATCATCAGATGCCGTGGGTAGAAGGATCACAGGCCCCACGCCCCAGATCAGACCACGCGGGGTCGGCTCTTTCGGTGAAAAGAAGAGGCTCTGCAGGATATCTCCTATCCCTGACTCCCCCATCCCAACAACAGGAACATCGGACTGATCGATAACCGGCAGGATCGTTCGTGAAATCAGGTTCCACTTTTCATTCAGTGAAAAAGGAATAACCGGCTGTATATTAATGCGCCAGACTGAACCATCCTCATTGGGTCCATAGTTTTCATCATAGTTTGCCTGGATGGGGACGCTGATCAGCGAAGCTACTGGGTTGGCCAGCTTCTTGGCAAGTTCAGCTTCATCCTCCTCCGCCCATAGCGGAGCAGCAATCAGAATGATGACCGTGCACAGCACAGCTCCCATACTTTTTACCCTGTTCCATGCCTGCATATCCTTTAGCATCTCCCTTCACAATTATTGTTCCGTCTGTTATGAAAATTGTATGTTCACTGAATTATGAATATATTTAAGGTTAAGGTTATCACCTTTTTAAATTAATTTCTACTAAAAATAGGGGGGGGAGGGCTCTTTTTTTTTATGTATTTTTTTGTAGTGACTTTCTGCAGGATTATGCTCAAAAGGCTGATTCTTCTAGGGCAGGGACCAGGCAACAACGAAATTGCTACGAAACGATTCCCTTCACCCGAGACAGTCAAAAAACACGTATATAACATCTATCAGAAGTTGTATGTAAAAAGCAGAGTAAGCGCGATTGCGAAGGCGAAGGTGTTGGGGATTCTTCCCCCAGGTTGATATATCTGGAATGTAGGGGCGAAGAGCCCTTCGCCCCTACAGGGTGACCGGGTGCAATTGAAGACGCCTTAAGGGCAGGGTGATTAAGGGGGTCAAAGGCTGCTCCCAAAACCGGGGGGCTTGCCGTTGAAAATGAATATGATAGAATGTGCATAGAAAAGTCATTGCGTGTCGTCCGTATGTGTTTAGTTATAATGAACCCTCTGATATCGGGGAACAGAGAAGTGAAGGAGATGAAGAAGGCTGCCAAGGCATTGGAGGACAAGGCCCGCATGGAAGTTGCACACAAGAAGGCGATGTCGGATTAAGAAAAGGTTAACCCGGGCGTGATAATGCAGCATCATGAAGAAGGCAAATAAACACAATAAAAGGAGGAAGCCATGAGGACATTAAAGACATTAACGGTCGTAGTTACTGCTCTCAGCTTAATGCTGATGAGTGGAGTACCGGCAATAAGCGGAGAACAGAATTCAGGGTTTATGGATAACTATCCGGACTTTGAACCGGACAAGGACCAGAAGGGTGCAAAGATTTACAACAAGCCGGGCACGGATTTAAAGGCCTACACAAAACTCATGATCGACCCTGTAGAGATATTTTATGCAGAGGATTCAAAGTACAAGGGAATCAGTCCCGATGATCTGAAGACACTGGCTGATGCCTTCCGCGCAGCAGTTGTCGAAGAGCTTGAGCCCGACTACCCGGTTGTGAGCAAGCCCGGACCGGGTGTCCTGGGACTCCGACTTGCAATTACAAATGTGCATGCGCAGAAAAAGAAACGCGGTCTTCTTGGCTACACCCCCATCGGTTTTGTAGCTACAACAGCCAAAACACTTGTAGCTGGACAGAGCATCTCCCTTGTGAATGCAACTATCGAGGCTGAAATGCTTGACGCTCAGACGAATGAGAGATTAGGCGCCCTCATCGACAGCGGCCCTCATTCCCCTGATGACAAGGAGAAGAAGCTCACATCATGGGAAGAGCTTGAGAACATGGTAAAATTTTATGCAAAGAGGTTCAGGGCACGGATGGACGCGGCACATGCAAAGTAAGGGAATGAACAAAGACGCAATGAATGTCCATCAATGCAGCAATGCAGGAGTCTCATAAATNAGGTTCTCATCACTGCTATAGTTGATATGGTAATGGACATAAAATATAGGAACATCCAGAAAATTCGGAATAGCACTGAAAATAGTTAAGACTAACTTGAATTAAACTGAAATATAGTCAGATCTGTTAATAGATAAGTACTTTTGTTTTAGGCGGAAAATTCCCTTATTCCCTTTAAAGGTGCTTCGCGATCCGATTGACAGGACCGTGGATCAACAGATAGGGGACAAAGGCCGGCCAACGGCGGGCCGGCCTCAGAATAAGAGAAACAAATGCTCTTAGGTCGATAAGCGCTAATCAGTAATCGCCTGCACTGCCGGCGGCTCATGCTCGAATGCACCCTTTTCCGGGGTCAGATCTTTTGCACCCGTTCCCGGAAGTATTTCAAAGCCCATATCAAACTGGATCAGCATGGTCTTCAACTGATCATAGGGCTTGCGGTCGCCGACCAGTTTGGCCTTGCCGGCTTTGATCTGGTCATCAAATGTAACCGCTCCCATCATGGTCTTCTCGAGATCAGCGCGGTCAATGGTAATGGTCAGGTCCGGCTTCTCTGCCTGAACCCCCTCGATGTTGGTAAGCGTGGCGTTGCTCAATTCAACGACGAACTTCTCGCCGTTGTCGGGCGTCACCAGATTGATGACGAAGTCTATCCCTTCAGCCTTCTTGTAGTCCAGGCGAATGCCCAGGAAATCAAGCCAGAGTTCGGTGGTCATGGCACTGATCATGTCGGGGCCACCGGTCTTAGGTGAGGCTCCGGCAGGAATGCCGTTACGCAATTCGTAGGCGCCGGCCAGGAAGCTGTTACGCACACTGGGGCTCTCCTTCGAGTAGCCGATCTGTTCATACACATCAGCCAGCAGGTCCTTGCCGGCCTGGTTGTCAGGTTCCGCAAACACCAGCTTGTTGAGAATCTCCATGGCATGACGATACTTTCCCTGATTGTAGAGTTCTTTGCCCTTTGCGATGATCTTGGCCGAGCCGCCCATCATCTCCACATAGAGAGGTGCAGAATCTCCTGGCGACAGCGGGATCAGGGTTGCCGGGTTGGCATCCCAATAGCCGAGGTAACGATTGACTACCGCACGGCTGTTATGTTCTTCCGAACCATGATAGCTGTGAGCCGCCCACTGTTTCTGCAGGCTCTTTGGCGGCTTGTAGACATTGTGGATTTCGTTAACTGTTACACCCTGGTTGGCCAGGTGCAGAACTTCGTTGTTGAGATTGGCATAAATATCCCGTTGAGCACGCATAACTTCCTGGATGCGGTCGTTGCCCCAGCGCGGCCAGCTGTGCGAGGCGAACATCACCTCCGCCTCCGTTCCAAAACGATAGAGGGCTTCGTTGATATTCTTTGACCACTTGAGGGCATCACGCACCAGAGCGCCGCGCAGGGTGTAGATGTTGTGCACGGTGCCGGTGATGTTCTCGGCAGCCCAGAAAGCCTTCATCTCGGGGAAATAGGTATTCATTTCCGCAGGGGCCTCTGTGCCCGGGGTGTTCTGGAAAATCATCTTGACGCCATCGACAGTCATTTCCTCGAAGTCTTTTTCAACGATCACAGACGGCGGAATGAGGCCAAGGTTTCCTGCAGCAGTGTTCTTGCCGATCGACTGGTCGACATGACCGAAGGGACTGCGTGGTAGAAGCACGCCATACTGGTAGAACATGCGACGGGTCATGGCATTGCCTGCGTAGACGTTCTCGGAAACTGCATGATCCATGAAACCGACAGGAGCAATAACCGGGACCTTGCCACTGCGCACATCCGCCTGGTCCACGACTCCGCGTACCCCGCCGAAGTGGTCGCCGTGGGAGTGCGAATAAACCACGGCGGTGACCGGACGATCGCCGAGTTGCTCATTGATGAACTTCAGCGCAGCGGCAGCCGTTTCCTTCGCAGTTAGCGGGTCGAAAATAATCCAGCCGGTATCGCCTTTGACAAAGCTGATGTTTGCAAGGTCGTAGCCACGAACCTGATAGATTTTGCCGGGCAGGACCTCGTAGAGGCCGTAGGCCATGTTGAGCACGGCCTGACGCTGCAGCGATGGATGGATAGTGTCGTATTCCTTGTCGGTCAGCAGAAACTCGTAGCTGCCCATGTCCCAGGCAACGTGGCCGGCTTCGGCCATGATCTGCTTGTAATCGGGGGCCGCAATGAAGCCTTTCTTTGATTCATCGAAATCGCGCTTGTCCTCGAAGGGCAGGGATTTGCGAAGTCCGTTTTGCAGCTCAATGGTAAATTTCGACGGCATCTTACCCTTGGGATCGAAGTGTTTCGTTGGATCAGCCTTAACGATACCTCCGCCCCCTGCAGCGAAAACAGTCCCGGCAAATACCAGGGATAGAATAATAAGAAAAACGGTGTTCTTGAGCATAAATTTCATTCTTCGGCTCCTTTCATTTGTGGTTAGCACAGTTATGGTTACTGCTTTATTCTCCTTTCATTATTGAAGATATGTTCCGGTCAGACATACACTTTTCTTGCCAGTAAGAAAAGTTTTTACATTGTAGGCATAAAATTTCTGTTTGTGTATGATTTAAATCATGAAGATTCGATTAAAATACGCAGTCGAAAAAAATTTAACTCCACTCATATCAATAGTTAGATGTATAACATAAAAAAGTGACTCCGTCAAAAAACAAATTGATTTACCTAATGCATCAATTGTAATTAATACTTCAAAAGTGGGGCTCTCTCTTTTTTCTATCTTGAAAACCTCATCGTCCCTGAATCGTATTTCAGGTTACGACTCAAGAAGACGGAGACATCACCTTTTTTATTATCACCTTTCACCGACACTATTATTGAAAATCTTAACTTGACATTAGGATTTTCAATATTGTATGTTTTATCCATGATTCCGCGTCCTGACGCGCTCAAGCGCATTACCGGCGTTTTCAGTATTCAACCAATCGCAGCTCTTTTGGGTCCCCGCCAATGCGGTAAGACCACTCTTGCGAGGATGATTGCGGAACTCGAGCCGTGCACCTATTTCGATCTTGAAAACCCTGTTGATGTCCGTCGACTGGAGGCTCCGATGAGAACTCTGGAGGGTCTCTCAGGATTGGTCGTCATCGATGAGGTCCAGCGCCGGCCCGAACTGTTCGAATTGCTCAGGGTCCTGGCGGACCGGCCCCGGAATCCGGCCCGGTTCCTTCTTTTGGGTTCCGCTTCTTCCCACCTGGTCAAGGGTGTATCGGAATCTCTTGCGGGGCGAATCGGATTCATAGATCTCTCCGGGTTTAACCTTCGGGAAGTGGATGGGGAGCAATTTGCTCTCCTCTGGTTGCGAGGCGGATTTCCAAGATCATTTCTGTCCGTTGACGAACCTGCCAGCATGGCGTGGCGCGAGGATTTCATACGCACCTTTCTTGAACGGGATATTCCCCAGCTCGGGATTACAATTCCGGCAGAAACACTGAGACGTTTCTGGACCATGATCGCCCATTACCACGGACAGGTTTGGAACGCCGCACAATTTGCCAGATCGCTCGGAACATCTGAAATCACTGCTCGCCGGTATCTTGATATTCTTGCCGGCGCCTACATGATCAGAATCCTCCCCCCCTGGTTCGAGAACCTTCGGAAACGACAGGTCAAGGCCCCCAAGATCTACATTCGCGACAGCGGGATTCTACACACTCTGCTTCAATTGCGCACCATGGCTGATCTCCAGTCCCATCCAAAATTCGGGGCCTCGTGGGAGGGTTTCGTTCTGGAGCAGATTATAGCGATGCTGGAAACCAGGGATACCTATTTCTGGGCAACCCATGCCGGTGCCGAACTGGACCTTTTGGTGATGGTCGCTGCAAAACGCTACGGGTTTGAATTTAAATATGCGGATGCACCCGGCCGAAGCCGTTCCATGCACACTGCCATCCAGGACCTTCGTCTTGAGCACTTGTGGGTGATTTACCCCGGCCATCAGGAGTACCCTCTCGACGACAAGATCTCTGTCATACCCATCGATTCTCTCTCTCGCATTGTGAACGGCCTCCAGCAATAATTTCACGTTGACCGTGAGCCCGTGTTTAGCCAGTTCTATTTTGAAAACTGCATCGTCCCTGAATCGTATTTCAGGTCAATGTAGAGATCACCGTCACGGATAAAATAAATTGCCGCCCCAGAAAGTCCCCGCACAAACTCATCCTCCAGTGAACCTTCGGGGCATGCTGCCATGGTTGAGTGGGTTATCTCCATGGAAAGACGCTTCTCTTCCGGGGAATATGTATAAGTGCCCCCTTTCATATTGCAGTCAGCCTTTGCATTGACTGTACCGTCTTCACGAAATTCAACGGTATAGTTCTTCGGATCGGCAGGCACTGCCTTCCTGTCGTCATTGTAGAGGGTCTGAACCCAGTGCCAGACCGTGCCGGTGATTTTCTGAGTGGTCTTCTCCGATGCCTTACCGGGAAGAGGGACAAGCCTGTTTTCCTTCACGGCAAAACCCTTGACCACCTCAGAGGAGGGACAGCACATGGGGTCCAGGGGTCCGTGCGTTTTCATCATAACAACGACTGTATCGCCGCTTATTGCAACAGACTGGACTTCTACCCGGTCGCCAAGGAGAACGGTATCAGTATTCACCCATCCTTCGACTTCCTTTGTAAGAAGGGCAAGATCACGGAATGTGCCGCTGCCTCCCGGGTCCGTGACGAGGACAACGGCACCTGTTTCCCTGCCATGCACCTTTCCAAAAACCCTCTTGTCACCCAGTCTGATGACTGTCTCTGTAGCAGAGCCCGGGGCTGCCGGTTCCCGGTATGCTCCATTGGAGAGCGTCGCCTTGCCCGATGGAATCCATCGTGACAGAAAGGTCATTGAATTGAGATCGACTGCAGCGCTGTCTCCCCGGGCACTCGTGAAGCGGGCGAGAACTTCCCTGTCCTTAATCAAAAGCAAAGCACCATCCCTGATTTCCCATGACCGGGTCTGCTCAAGTGCCTGCATCAACTTCAATTCCACCTCACCGGCTTCTCCCTCGCAAAACATTCGGCTGGCCCCAACAGGGCCGAACTTCAGTGCAGACCCATCGAGATCATAGCTGCCGAAAAAATTGTTGCAGCCGGCAAATCCCGTGACCTGTTTCTTTGAAGGATCAAAGATGATATGGGGCTGTTTTTCACCTGCAAGGGGTGAAACAGGTGAGCCGCTCACCTCCACAAGCTGCCATTCGGGGCCTTCGATACCATTGGCAGCAGTCCTGATGCCACCTGTTTCACTTTTAATAGAGGAAACCGGCACCAGACTTAATAACATTGCACATAAAAAAATAGCGCTTCTTTTCATCATCTTACCCTCTTCCTTTCACCAGCCAGCCAAGCATCAGGAGACCAACGGCTGCGATCCAGCTGCCGGCAACGCGCACAACGATACGAGACCACAGTGCTCTCAGGCTCACGACCTGGGCGGCTATCAACGTTATGACAATGAATACTGCGATCGCGGCGCC
>JGI2160J19893_10000364_pt1 | contig 15653 bp, 15 predicted proteins | sample DeeMarSeWOR28_12_FD_19893 | JGI IMG/M metagenome (IMG submission 19893)
TGAGCTGGTGAATATTGGCATTCAGAATGGCCAGATCGTCAAAATAACGATGGATGCCCTATCCTCAGGAGAGCAATCCATCGATGCTCAGGGAAGGCTGGTAATCCCGCCATTCTTTGAGTCCCATTTTCACCTGGACAATACGCTCATTTGGGGTGATTACAAAACGCATGATCTAAGTGAGGCCATTGAGGCGTTTTCAAGAGCCAAAGTAGATATGGATACAGCTGACATCGTTCGCAGATCCACCGAAACATTGCGCATGTGCCTTGCGAACGGCGTCTTCTGGCTTCGCTCGCATGTGGACATTGAACACGATGTCCAGCTAAAATTGCTCGAGGGCGTCAAAGCCGTCAGGGAATTGTTCGCCGGGATCGTTGATGTTCAGATTGTTGCCTTTCCGCAGAACGGGATGGCGCGGGATCCCGAAACCGTGGAACTAATGCACGCTGCGATGGAAAATGGCGCTGATATTGTGGGCGGTATCCCGCATTTTGAACGAGACATGGATGATGCAGCCAGGCAGATCGAGATCGCCTTCCAGATCGCCAAGAAATATGACGCCGATATTGATATGCACGTCGATCAGAAGGATGATCCATATTGGCAATCATTGGAACTGCTCGCCCAGAAGACAATCGAGGAAGAGTATCATGGACGGGTCAATGCCGGTCACTGCTGCTCAATGGCAGCATGGGATGAAAAGATCTTCCAGCGCATCCTCCCAAAGGTAAAAGAAGCCCAGCTTACCATCACGACCAATGTGCTGACAAATCTGATCAAACAGGGCCGGGCAGACCCGCCTCCAGTTCGACGTGGGATACCACGCCTGGCTGATCTGATCAATGCGGGCGTTAATGTCACCTGTGCAACTGATGATATGAAGAATATGTTTTATCCATTCGGCACTATGAACCCGCTTGAAGTGGTCCACATCGCGGCCCATGCGGGCTATCTTACAACGAAGGACCTGCTGCAGTCCGCATTTGAGATGCCCCTCTATAACGCAGCCAGGCTATTCCATGTTGATGACTATGGGATTGTGGAAGGAAACACTGCCAATCTCCTGATTCTGCCGGTCAATTCGATTGTGGATGCGATCCGCTTCCATCCTTCCCCAACCCTGGTGATGCGCGCAGGTAGGGTACTCGTACAAACTGAAGTTCAAAGGGAGATAGATCTTTCAATTCCAATATAGCAAGGTCGCGAAAATCGCTCCAGGAAAGTTCACCCCATTGTCGTGTTGTCATCAAGCACTCCTTATTCAAAGTCAGTATGGGAAAAAATATAACCACAGTTGGATAGGGTGAACACAGATCTTTTCTGATTATTCAAAGGTTTTTATGTTCTTATCCGTATTTATCCTGTTTATCTGTGGTTTTTGCTTAATTTTTTGTTGATCCGTAATCATGTTTTTTATTCATCTCCAATTCAAAATCTTTCACTTTCTCCCTAGAATCAAACCGCAACATTAAAATAACCGCTCAATACCATCTGTTGGCGGTCTTTTTGGATCGAAAGACACCGGAAGAACTCAAACCAAGAATTGCTTTTATTCAATCAAAAGAACCAATTTCGATCCCCAATTGATCCAGCTTTCCCCTTTGCTCAAAGCGGAGAGATGCNAAAAATCGCTCGATAGGCATATCAAGCGATTCTTGTGGACGGTGTTGGACGAAACTTGTATCCCGGTTTATCAGCATAGAGACGAACCGCCTTCCCCATTATTTTGGGACAAAAACCATCAATGGGGGTAATGAGTCTCGAAGGAATTACCTGTTTGGAATGTTATTTCTGTCTCCTGAATTCCTCAAATTTCGTCGGTATAATATTTTAACTCCCCGAAAATGTATATTTCAAAAATATGTTGCACCTATTTTTCGATAGATTCTATACAGATTGCACCAGATAACACCGATAGGAAAGGAGACTCATTGCTCCTTAATTAAGCAAAGTATTTTCCTTTGTATATGGCTGGTGGGGGACGCAACAATACCAGCCAGTTTTCAACTACTAGAAAATCTGAGACCTTCGCAAACCAGGCCTTACAACAAACCCAATACTACCAGGAGTATCAAAGGCAGAAGAATCAGGTTAGCCGCAGTATGAGCTATGATCGGGAACCAGGTGCTGCGGAAGTACTTGGCCGGGAGAGCAAATAAAATTGCCCCGTCAATAGCCGCTGGAAGAATGATCCAGGGCTCATGTAAGTGAAAGAGACCAAAGAGTACACCGTTTGCCACCCAATCCCACCTGCCGAACGCTCCTGCCATCTTTGGCAGTAACACACCTCGGAATAAAAACTCTTCGCCAAAAATGTTGAACACCAGCAAGAGGAGGACGGATACAAAGAAGGTCCAGTTGCCTGCCAACTGCGCCATCATCTCGGGTGATCCCAATATCGCCTCGAACGGATCGAAACCAGGCGGCGGAGCAAAGAAAGGCAAGATTCCCATCCATAGGTTTCTCAGGAGAGCACCATAGGTTTGTTGGGAGGCTATGGCGAGGATGACAATCGGGATCAACCACAACCAAAGCTTGCGCCTGGGAACACCCTTCTTGGGATCAAGTGGTGCATTAAGCCGCAAACGTCGCCGAACAGTCGCCCAGCGGAGGTCGCCTTCTTCGCGGTAGACAATTACCAAAGATAGTACAAATATCCATATCAATCCAAGGCTCATCAGGATAACTCGGGTGATACCCGCTCCCATAGGATCTACCACCCGATCAGGCGTTAGTGCTGGATAAATTACCCAACCAAGGATACCCATGGGGAGGGCTGCAGCAGCCCAAAGACCGAGGATTTTAGCCAGAGAATATTGATTTTCTTCCTGGACTGTGTTCCATGAGTTTGAATCGGAAATCGTTGTGTTCACCATTATTTATTTTCTCCTTTAGTTCCTGGACAAAAAAAGAACCAACAATTGTTGGTCCTTAGATAATTCAATGCCTAGTGGATAGCTCCCTCCTTTCGCTTGGTCGCATTCGAAGAAACATCACATTATTAATCTCTAATTAATAATAACATAGCGGAATTTATTCTATCCTCTCCAACACTTCTTGGCAATGGATTTGGAACAATGAACCCAGGTTCGTTAGATCTAACAATAAAACTGGGTATTGGACTAACGCGGGAGGGTGATATCTATACGCCCATCCCGCAATCCCAACACTTGTGTGTTGGGGCGAACCAAAATCAGCTGATTTTCATTCAATAGATCCAATTTCGACTCCCATTTGATCCAGCGTTCCCCTTTGCTCGAAGCGTAAAGAAGCCAAAAACCGCCCGATATCATCGAGCGGTTCGAGTTGTGGACGGTATTGGACGAAACTTGTATCCCGGTGCATGCGCACCGGGGCGAACCGCCTTCCCCTTGATTATTCGGTGAAAGATAATCTTGGGGGCAATGAGTCACGAAGTGATGACCTATTTGGAATGATAATTCTGACATTCGATATCGTCAAGTGACGCTGGTGTTACCTATTCCTTAATGGCTCACAATTGAATTCTAGCTACCAATTTCTCCTGCAGAATTCGGTTGGTATTCATAGTGGTATGTGCAGCGAGTGCTTAGTTTTTGTTATTGTGTTCAATAGTTATGACTACTTTTCCTCGCGCGTGTCCACCTTCAAGATATCGGAGAGCTTCAGGGACCTCACTCAATGGGTAACGTCTATCTATAACCGGTACTACTTTGCTGGCTTCGAGAAGCTCTTTCAAATAAGCCCAATCTTTTTGGTTTGGATTCCCATACATAGCCCCCAGTTTCTTACTCCCAACTGTTGAAATCAAAGGTCCCAGGAGTAAAGCTATAAAATATTGAGCATAGGAACCTCCGGTACAAACATAAATACCATCGGAACTTAACGCACGCCTATATTCTGAAATCGAATAATTTCCCCCAGCAGCAAGGATCAAGTCATAACGCTGCCCACTCTTGGTGAAATCTTCTCGAGTGTAATCAATGACCTGGTCTGCCCCAATCGAGCGTACCAGGTCTAATTTCCCCGTGCTGCAAACGCCAATCACCTCAGCCCCGAATGATTTGGCAATCTGCACTGCAAACGTGCCCACACCACCAGAGGCACCAACTATTATTACCTTACCTCCTGACTGAATCTGACCATGATCGCGAAGACCCTGCAGGGCGACGAGTGCTGCCATAGGTACGGACGCTGCACCCTCAAATGACAGATTGGTTGGCTTTAGTCCTAGATTGTCTTCAATAACACACCTATACTCGGCAAAAGCGCCAAAATTGCTCAATCCGAATACTTCATCACCTGGCTGAAACTGCTTGACGTTTCCCCCTACCGATTCTACTCGCCCCGCTATGTCATCTCCGAGTATCTTATGTCTTGGTTTTAGAAGCCCCCCTCCCATTAGGCGCTGCAATGGTTCACCTCTCAAGACAGGTAAGTCACCAAAATTTACGGATGCCGCATGGACTTTTACCAGTACTTCGTTGTCCTTGGGAATAGGTTTTTCTACCTCTTTGAGCTGGAGAACTTCCGGTGGTCCATATTTTTCATATACAATGGCTTTCATTTGGGAATCCTCCCTTGAACGTAGATGTGCTCATTTATACCTAGATCATATCTATTTAGGCAGAATCAGACGCGATTGCAGTTGGATTGAATCCTTTAACGATCAGCCATACAATTAGAGTCCATTCACTCAAGACTAATGGAAGAACAAAAATCGGGTTCGGTGAGCCGAACAGAAATACTGAACCTGCAGGGAACAATAATGCTCCGATAAAGCCCCAGGCCGATAACCATCGAGGAACGAGTTTTGATTTATACAACAGATAAAAAAACATCAGAGAACTCAGGCTAATTGTGATTGCCCATAACACATCGTACGCCCAATCATGTAATGCTAGTAATAGATCGCCAGTAGTTTGAAAATAGGGAGTATCCGGAGATCCTTCCTCCATAAATTCCATACTTAATGTCAATAGAGTTAATATGGCCAGGATAGCAATAATAATGAGTATGCCCTCAACAATCCTTGCACCAACGAACCCAAGAGCTAAAGCTTCATTGTACTTCTTCAGGATTGGATACATCACAATTGCAACTCCAGCGATCAGAAAGGCACTAATAAAAAAGAAGAGCGATCCAATTATCACGCGGTTTTCATTGGCAGAAACTTGAAGAAGATAATCCGGAGCCTCAAGAATTGGTGTTAACAAAAAATACCTTATCATGCCTGAAAGAATCCCAATCATGTATATTACTCCCACAGTTCTTGCTGTCTTTCTGCTTGTAATCATTTTTTCTGTGGTAGTCATCGTTTTCTCTCCTGTTTGACTTAACGAGATTGGTGAAATCTTACGCTTTCAATGTAGCAACCATGTGGTATTAGTGTCATACACCGAACGTGATTATCAGGGAAATAATTTTCGGTGTAGACCTCCATCCAATCGCTCAATCAGACGCGGTCGAGGGGCGAGTTTTGGCCGGATGGGTGGACATAGGGTTAGGTGGAGAGATGTTGTTCCAAAGTTAAATTCACCTTCCAAGGTGACCAGAAAAAAAGAACCAACACTGTGTTGGTTCATCATTAGATCATTGCTCAGGATAGCTTTACCTCCTGGTTGGTGGCTACATTGGATATATAGAAACGCGTTGCCGCTATCCTGGATTATAGCACGTAGGTTCTGTATTGGATTCCTTACTAACATTTCGATGGGCAGTTCGAATTATGCGGGAGGGTATAAACCCATTCATCGTTTCAAAATCGTTGTTTCTGGCTATAGGACTCGAACCAAAATTTGCTGATTTTCACTCAGAAGTTCCCCATTTCGATCCCCAATTGATCCAGCTTTCCCCTTTGNTCGAATCGTAGTGAAGCCAAAAACCGCCCGGTATCATCGAGCGGTTCGAGTTGTGGACGGTATTGGACGAAACTTGTATCCCGGTGCATGCGCACCGGGGCGAACCGCCTTCCCCTTGATTATTCGGTGAAAGATATTCTTGGGGGCAATGAGTCTCGAAGTAATTACCTGCTTTGAATGATAATTTGGACTTCCGCATTCGTCAAGTGACGCTGGAGTTACCTGTTCAGCGTGTGCTATGGGGGTATAAAGATTACTCTCTTAAATAATTGTTGTGGTCAGCTAATTTGGAACAAAAATGTTGTCATAAACGTCATAATTGTGAATTATTTCTCAAGTCTTGTTATAATAAAATTGGAGGCCAAAATGATAAAGATAAGTACGATGTTTATGATTATTACTATTCTGATCGCAGGTTGTGTTAGCGCGACAGAAGCAGATACAGAATCAGCGGAATGGAAGACTTTTACCAATGATCAATATGGCTATTCATTTGAGGTGCCCGCATTTTGCTTTGAAGGACCGCTACCTGGTGAATGCAAACAGTCTCCTCCAGACGAAAGAGCCGAGGAATGTTTGTGCTTTGTAGATGGAACCAATCCGGATAGTGTTACGTTCCAGAACATCACTATAACAAATGAAGGGTTCCCTATGGCATCAATTGATATTACGTCCCCTGATACCCCTGCATATTCACCAGCTGAGGGTGCGGATTTAGTTTCATTCATTCAACAAGAATGGAGTTGGATGGATCTTGAAGAATTACCGGATGAGCCGAACTTGGATTTAGATGGCCTCCCTGCAATCAGTATGGCATACGTCGGATCGCAAGGTGGTGCATCCGCCCAGGTAATATTTTTCATCAAGGAGAATAAGTTATTCACAATAACGATGGCTACTAACCCAAATAAAAAAATGGCTTATTACGAGCATTTTCTAGAGTCTTTTGAATTCAGTGATTAGAACTAGAAACAAGACTCAAAACTAAATTACTGATTTTCAATCAAAAGAACCAATTTCTACCCCCAATTGATCCAACTTTCCTCTTTGTTGAAAGCGAAGTGATGCGAAAAATCGCTTGACAGACCTGTCAAGCGATTTTTGTGGACGGTATTGGACGAAACTTGTATCCCGGTGCATGCGCACCGGGGCGAACCGCCCTCCCCATTATTTTGGTGGAAATTTCAACAATGGGGGCATTGTGTCACGAAGAAATTACCTACACTGAATGATAATTCCGCTCCCCTACCTCGTCAAGTGACGCTGGCGTTACCTAAAAATTGGTCGTATTTTTTCTAACTCATTTTCAAGCCTCATTTTTTTACTTCCATTCGTTCTTTTGAATCATTATTCTGAGCCCCATTCTATCCACATAACTGAAATCAGTGGCAAGCCCAGGGAGTAAAGCCGACGCAGCAGACCATGCAAAGCAGCCTGGTCGACTTTGCCGGTCAAGGTGGTTACCGGAAGACCATCTACATCGCTATCGATGGTAATCGTTATTTTCCCGACCCAGTCTGACCAACTAGCGTCATGGTGTCCCGGCACTTTGATTTGGTAGGTTGCCGGTCGGTCCAAGGTAAGCTTCTGTCTGACTTGCTTCATACATGTCTCCTACGCNAATCCCAAAACAGCACCAAGGATTAAGAAGGCGAAGAACNCACTTTGTGCTGAGTGAACGATGATGGACATCCACGTACTGTGGAAGCGCCATGCTGGGAGAGCAAAAAACAGGGCACCACCAACGATGGCAGTTAGAATACCCCAGGGTTGGTGTAAGTGAAAGAAACCAAAAAGAACGCCATTAGCTACCCAGCTCCACTTACCAAAAACACCTTCCATCTTCGGTAGCAATACACCTCGGAATAGAAATTCTTCCCCGAGGATGGTATTGAATAATGAGAATACGACAAACAAGGCCAAGAACCACCAGGCGCCCACCAGTTGTTCCAGGATTTCTTGCGATTCAAAGATCGCGGCAAAGTTATAGCCCTGAGGCTCAGCTAAAAAAGGGAATATCGATACCCAAAGGTTGTCGATTGTAGATCCCAGTACTGCATCTATCAGGGCGATCCCAATGATGGCTGGTATAACCCACAACCAGAGCCTGCGCCGTTGTTCACCGGTTTTTGGATCCCGTGGAGTGTTAAGTTGGAGCCTCTGTTTGACGGTCGCCCACCTCAGATCGCCTTCTTCTTGACGGACAATGATCATGGAGAGGACAAACAACCAGATCAAACCAAGTGTGAGTAATACCACTCTGGTGACGCTTGAGCCGAGAGGATCTAACTCAAAATCGGGCGCCATGAGTGGAAAGACGACCCAACTCAAGATGGCCATCGGCAGGGCTGCCGTAGCCCAGATTCCGAGGATCTTGGCCAGGCTGTACTGATCTTTTGTTCTAACTACTTTTTGGGATGCATTTGTAGTCATTATTGTTCTCCTTTTATGATTTGTAATGGATGGAGGCGGTAACCTGCCTTCCGGTTCAATAATTAACTATTACGCTTTTAGCATAAACGCAAGATGGTATTAGTGTCATACCCCAAAAGTGCTATTCAGGGGGTTAATTTTGGATTTTGAGAGGGAAAATAATACGGGCCAGCAGATAGCGGCCCGTATTTTGAGATAGGCGAGATTACGTATCAATCTTGCGATACTACTCTTTCCCGTCTTTATAAATAGTCACAAACCAAAGTACTCCAACCCCCGTAAAGAATAATCCTAAACCACCAATGATAAAAAACACCAATTGAACTGCTACTAGAGCCTGTTCCATGTCATCCTCCTTCTAGTCTTTTGCTGTTGTACTTCAAAGTCCAAAAAGTTTCGGAGGAACGGTTTGTCATTACAATTCCTCCTGATTTATCAAGAATCGTTATTATGCTCCACCGTTATTACTACTTTTCCTTGAGCGTGTCCACCTTCAAGATACCGGAGAGCTTCAGGGACCTCACTTAACGGGTAACGTCTATCTATGACAGGTACTAATTTGCCGGCTTCAAAAAGCTCTATCAAAAAAAACAGAATCTTTTTGGTTTGGTTTCGGCATCACGACACCAATTTTCTTACTCCCGGTCATTGAAATCAATGGTCCCAGGAACAGAGCTTGGAAATATTGGGCCATGGAACCTCCGATACAGACATAAATCCCCTCGGGACTCAATGCACGCTTGTAATCAAAAATCGAACGGTATCCCCCAACTGCAAGAATCAGGTCATAACGCTGCTCTTTTTGGGTGAAATCTTCCTGAGTGTAATCAATGATTTCATCTGCACCAATTGAGCGCACCATGTCCAACTTCCTCGTGCTGCACACGCCAGTGANTTCAGCCCCGAATGATTTGGCAATCTGCACTGCAAACGTGCCCACACCACCAGAAGCACCAACAATCAAAGCCTTTTGCCCTGGCTGAATCTGTCCTTTATCGCGAAGGCCTTGCAGTGCGGTGACTGCCGCAAAAGGTATGGTCGCTGCTTCCTCGAATGTCATACTGGCCGGTTTCAACGCCAAATATTTTTCATCAGCACATACATACTCGGTAAAAGCGCCAAAAACGCTTATTCCGAATACCTCATCACCTGGCTGAAACTGCTTGACGTTTCTGCCAACCGCTTCAACCCGACCCGCTATGTCATCTCCGAGTATCTTGTGTCTTGGTTTTAGAAGCCCACCTCCTACTAGGCGTTGCAACGGTTCACCTTTCAAGATAGGCAAGTCACCGTAATTTAGGGATGCCGCATGAACTTTTACCAGTACTCATTGTCCTTCGGAGTTGGTTTTTCTACCTCTTCAAGTTTAAGAACATCGGGTGAGCCATATTCGTGATAAACAATAGCTTTCACATGAGTGTCTTTCCTTATTTTTGATGTGCTCATTAATACTTAGTTCCTAACTACTTGGGCAGACCCGGAAACGATTGCAGATGAATTGAATCCTTTAACTATCAGCCAAATCGCAAAAACCATTTCCTGCAAGGCTATTGGAAGATTTATTAAATCTGTTAGATTAATGCCAAAAATCTCTAACAAGCCTGCTGCTAACAACAATGTGGCTCCAATAAGACCCCAACCCGATAACCATCGAGGAACGAGTTCTGATTGATATAACAAATAATTCAAAATCAGAGCAGTTAGGCTAAAAACGATCATAATCCCAAGCAAAAGGGCCCAATCCCATACTGCTAGTAATAAAGTGCCTAAAGTTTGAAAATCGGAAGCATCCGGAGCTGCTGCTTGTACATATTCCTGACTTAATGTCAATAGTGATAATAGGATGATGCTAGCAACTATAATGATAGCGGCCTCAATAACCCTGAAACCCACGTAGCCAAGAGCAAAGCCTTCATTATGCTTTTTCAAGATTGGAAACATCATAACTGCAATGCCAACAACTGCAGCGGAATCAATTAACAGAAGGAGCACTCCTATTGTCACTTGGGTTGTATTTGCAGAAACATTAACAAGAATATCTGGAACATTTAGAATAGGGTCTAAAATAACAAAACCTAGACTAGACGCAACCGTTGCAGTTATGAATAATACTCCCACAATTATTGCGGTCTTTTTATATGTATTCATTTTTTCTTTGGTAGTCATCGTTTTCTCTCCTTTTTGACTTTTTCTGAGATTGATGAAATCCTACACTTTCATTCTATCAACCAGGTGGTATTAGTGTCATACCCCGAACGTGTTGTTCTGGGAGGTGGACTTGGAAGGTTGGATAAGTCACCACTACTCTCGTCCACCAGACAAGTACTGGCAAACACTGTTTCACCAGATCCGGAAAGGAATATATTCACTTTCCATGGTAATACCCAGTATTTGGGTTGGCCACACCTACTCGGTATCTCGGGTATTAAGGTAACTGAAACTCCAGAGCGTGATCAATACTGGATACAGTACCAAGTTATGGAAATGTGATTGGATAGCAATCACTCCCGTGTACATAGAATATATGACCGCCAGGAACAACATACTGCCAACCAATATCGTGGGCAACAGAACCCATCGCCGTTCCAATGGATCTCGATCTGCCCAAATCAACATACACCCCCAGGAAAATGCCACCGCGCTTAAGAGACCCATAGGATAAACATAGGATGGAACTTCCATTACCCCTGGAACAAGCGCGAAAATTGCAATTGCAAAATCACCTATGGCTCCTGCCCAATAACTAATACGTAACCATCGGATTTTGTTATTCATTTTTCTCCTCACTTTCGTATCTAAAATCTGGTAAATTTTGATGCTGTTTTTTTGATCAGCAATCCAACATTTGGTACACCTTTAGCATATCTGCAAGATGGTATTAATGTCATACCCCTAAAGTGCTATTCAGAGTGTTAATTGCAAGCTTGACAGAAGTAAAAAACGGGCTGCTATCTGCAACCCGTTATTTATGCTTTGTGTGCCGTAGAGGTCAATTTCAGGTAATGAGGCAATTAGGTCGAGGGTAAAATCCCAAGAGATCTTGCCGTGGCAACCGCTAGTGTGCGGTTGTTGACCCCGAGTTTGGAGTAGATATTGCGGGTGTGGGCCTTGACTGTGTGCAATGAGAGGTATAGCCGGGAACTTACCTCTTGATTGGTCAATCCTTCGGCGATGAGTTGCAGTACTTCGAGTTCCCGCTCACTCAGAGGCTCAATCAATTCTGCTTCGGGTGGTTGGGTTTGCGATGAAGCAGCTTGTATTGCTTCGGCAACGCGGAAGGCCCCCAACAACCGGCTAACGTAATCTGGCGCGATCCCGCGAGTGGCAGCTTCGTAGAGTAGATGGGCCATTGGCGGACCTTCATCCACAAAAATACGGATGAAGCCACCCGACTCAGCCAGGGTGAGGGCTCGCTCCAAGGTGATGATAGCTTGGTCTGTATCATCCAGAGCTTGTAACGATAAAGCCTGAAGGGCCAAAATCTCGATCAAATCCCCCTTTCGACCACCAATTTCAGCATTGTCTTGTAATCTAACCAGTAGTCCGTACGCTTTGTCCATCTCACCTTGGGCAATCAGCACTCGTGCTAATGTTGTATACGCTATCCGTTGAGAAAAAGTGGGCATATCTTCTGCATTTAATCCACGGTCTTCAGCCCATCTTACTGCTTCGGCCAGATTTCTTTCCCCAGGAGAAAGCCATAGACGAACTCGTCCAATATCAATGTTTAGGTGAGAAAAAGCCACATCGGCTCCTGCTCCCATTTGTTCTGCTATCTGAATTTCATCAAACGCATCATCCTGGTTCCCTTGTGCGTTTTTTACATGAGCCATCGCAATATGCCAGGCTTGAGGATTGCCAAACAGGTTGCACATATCAAAGCCATCCAGTAGGAGGCTTTCAGCAACCTCTAAATTGTTCCATTCTCTCTCAACCAGGGCTAAGCCGATATACGCGCTACCAGCTATGGGTATTTTGCGTTTTTCATCTAAATCAGCAAACTGAAGCGCGTCCCGGTAAAGCTTGACTGCTTGGTGAAGTTGACCTCGAAGCGTTTTAATGTAGCCTAACCAAATGGTAGCTTCTACGGTCATGAACCTGTGGTTACATTTTTGAGAAATTGACACCGCCTCGCGCAGAGCTAGATCAGTTGTCTCTAAATCTCCATCCCAAAATGCTGCTAATCCCTTAATTATTGCTACATGACTGTGTATGGGACTTCCTTCAATTATGTAATTGAGCGTTTGGTTGGCAAACTCATCTGCCTCTCCTAGCTCTCCTGTTTTTAGGGCAATACGTGCCTTTAAGCCATAGATAAGACCTAAGATTTCTTGCTCTTCAGCTTTATCTTGTAAAGGTGCTGAGCATAATATTTGTTCGGTGACTTGCACACATCGGTTTGCATCTTCTGTCGTTCCGATAAGAATCTGCAGCCAACCCCGATATATACACAGCTTTGATCGAGAGTTAATTAAATCCTTTGGGAGCGACTCATACCACTTCTTCAGCTTTGTCAGTCTACTATGTACGAGCAAATCTAATGCATTCTGTTCAACAAGTTGAGCAGCTCTCTCCAGGTTTCCAGCAGCCAGCGCATGGTGAAGGGCTAAATCCTGATCTCCTTCGTCTTCGAACCATTGACTAGCCTTCAGATGAAGTGTCGGTAGTTGGGATAACTCAGTTTGACGCAGACGATTTAAGAGTACTTCGGAAAATAGATGATGGTAGCGGTACCATTTCCGCTGGTTATCCATGGGTACAATGAATAAGTTTGCCCGATCGAGATATTCCAGGAAACCCTGACCATCCTGGATGGATTCTTCATCCGACAAATTGACAACGACATCACAAAGCGGACCACATATACGACTGAGAACTGATGTTCGGAGCAGAAAGCGGCGAACATCTTCTGGCTGCCTCAGCAGGACTTCATCAAGTAAGAAATCAATCACGAAGCGATTATCTCCTGAGAAAGTTTGAATAAACTCCTGGTGATTTGCCTGACCTTGCAGCGATATAGCGGCCAATTGCAGACCGGCAATCCATCCCTCTGTACGAGTTTCAAGCAAAGCAATTTCTTCTTGGGTAAGATCAAGGTTCATAATTTCGTTAAGAAAAGTTTCAACCTCTTTCTCTGAAAAGTGTAAATTGCTGCCGCGTATTTCCACTATCTGATTCCTGGCGCGCAATCTGGAGAGAGGCAGAGGAGGATCTATTCTCGTCAAGATAACCAGGTGTAATTGGGGAGGTTGGTGTTCAAGTAGAAAATCAATTGCCTGGTGAATAGACGGCTCTTCGATAACATGATAATCATCAAGTATGAGCACAAAATCTTTATTTGATTCTTCTAAAAGAGGGTCCGTGAGTTGAGTAATATCATTAACCAACATCAATAAGATTGGATCAACCAATAACTGCTGTTGTGATTGGAACACTGTCTGAGCCTGCTGACCAATACTGCTATCAATCATCTGCAATGCAGTGATTAAGTAAGTCAGAAAACGCGCCAGGTCGTTTTCACCTTCATCCAGTGAAAGCCAAGCGATTTTATTGTCGATTTGGTTTTCTTTTTTGGGATCCAACCGCAATTGTTCCACCCATTCACTGACCAGCGTCGTCTTGCCAAAGCCAGCGGGGGCAGAAATGAGAGTCAGTTTACGGTGCAGGCCATCATTCAATTGCTCTATCAGACGCGGGCGAGGGACGAGCTCTTGCCGGGTGGGGGGGATATAGAGTTTGGTGGTGAGAAGTTGTTCCACTTTTAACCTTGATTATTCGTGGTTACCAAATATAAAAGAACAAACCCAATGTTGGCTCATGAGTCAATCTCTACTCAGGATATGCAAGCATCCTGATCCGGTGTATTTATGAAGGCGACGGAAAAAATCTGAAATACTTTATAGATCAGGTTCATTATAGCATGGTGGATTCTGTCGGGATTCTTCTTTATTTTATTAGTCGGGCAATATTGATAACAGAGAATAGCACTAACTTATTTATCTTCCAATAACGTGATTCCTAGGTATCGGACTCGAACCAAAAGGAGCTGATTTTCAATTAAAAGAGCCTATTTCGATCCCCAATTGATCCAGCTTCCCCCTTTGCTCAAAGCGTAATGACGCGATAAATCGCTCGACGGGTAATCCAAGCGATTTTTGTGGGCGGTATTGGACTCGAACCTGGTGAGAAAGACGCCATCAACCAATGAATTTGACACGATCCCCTGAGACTTGATTTAATCAAACATAACGGCACACTCCTTGTTGTGTGCCGATTGCCCAATAATCACGGTTTTTACTCGACATATCCCCCGCAAATGGTGCACTAGGTAGAGCGGGTGGGGTTCGAACCCACACTGTGTACTCATTGGTGATTTTACCGTCACGGATCCCTTCGATTGATTTACCTTTTCTCCCAATGTGCAATCTCACCCCTTCAGGGGATAGAAGCCATGAGCACATCTTTGCCTTGTTTCCCCACTTTCCCAAAAAATCCCCCGCTATCTCACCTTCCCAAAACAGAACAATTGTGCTATAAATTAGCTCAATGATTTTAGAAAATGGCTTTATTTGTGCTCAACCGCTTTCTCTGCGCATAAACGACTTTCCTTATTTTCCTTTCTCTACCAGAATGAGAGGTCCCGAAAAATTCTATTTTTTTTAATCCAAAAATCCCCGTATACATGACCCATCGTCACTCGACCCAGCAGCCTTGTTAGGCAGAGCTTTTCCAAAAAAGATATTTTTTTAATCCAAAATTGTGCGTATAGATTAATACCTCCCATACTAACTCTTGGTCAATCCGCGCTGTCCAGAGCAGATTGGCCTCTCTTTTGCGGTGGATGCCCAGGCGCGACGCACTTCAGCAGCGCATGTTGAGGATGCAATATTGGATAAGTGCGTTGCACCTTATTGTTTTGCTTGACTGTGCTCTACATGGCGAAATAAATCCTCAGCATAGCGAAGGTTTCCACGCAGCTCCCCAGTACCCTCGCACCCGTGCCACCGCGCTCCTCATTCTCACCGAGAGGTGCCTGATATGAAGTCATCGCCTCCGCGATTCCAGGATTTTAAACGTCGTGGGGTGATCGTTCCGTGCGTCAGCTTCGTATTCCTCGGATTTGATTTCGATCCAATCATCTCCATCGAACTCAGGGAAGAAGACATCTGCCTCTGTGGTCGCGTGCACCTGGGTCAGGTACATGCGCTCAGCCAGCCCAAGCGCCTGGGCGAAAATTTCCCCCCCGCCGATGATGAATACTTCGCTTTCCCCGCCCTGGCGTGCTAGATCTAACGCCTCCTCGAGTGAGTGCGCCATCAGGCAGCCTTCCGCCTGGAATTCTGGGTTTCGGCTGACCACGATCATCGTTCTACCCGG
>JGI2160J19893_10000366_pt1 | contig 15623 bp, 10 predicted proteins | sample DeeMarSeWOR28_12_FD_19893 | JGI IMG/M metagenome (IMG submission 19893)
TCGACCCGCTCCTCTGTGATTTCAAATCGCTTTTGACGAAGCTTTTCGGCATAGGCACTTCCGCCCGGCGGGACGGGTCCGATCTGTTTGAGTTGCTGGGTGTCCACCACCGTCACAGCCGTGATGAGGGCACCATGACCATTTGCGAGTTCAATGGCCCTTTCAATTGCCACATCTGTGTAAGGGGTTCCCCCTAAGCCGAGAAGGATTCGTTTAATCATATCGCCATTCCTCCCTCATATCAATTTCGTCGTTCGTTTTCAGATGGCAAACAAACTCGGTGTTATCCGATACCCATTGAACCGACTTAGTTAAAACAGGTCTGAACTACCATGGCAGGCTAGTTAGTGTAAGCCTTCTGCGGGAAAAAAGCAAGAATCCAATTGGCGACAGGATACGGCGTTGCTTGTTTCGAGTAGTGAAGCAGCGGACTGAAATGAGTTGACACACCATCGCAAACTCGTTAATTGATGACGTGTCGTTCTCAAAACAACTGCACTGGAAAATATCTCTTTTTTCTCTTCATTTTTGTGCTGTTTCGTTGATAAAGTGCCAAGGAGTAATTATCATAACGCATTAATATAAAACTTCTTGCCATCTGCATAAATGTGTTTCGTTAATTTCTTCTGGAAAGCGACAAATCAAAAAATTTTGACATTCCTGTCTGCCCCGCCGATGTCATGGCGAGAATGCAGGTTGATCCCGTCTCGCAAGTATGCAAATACAAGGTAGTCAACAGCAATATAGATAAGGACCCGGAAAATCGAAGATGAAACCGTTGAAAAAAGCGAAAAATTTCAAAGGGCCTGAAGGTCCGGTGGTTCTGGCGATTTTAGATGGTGTCGGTATCGGCACCTGTGCAGAAGGCGATGTGGTCAGCCGGGCAAACACGCCGACACTGGATTGGCTGGCACAAAACGCCCTGGCCGCTAAGCTCAAGGCCCATGGAACCGCAGTGGGCATGCCTTCAGATAAGGACATGGGCAACAGTGAGATCGGCCATAACGCCATTGGATGCGGCCGCGTTTTCGCCCAGGGTGCCAGGCTGGTAAATGAGGCGATTGAAAGCCGCGCCTTTTTCGAGGGAGCGGTTTGGAAAGAATTAATTGAGAACGTCGTCAACCATGATTCCAGACTGCATTTTATCGGCCTGTTCTCAGATGGCAACGTCCACAGTCATATTGACCATCTGGAAGCCATGCTGACCGAGGCAAAAATCCAGGGCGTTAAAAAAGCCTGCGTTCATATCCTGCTGGATGGGCGCGATGTGCCGCCGACCTCGGCCCTGGAATTTGTCGATCGGCTTGAAGGTTTTTTGTCTGCGCTTGAAAAGAAAAGCAAAATTGACTTCGCCATCGCCTCCGGCGGTGGCCGCATGCAAATAACCATGGACCGCTATCAGGCCAACTGGGGCATGGTCGAACAGGGGTGGAAAACGCATGTCCTCGGAGACGGCAGAAAATTTAATTCCGCCCGGGAAGCGATTGAAACACTGCGGCGGGAAGACCCGGGTGTTATCGACCAGGACCTCCCGCCGTTTGTTATCGCCCGAAACAAAGAGCCGCTGGGCCCGATTTCAGAAAATGACAGTGTCATATTTTTTAATTTCCGGGGCGACCGGGCCATCGAGATCAGCATGGCCTTTGAAGAGGAAAATTTTGACAAATTCCCTCGCGGGCCGCGACTCAACGTAAAATATGCCGGCATGATGCAATACGACGGTGATGCGCTCATACCCAAAAAGTTTTTAGTCAATCCCCCGGGGATTGACCGAACGGTGGGCGAATATCTGGTCAAGGCCGGTATCCGGCAGCTGGCCATCAGCGAAACTCAAAAATTCGGACATGTCACCTATTTTTTTAACGGCAATCGTTCCGGCAAATTTGACGATTCATTGGAAGATTATGTCGAAATCCCATCCGACAGAGTACCCTTTGAACAGCGCCCCTGGATGAAAGCTGCCGAGATAACCGATCGGGTAGTTGAAGCAATTGAGGGCGGTCAATACCGTTTTATCCGGCTCAATTATGCAAACGGTGACATGGTCGGTCATACCGGCATCCCCGACGCGGTTGAGATCGCCGTTGAGGCTGTTGACCTGTGCCTGGCCCGGCTGGCCAAGGCTGTAAAAAAAGCCAGGGGGATTCTGGTCGTTTCGGCGGACCACGGCAATGCGGATGACATGTTTGAGTGCAACTCTAAGACCGGTGAAATTATCCGCGACGAGAAAACCGGCAAACCCAAGTCGAGGACGGCCCATTCACTCAATCCGGTATTCGCCTATGTGTATGCGCCCACCGGCAATGTTAAAATGGGGCTTTCACAACATGAAAACCTTGGAATCAGCAGCCTGGCGGCAACGTGTCTGACGCTTCTGGGTTTTGAACCGCCGGAGGATTATACGCCCAGTATCGTTGTCATCAATTAGTACTGATCAGCAAATGGCTCTTTTCCTTTCGTCATGATGGGCTTTGTATTCCGCAGTAAATGGCATGGCGCATAGCGCATGGAGCATGGCGTTTTGATTGGGATGAAGCATAAGATTCTTTTAACGCTATGCGCTATGCCCTTTGCCCTATGCGGTTGCCTTTTGGGAAATTTTTCTTTTGTATTTGTTTTTGGACACTTAAGAATGCAGGCAATCGTGAATTGAAGGCACGGCTGCCAAGGAGGTGACGTATGGCAACAACCATCGGCCTAATGGGCTTTGGCAGAATCGGAAGAAATCTATTTCGAATTCTTTACCGAAGCGAAGACATCAAACTTGCCGCCATCAGCGATATTGCCGATCATAAGGCCCTGGAATACCTCTTGCGCTTTGATACAATTCTGGGGCCTTTCCCGGACGAGGTCAGCGTGCAGGAAGGCCACCTGTATGTGGTCGGCCGCCAGATACCCATGCTTTCTGAAAAGGAGCCCGGAGATGTGCCCTGGGGAGATCTGGGTGTGGAAACGGTAATTGAAGCCACCGCCCAGTATCGGTCCCGGGAGGACTTTGAAAAGCATCTTAAACAGGGCGCCAAGCGGGTGATTCTGTGCGTGCCCCAGAAAACACCACCGGATATCACCGTTGTCATGGGGGTCAACGATGATCAGCTGAAAAAGGAACACCGGATTGTTTCCAACGGCTCCTGTACGGCCCACTGCGCGGCACCGGTGGTCAGGATCCTGCACGAGGCCTTCGGAATCCGGAGAGCGTTTTTAAGTACCGTTCATGCGTATACCAACCAGCAGCGCCTGGCGGATGTACCTTCCGAAGATAAACGGCGCGGGCGCGCTGCCGCCGAGAATATCATTCCTCAGGAAACCAACGCGGCCCAGGTGGTTACCGAACTAATTCCGGACCTTGCCGGGCGTCTGACCGGCGCTTCGATGAACGTCCCGGTACCCAACGGATCGGTGGTGGATTTGGTCTGCTGGCACGAAAAGCCGGTGACCAAAGTGGCCATTAACGAAGTCATTCGAACGGCGGCGGCAACCGACAAATGGCGCGGGATTCTTAATTATGAAGATGATCCGATTGTCTCCAGCGATATTATCCGCAGCACCTATTCAAGCACTTTCGATTCACAAGCAACCATGGTCCAAAAGGAAAACGTGTCAAAAACACTGGCATGGTATGACAATGGCTGGGGTTACACCCACCGGGTGGTGGATTTGATTCGAAGGTTCGTGGAAATAGATAAGGAGGCAGCATAATGGCTATAAAAGTTGGCATAAATGGTTTCGGCCGTATCGGTCGAAGTGTATTTCGCATTATCAGCGACCGCAAAGACATGGAAGTTGTCGCGATCAACGATTTGTTCGACAATGAGCAGCTCGCTTATCTTTTGAAATATGATACGGTGATGGGCATCTTTGACAAGGAGGTAACCGCCGAAAAAGATGCCATGGCGGTGGGCAATGAGCGGGTCGTGATGACTGAACATCGCGATCCGGCCGAGATCCCCTGGAAGGATCTGGGCGTTCAGATTGTAATCGAATCCACCGGCGTATTCCGCAATCGCGAACCGCTGGAAAAACATCTGGCCGCCGGGGCAAGCAAGGTGATCCTGACGGTTCCGGCCAAGGAAGAAATCGATGCGACCATCGTGATCGGGGTCAACGACGAGCAACTCAAACCGGAGCACCGAATCGTTTCAAACGCCTCCTGCACCACCAATTGCCTGGCACCCATTGCCAAAATCCTGGACGATGCCTTTGGCCTCGAAGAAGGTTTTATTACCACGGTGCATGCCTACACCAATGATCAGCGCCTGGCAGACGTGCCGCATAAGGATTTTCGACGCAGCCGGGCGGCCGGTGAAAACATCATTCCCACAACTACCGGAGCCGCCAAGGCTGTCGGCAAAGTATTGCCGCAGTTGCAGGGCAAACTGGATGGAATGGCTATGCGGGTTCCCGTGCCGGACGGCTCGATTGTGGATCTTGCGTGTAGACTGGGAAAAAAAGCTTCCCGCAAAGATATCAATGCGGCGGTGCAGGCAGCTGCTGCAGGACCGATGAGACGGGTGGTCGAATACAGCGAAGCCCCGCTGGTATCCAGCGATATCATCGGCAACACCCATTCGAGCATCTTCGATGCCCTGTCGACCAGCTCTCAGGAAGACGGCTATGCCCGCATTGTTTCCTGGTATGATAATGAATGGGGCTACTCAAATCGCGTCGTGGATTTAATCGAGATGCTGGCACAATTTTCCTAGCAGGGCTTAAGCGACCGGCACAATTCCATCGCATAGAGCAGAGCGCAGAGAGCATAGCGTAATTATCGTTGCTGCCCGAATTCAGACGGAAGTATTTACGCTATGCGCCATGCCCTTTGCGCTATGCGATTGCGCCGCAATCTAAAATTGAGGAGGGACGGCATGAACAAATTGACCGTTGAAGATTTAGATTTGAAGGGAAAACGCGTGCTGATGCGCGTGGATTTTAATGTGCCCCTGGAACGCGGTAAGGTTGTCAACGACAAACGCATTCGCGCCGCCCTGCCGACCATAAAATATATCACCAACGCCGGCGGCAGGCTGATCCTGATGTCACACCTGGGGCGCCCGAAGGGAAGGCGACTGCCGGAGCTGTCTTTACAGCCCTGTGTGGCGGTTCTCAACGCCCTGCTGGGTAAAAAGACGAAGTTTGTCGACGACTGCATAGGACCCGCCGTTGAAGCCGCGGTTGAGACCCTCGACGCAGGAGATATTCTTCTGCTGGAAAATTTGCGGTACTACAGCCAGGAAACAGATAATGAATCGGGGTTTGCCGCCCAGCTGGCCAAACTGGGGGATGTTTATGTCAATGACGCCTTTGGTACCGCACACCGGGCCCATGCATCAACTGAAGGCGTTACCCATCATATTGACCAATGCGCGGCCGGCTATCTGATGATGAAAGAACTGGACTATCTGGGGCGCATCCTGGCAAATCCGGAGAAACCGTTTGTTGCCATTTTGGGCGGCGCCAAGATCTCCGGGAAAATGGACGTTATCTCCAACTTGTTGCCCCGGGTCGACACCATCCTCATTGGCGGGGGGATGACATATACTTTTTTAAAAGCTCAGGGAAAAGAAATCGGAAAATCCCTGCTCGAAGCAGACAAAATCGACCTGGCCAAAGAACTGCTGGCACAGGCAGGTCAAAAAATAATTCTCCCGGTGGACTGCAGGGTGTCGGATACGTTTGATTTCGCCACGCGTCAGGTCGGAACTCTCAAAGAAGCCTCAGTGGATGGGATTGCCGCAGCAGAATTCAGTCTGGACATCGGACCGCAAACAATTGAAAAGTTTCGGTCGCTCATCAATGCTGCCAAAACCGTTGTCTGGAATGGCCCCATGGGGGTTTTTGAAATCGAAGATGCCGCCAAAGGAACCTATGCCATTGCCAATGCCCTGGCGGAGGCAACCACCAACGGAGCGACCACGGTTATCGGCGGCGGCGATTCCGCTTCGGCCATAGACCAGGCCGGCGTGGCCGACAAAGTCTCCCACGTATCCACCGGTGGAGGGGCGTCACTGGAGTTTATGGAAGGCAAGGTGCTGCCGGGAGTGGCAGCACTAACCGATCGGTAGTTTTCATTCGGAAATGGCCCTTTTTCCGATGAGCTTTTTTTTCCGCGGGATTTGATTCCTCGTGCGGCCTTGCTCATTGAAAAAATTGCTCATTTCTGAATAAAAACTAAGGTAATTTATATTTTAGAAAAGTCCATGTGGGGAGAGATATGGCCGATACAAAACATTACACTGAATTGGGGCTTGTGAACACCAGAGACATGTTCAAAAAAGCATTGGCAGGGGGTTATGCCGTACCGGCCTATAATTTTAACAATATGGAGCAGCTCCAGGGAATCATCATCGGGTGTGTGGAATCAAAATCGCCGGTGATTTTGCAGGTGTCCGGCAGTGCCCGTAAGTATGCCAACCCGACATTTCTGCCTTACATGGCCATGGGGGCCGTGCAGATGGCCAGGACGCTGGGCGCCGATATCCCGATCGCCCTGCACCTGGATCACGGCGACAGCTTTGAACTGGCCAAATCCTGTATTGATTCCGGCTTTTCCTCGGTAATGCTCGATGGATCCCACCATTCGTTTGAGGAAAATGCAGCGCTGACCCGCCAGGTGGTCGATTATGCGCACCAACGCGAAGTTACCGTAGAAGGTGAACTGGGAGTGTTGGCCGGTGTTGAAGATAAGGTTTCCCACGAAGTTTCGCATTTTACCCGACCCGAAGAAGTCGAAGTATTTGTTCAAAAGACCGGCGTGGACAGTCTGGCCATATCTATCGGGACATCTCATGGTGCGCATAAGTTTATAGTCAAACCCGGTGAAGAGGTCCCCCCGCTCAGATTTGATATTCTGGAGGAGATTGAAAAACGCGTGCCGGGCTTTCCCATTGTTCTGCACGGGGCCTCGGCTGTCATGCCGGAATACGTTAAGATGATTAACGCATTCGGGGGCAAGATGGAAGATGCCGTTGGAATCCCGGAAGAACAATTGAGAAAAGCGGCAAGCTCGGCAGTCTGTAAAATCAATATCGACAGCGACAGCCGGTTGGCCATGACGGCGGTCATCCGCAAGGTGTTTGCCGAAAAACCGGCTGAGTTCGACCCGCGCAAATACCTCGGGCCGGCACGGGAAGAAATCATCAAAATGGTGAAGTATAAGAATGAGCATGTCCTTGGAAGTGCAAATCGGGTATAAACGGTTTTCTGGCAATTTTTGGAGTTATGGGAGATTACCTTTGGAAGACAAGACATTGAATTTTGAAGTGCAGCGACTGGGAGAATGCCGTATCCCTTCCCCGATGATCGGCGTGCAGTTTGTCGATGAGGATGATCACGTTCTTTATCATACGCACCCGAACCAGGTGGAAGCGTTTTTTAAGACAGGCAAAACGCCGCCGGCATTTGAACTTGCCGGGCCCCGCAGCAAAATTTACTTCGATCCCTCTAAACTGAAATGCGGCATCGTGACCTGCGGGGGTCTTTGCCCGGGACTGAATGATGTTATCCGGGCGATTGTCATGGGACTGCATTACCATTATGGTGTCAGAACGGTATTTGGTTTTCCTTATGGTTACGAAGGCCTTTCCTATAAATATGGCCATGCGCCGATAGAGCTGAATCCGAAAGTGGTTAACGATATCCATCAGATGGGTGGAACGATTCTGGGTTCTTCACGCGGACCTCAGGATGTATCGGAAATGGTGGATGCTCTGGAGCAAATGAACGTCGGCCTTTTGTTTACCATTGGTGGCGATGGAACGCTGCGCGGTGCCCAGGCGATCGCCGCAGAGGTGGGCAAGCGCCATCTGAAAATCGGCGTCATCGGCGTCCCCAAAACAATTGACAATGACATCTCCTACACCGATATGTCCTTCGGTTTTGTCACCGCGGTGTCTGAATCGAGGACAGCGATCTATTCCGCACACACCGAGGCCCAGGGAGCCAGAAACGGGATCGGTCTGGTAAAGCTGATGGGACGCGAATCCGGTTTTATCGCCGCATATGCCTCCATCACCAATGGAGATGTCAATTTTTGCCTGATACCCGAGATACGTTTTTCAATGGATCGCTTCCTTGAGGCCCTGCAGGAGCGGCTGGAAAATAGAAGGCATGCCGTTGTCGTGGTGGGCGAAGGTGCCGGCCAGGATTTAATTGAAAGCACCGGCGAACGGGATGAATCCGGCAACATCCGCTTCAGCGATATCGGTCTATTCCTCAAAGACCGGATTCAGGCCTATTTTAAAAATAAAAAGATGGATGTGACATTGAAATACATCGATCCCAGCTATACGATCCGAAGCATGCCGGCCAATCCGCATGATTCCGGATTTTGTTTGCTGCTCGGTCACAATGCGGTGCATGCCGGCATGTGCGGAAAAACAAACATGGTGGTCGGTCACTGGAACAACGAATTTACCCACGTACCGATTCCCCTGGCCGTATCCAAACGCAAGCAAATCGATCCGCATTCAAGATTGTGGAGCAATGTTCTTTCATGCACCGGCCAGCCCAGGGAGATGGTGTAATTAGCGCGGGGAATGCGGAATTCGGATTGCGGATTTTGAAATAGCACATAAGGGTATTTACGTATTTTATGATTTTTCAACCTGACTTGCTGCTTTGTAAAAGGAGCTGATGATGCCTGATTTAAAAACCGGGGATAAAGTCAATAATGTGGGTTTTATATCCACGCGTATCGCCGGCACGGACGGCGTGTCGCTGGAGCTCGAAAAATGGGCGAATGTTTTTAAAAAATTTGGCTGGGAGAGTTATTACTTTGCCGGTGAATTAGACCGTCCGCCGCAGCGATCCTATCGGGTCGAAGAAGCCCATTTTACTCATCCTGAAATACGAGCGATTCACAACAAGGTTTTTGGCGTAACAACCCGTGAGCGCGCTGTTTCCAAAAAAATATACCAGTTGGCCATAAAACTGAAAGACCATTTATATGAATTTGTCAAAAGATTCGATATCGACCTGATTATTCCGCAAAACGCCCTGACCATTCCGCTCAATATCCCCCTGGGAATTGCGTTAACTGAATTTATCGCGGAGACCGAAATCCAGACCATTGCCCATCATCACGATTTTTACTGGGAGCGGGACCGCTTTATGGTCAACGCCGTCTCGGATTACTTGAGAATGGCATTTCCACCGGTCTTGCCGTCCATCGAGCATGTGGTCATCAATTCGGTGGCCGATACGCAGTTGAGTTTACGCACCGGTATTTCAAGCCAAATTATTTATAATGTCATGGATTTTGACAATCCACCGGGCCCGCCGGACGAATATACCTTCGATGTACGCCAGTCCCTGGGTATCGAGGACGATGAACTCTTTATTCTTCAGCCGACGCGCGTGGTCCAGCGCAAGGGCATCGAGCATGCCATCGAATTGGTCCACCGGCTGGGCCGCAAAGCCAAACTGGTGATCTCGCATGCCTCCGGTGATGAAGGCTGGGACTATGAACAGCGGCTGAAAGAATATTCCAAGCTGATGAATGTCAATACGATATTTGTTTCCGAAATCATCGACGAAGAAAGAGGCACCACACCGGATGGCCGCAAAATATACACCCTGGAAGATATTTACCCGTATGCGGATCTGGTTACCTATCCGTCGACTTTTGAGGGCTTCGGCAACGCCTTTCTGGAGACGCTGTATTTTAAGAAACCCATTGTCGTAAACAACTATTCCATTTATCTCAAAGATATTAAGCCCAAGGGGTTTAAGGTTATTGAAATCGATGGTTATGTGACCGATCGCGCCGTTGAGCAGGCCAAACAGGTATTGGACAATCCGGAAGTGCGCCAAGAAATGGTCGATCACGATTACGAGCTGGCCAAAAAATATTTTTCTTACTCGGTTTTACATCAGAATCTCAAAAATTATATGGTTGCGCACAACTGGCTATCCCCTGAATGATAGTCGGAGAAGCTAATGGATANAGTTAAAACTCTATTGAAAAAAATATACGGCGAACAGACCGGAACGCTNGCCTTTGAACGCATTGCGCCGGTCATCGAAAAATATGGCGTTAAAAAAAGCAAAAAAAACGCCTATTTCTCCCAGGAAGATGTGGTTCTGATTACCTATGGGGACTCTTTGAAGAAAGACGGCCAGCTGCCCCTAAAGACGTTGCATGAATTCGCCAAGCAGTACCTCAAGGGAGCTGTTTCCCATATTCACTTTCTGCCCTTTTTTCCTTACTCTTCCGACGACGGTTTTTCGGTAATGGATTTTTTTGAAATCGATCCGGCGCTCGGCACCTGGCAGGAAGTTGCTGCGATTGGTCAGGACTTTGAGCTGATGTTTGACTATGTGGTCAACCATTTTTCCTCGAAGGGAGAGTGGTTTCAGAACTACCTTGCGGGCAAAGAGGGGTTCGCTGAATTTGCCATCGCGCTTGATCCTGCAACGGATCTGTCGATGGTGACCCGGCCCCGATCCTTGCCGCTTTTATCGGAATACAAAAAAACAAATGGTCAAACCGTTCATCTGTGGGCCACCTTCAGTGCCGATCAAATTGACTTTAACTTTAAGAGCATGGATGTGCTCGAAAAAATGATCGACGTTTTGCTCTTCTATGCCGAGCGGGGGGCCGGCATCTTGAGGCTGGATGCCATTGCCTATTTGTGGAAAGAAATCGGCACCACCTGCATTCACCTGCCCCAGACCCATGACATGGTTAGACTGTTCCGTGCGGTGTTGGATCTGGTGGCCCCGGATGTGATCATTTTGACTGAAACCAATGTGCCCCACGATGAAAATATCAGTTATTTTGGCAACGGCCGCGATGAAGCTCAGATGGTCTATAATTTTACCCTGCCGCCGCTGTTGTTTTATTCAATGGTAAAAGAAGATGCCACCATCCTGTCGCGATGGGCCAAAGGGCTTTATCTGGAGTCAGCAGATAACACGTTTTTTAACTTCACCGCCTCCCACGACGGTATCGGTGTAAGGCCGCTGGAGGGTATTTTGGACCCCGCAGAACTCGGCGCGCTAATCAAAATCATAAAAGCCAATGAGGGGCAGGTTTCTTACAAAAAAAATCCAGACGGCTCTGAAAGCCCTTATGAGCTCAACATTACCTACATCGATGCTATTTTAGGCGATAAATCTTCTGTCCGGGCAGAAAAATTTCTGGCCTCACAGGCCATCCAGTACGCCCTGCCGGGAGTGCCGGCTACCTACATCCACAGCCTGCTGGGTTCACGCAACTGGATCGAAGGGGCCAAACAAACCGGCAGAGCCCGGACCATCAATCGCGAAAAGCTACAGGTTGAAAATCTCATCGCAGAATTAAAAAATCTTCAGTCGTTTCGGGCGCAAATCTTTTTCCCGTATCTGAATTTAATTAAAACCCGCAAAAAACAAAACGCCTTTCACCCCAATGCCGGGTTCGAAATTTTAGATATCCATCCGAAAGTTTTCGGGATCAAGCGCTACAGCGATGATCAGACGATTTACGCCCTCACCAATCTCAGGCCCTTTCCGTTTCGCTTTCAGCAACGGCATCAACGGTTCAAACAACCGATTTGATTTCCGGTAAAACCGTCGATCCAGTGGAATTAAATTTGAATCCCTATCAGTATGTGTGGCTTCTAGAGACCGGTTAGAAGATCTAGACTTGAAACTATAGACAGAGCGCTATAGGATAAGAGCTCTTTTTCGAGCACGTCGATATGAATTTTCACAATTAAAGCGGGCAAAAATGGATACCCATATGTGGATTGCAAAAGCAAGAGACGGTTTCAGAGCGCTGGATGTTTCTGAAAAGTATATCAGCTCCGCCCTGGAATGGCTGGAGTTGTGGTTAACCGACCCGGCCTTCAGCGAATATGTTCACCAGATTCAATATTTAATCGAAAACGGCCGGTGGAATTTTTTACTGGATTCCTTTTACCAGGTCATTCCTTTTGGCACCGGCGGCCGCCGAGGCCTGGTCGGCATTGGACCCAACCGCATCAATACCTGGACGATACAGGCATCCGCCCAGGGCCATTCCCAGTACCTGATCCAGATGTTCGGGGAGGAAGCGAAACGACGGGGCGTGGTTCTCACCTATGATGTTCGCAAATATGTCCAGAAAGGCATCTATGATGATTCGGCGCCCAATCCCGTCATGGACCTGGACGGCCAGCAGCTGGCGATTGCCGCCGCAGAGGTCTATGCGGCCAACCACATCAAAGTGTATATGTATGATGCCGTCAGAAGCACCCCCCAGTTGTCCTTCACCATCCGCCATTTGAACGCGATTTCCGGAGACATGTTCAGCGCCAGCCATAATCTGCCGACCGATAACGGCAAAAAGGTCTATGACCAGCATGGCGGGCAGCTCATCCCGCCGGATGATCAGAACCTGGTTGATGAAGTCACCCAGAGGGTCAAAGAGATAAAAGCGGTTGATTTTAATCGGGCCAGAGACGACGGCCTCATCGAGTATATCGGAAAAGGGGTTGATGAAGCCTATTACAATGCCGTGTGCCCGGTATCGCTTTCGGCGGAAAGAGATTTAAAAATCGTTTATTCTCCCCTGCACGGAACAGGCCTGACATCGGTCTATCCGATATTCAAGAAGCTGGGTTTTGACGTCACCCTTGATCCGGCAACTTCCAATTTAAGCGGCGCATTTGAAAATGTAACTTTCAACATCCCCAATCCCGAAGTCGTTCAGTCCTTTGACCGGTCGCTGCCGTTCGCAAGCCAAGAGGATGCAGACATTTTAATCAACACCGATCCGGATGCCGATCGGATCGGTGTGATGCTCAAACACAACGGCTCCTGGCAATTTTTAAACGGCAATGAAATCGGGATCATCCTGACCGATTACGCCATTTCAAAGTACAAATCAGCGGGCCGGCTCAGTCCGGACAATGTCATCATCAAAACAGATGTGACCACATCATTGATTCAAAAAATTGCCGCTGAAAACAACGTGCGGTGCATCGGCGACCTGCTCGTCGGGTTCAAATATATTGGTGACTTGATGAATAAAATCGAAAAAGAAAGTAAAATTGATCACTTTATTCTCGGGACTGAAGAAAGTCACGGATATTTGACCGGCAATTATGCCCGGGACAAAGATGCCGCCTGTGCGGCGGTATGGATTTCCGAGCACGCGGCCGAGCTCAGAAAGAAGAATAAAACGCTATTGGATGATCTGGCCGAGATCTATGCTCAATATGGTTACTGTCATAATTATTTAACCGAAATCCGGCTGCTGGGGGCCAAGGGCATGGAGCAAATATTGATGATTATGAATCATCTGCGGGATACACAAATCGATGGCTTTGGTCATTTCAAAGTCCGCAATAAAATTGATCGCAGGGACGGTGACCCCCAACCGCACCTGTCGCCCACGGACTCGTCGGCACGCAACATGCTGGTCTATCACATGGAAAATACCCAGGCCACCACCAGCATGCGGGTGACGGTGCGGCCGTCTGGCACGGAGCCCAAAATCAAGATGTACTTCGAGGTGTTCGGCAAACCTTTCCAAATAGAAAATATTGAGTCCGAAAAGCAAAGAGTCATTCATATTCGTGAAGACCTGGAAAAAAGCGTGATGCAATATTGTTATCGACTGCTGGATGTTGATTTTCCGGACAGGGGCTTTCTGCTGTTCTGGCAGCTGCCGCTCGATGATAAATTGAAATATTTCGAAATTGAAGATGAGATCCCCGGTCTGAAAAACGTTTCCGATGCAAACGAACGCAAAGAAAAATTATTTAAACTATTGGAATTTTTGGGCGCCAATCCAATCGAAAAGGTGAATAAGGCATTCCGTGAGAAGCACAAGGCGGGTATTTTGGAATACCTTGAGCTGGCTTAGGCCAGTTTCGAATTTGGATTTTGGATTGTAAGCCCGAAATCTGAATCCTAATATAAATTGTTCATTAAATCCAAAATTCGAACTCTAAAATCTAAGGAGCCCTATGCCTTTCCCTGCCAATAAAACCAAAATTGTCTGCACCATCGGGCCGGCCTCGGATTCCGCCGAAATCCTTGAGAAAATGATCCGGGCAGGCATGAACGTGGCACGCCTGAATTTCTCCCACGGTGATTTTGCAAGCCATGCAGCGACCATAAAAAAAATTCGTAGCACATCAAAGGCCGTTGAAAAACGCGTGGCCATCATGGCCGATCTGCCCGGCCCCAAAATGCGCATCGGAGAATTAAAGGAGGAGCCCGTTAAATTAAATCCGAATGATTCATTTATTTTAACGACCGAAGACATCATCGGCAATCAGACGCGCGTATCGGTGAGCTTCACGCGTCTGACCAGCGCCGTAAAACCCAAGGACATCTTGTTTATCAATGATGGCCAGGTCGAACTTGAAGTCGCGAATGTGGCGGGCAATGATGTTCACTGCAAAGTCCTGGTCGGCGGCATCCTGCGGTCCCGCAAAGGGCTCAATTTGCCCGGTATCGATCTGGGCATCAGCGCATTTACGGACCGCGATCATGAATGCCTGAAATTTGCCTTGGCGCAGGGCGTGGATGCCGTCAGTCAGTCTTTTGTCGAAACCGGCGAAGATATCCGTGCGGTGCGCAAGGCCGCCAGGAACCTGGGCCACGATCCGTTTATTATCGCTAAAATCGAGCGCATCGGGGCACGCAATCACATCGATGACATCCTTGAGGCATCTGACGGCATTATGATTGCCCGCGGCGATCTGGGAGTTGAAGTTCCGATCGAACAGATGGCCATTGCCCAGAAACTGCTGATGCACAAGGCCAACCTGGCTGGCAAACCGGTAATTACGGCCACTCAGATGCTGGAATCCATGATCCACAGCCGCCGGCCCACCCGCGCCGAAGCCACCGATGTGGCCAACGCCATATTGGACGGAACCGATTGTGTCATGCTGTCCGGAGAATCGGCCCTGGGCGAATATCCGGTGGATGCAACCGTCATGCTGGCCAAAATTGCAGCGGCCACTGAACCGCATCGCACCGCCAATCCCATTAAAGGCAAACTGGTATCCCGCCGCGAGAACGATGACATCCACCTTTCCGATTTGATCGCCCTGAGCGTCGAAACCACCCTGCAGCGTATCACACCGCCGACGGTGATCGTACCCACCCGCAGCGGGGCAACGGCCAGAAGCATTGCGCGCTTTAGACTCCCGGTGTGGATTACGGCATGTAGCCGCATTGAAAAAACATGTCAGGATCTGCTGTTTTCCTACGGCGTCCTTCCGGTCTGTGAGCCGGAACACCCGGACGACTGGAAGCAATGGGCCCGCAACTGGCTGCAAACCATTGGCGAGGGCGGCAACAACCTGGTGGTGCTGACCGAAGGTCCCTCAAAAAAGCATCCCAATCGTAACAACCGCATGGAGATCCTGGATCTGAGCCGTACGTAAAAAAAGCGCCAAAGGCGCTTTTTGGTTATCGGGTTGAATTTGTTAGATTGGTCTTATTGGTTAAAAAAAATGCATATGAGCTCAAATAACAAAAAAATGCGGAAGCATGCCCTACAGATTTTTAGGGCCGGGTTACAGGCTGTCGATCCGGTGGAAGCCATCAATCGCCAGGTGAAATTGAATGACCCTGTGCTTTTGATCGGTGACCGGCGGTTCGATCTTAAAAATTATGATCGCATTCTGGTTGTCGGCGCC
>JGI2160J19893_10000368_pt1 | contig 15584 bp, 11 predicted proteins | sample DeeMarSeWOR28_12_FD_19893 | JGI IMG/M metagenome (IMG submission 19893)
GTGGCCGAAAGTATGTCCCAGATTCAGCAGGGCGCGTTCGCCCGCTTCCAGTTCATCGGCGGCCACGACCTCGGCTTTATTCTGGCAGGAGCGTTCAATCGCATAAGCAAGACTGTCTGCATCTCGGCTCAGCATGCGATCCATGTTCGATTCGAGCCAGCTGAAAAATTCGATGTCCCGAATTAAGCCATATTTGATAACTTCGGCAATACCGGCACTCAGTTCCTTATCATCCAGGGTGTTGAGCGTATTGGTATCCGCAATTACTGACAATGGCTGATAAAACGCGCCGATCATGTTTTTACCCAGCGGATGATTGACACCGGTTTTGCCGCCGACAGATGAGTCTACCTGGGCTAGCAGGGTTGTCGGAATTTGAATAAAGTTAACGCCACGTTGATAAGTTGCCGCGGCGAACCCGGTCATGTCACCAATAACTCCGCCACCCAACGCAATCAGGGTGCAACGCCGGTCAAAACGTTTTCCCAGTAACACGTCGTAAATCTGGTTAACGGTTTCCAGGTTTTTGTATTGCTCACCATCGGGCAACACAACTGTTTCCGTGTTGGTGCCTGCTAATGTGTTGAGTACTGTATTCAGGTATAGCGGCGCGATGGTTTCATTGGTGACGATCAATAATTGCCTTGTCGGAGCATGGCTAAGAATCAGGTCGGCATTTTCCAGTAAGCCACGACCGATATAAATAGGATAACTTCTTTCGCCCAGTTGAACTGTTAATGTTTTCATAATTCTTTTTTAGAGATTTTTTCCTTTAATAAGTTTTTGTAATTTGCTGACCACTTGCCGCACGGTAAATCCGTCGGTTTCGAATACGATATCCGCCACTTCCCGATACAATGGATCCCGGGTTGCCAATAATTCTTCAATGGTCTTTTTGGGGTTTCTGGTTTGCAGCAATGGCCGGTTTTTGTCACGCGCGGTTCGTCGTACCAGCTGTTCCAGCGGCGCACACAAATAGATAACAAATCCGTGTTTCGCCATGTACTTGCGATTCTTTTCGTTCAGTACGGCACCCCCGCCGGTAGCAAGCACTATATTACTTTCCCTGGAAAGTAATTCCTTAATCATAGCGGATTCACGTACGCGAAATCCCTCTTCTTTTTCCAGTTCAAAGATGAGCGGGATGGTGGCGCCGGTACGTTTTTCAATTTCCTTGTCGCTATCGTAAAAGTCACGATCCAGCGCTTTGGCAATCTGACGGCCAATAGTTGTTTTGCCAGCCCCCATGGGGCCAACAAAAATAATGTTTTGCGGCATAGATCTGGATTATTGAGTTGAAAAATTGTGTTTATTTTACAAGCAGATGGAGGGATTTAAAACTAAAAATTCCTGATTTGAGCCTTTGGTGTGAAGAAAAAAGGTGCCCCCTGGCTTAAACCAGGGGGCGGAGGGATTTAGGGTGCTACATCATCGGTACTCAAGCTCTGCTTGAGTATTTTCGGTGTAACGAAAATCAGCAGCTCATTTTTTTCGTCTTTAATGGTCTTGGAGCGGAACAGGGCGCCAATGAAGGGCAGGTCACCGAGGAACGGCACCTTGGTGACACCGGTGTTTTTGGCTTGTTCGTAAACGCCACCCAGCACCACTGTTGCGCCATTATCGATAAGCACCTGGGTTTGCACTTCCTTGGTGTCGATACTCGGTACGCCGTTGAAAATGTCGCCCACACTGTCCTTGTTAATGGACAGGTCAAGAATAATGCGCTCGTCCGGCGTAATTTGCGGTGTGACTTTCAGGCTCAATACCGCATCTTTGAAGGAGACGCTGGTGGCACCGCTGGAACTGGCTTCCTGGTAAGGAATCTGGCTACCTTGTTTGATCACTGCTTCCTGCTGGTTGGCGGTGACCACGCGTGGATTAGAAATGACCTCGCCGCGGCCTTCGATCTGCAGGGCGGAGAGTTCCAGATCAACCAGGGTATTGGACCCCAGTACTGCAAAGGCGATGGATCCCGGGAGGCCTGCGGGTGGCAATGCTGGCAGGTTGACATTCAAGCGGTCAGTCAATGAGCCAACATTTACTGGCGGCGGAATCGGCGTGCCGTTGCTAATACCTTGTTGAATAATAGTGTCGTTACCTTCTACAGAACCAGACGTGGTTGTGATGGTAGATTTATTGTTGATGGCCGTGACACCGAATTTCACACCCAGGTCCTTGGCAAAGTTGTTATCGGCGATGACGATACGCGACTCAATCATGACTTGGCGGACCGGGATATCCAGTCGGGCAACCAGTTTACGTACATCGAGCAGGCGATCGGCGGTGTCAACAGCAATGATCGTATTAGTGCGATCATCTACTGTGGTGCTGCCGCGTTCGGACAACACACCGGTTCCTTTCGCTTGTAGGATGGAAGCAATAGTTGCTGCCTTGGCGTAGTTCACCTGAATAATATCGGAACGTAAAGGTTCCAGTGTCTCAATGGATTTTTTTGCTTCCAGTTCCAGTTTCTCGCGGGCCGCGATTTCTTCTGTAGGTGCGACGAGAATCACGTTACCGGAACGACGCATCGCCAGTCCCTTGGTCTTGAGAATGATGTCCAGCGCCTGGTCCCAGGGTACGTTTTTCAAACGCAGGGTAAGATTGCCTTTTACCGAATCGCTGGTGACCATGTTCAGGCCGGTGAAATCTGCTATCAACTGCAATACCGCGCGAACTTCGATATCCTGGAAGTTCAATGAGAGTTTTTCACCGGTATAACCTTTGGTTTCTTCCTCTTTATCTTTTTCCTCTTCCAGCTTGAGTCTGGGTTTGACTTCTACGGTATAAGTTTGTCCGGCATGGTAGGCGAGGTATTCATAATCGCCTGCCGGAGTAATAGATAACCGGACTCGGTTACCCACACGCGTGGTATCAATGTATTGCACGGGTGTAGCAAAGTCGATGACATCAAGGCGTTGCAACAGGTCATTGGGAACACCGGTATTACCGAAGTCTACGAAAATCTTGTTGCCTGATTCGCCGGTACTTGCGGGCGTATTGGCATCCGATAAAGTAATGATAATCTGACCTTCACCTTGTGCGCCGCGGCGAAAATCAATATTGGTAATATTGTGCAGTGTGTCATCGCCTGGTACCGCAGTGGATATTTTAGTGGGTGCGCTGGGCGCATCTTTGCTGGCTGCTCGGCCGCCATCCAGCGTGATATAGACATTGCTGCCGCTGACCTCGGTCTCAAATGGCAATAGCTGGACCAGGTTCAGAATGACGCGGGTACGATTACCCGCTTCTACGGCGGTAATGCTTTTGGCAAAGCCGATCCCTACGTTTTTGTTCTTCCAGCTTAAAGCGGCGGCTGTGTTAGGAAAATCCAGAGCAATCCGTGCGGGATTGTCGATGGTAAAACTGCCGGGCTCTACTGCTGTGCGCGAAAATGACAGCTTGAATTGTATTTTCTCACCAGGTAGCTGCGTAAACGTGACATCCTGCAACGCAGTACCGCTACCGGTATAGCGCGGCCGGGGAGCCGGTGCCGGCGCTGGCACAGTGCGTCTTGGTTCGGGTTGCGCAGCCGGTTGTGGTTCGGGAGCGGCCTGTACAGGAGCAGCGGCGGCTATGGTGGTCGGCGCAGCTGACGCAGAACCTTCGTCGCCAGCAAAGGTGATAAACAGGTTATTGCCTTCCGCACGAATTTTATATGTCTTGAGCTCATCCATATCGATGGCGACGCGGGTGCGATCGCTGGACTGGCTGGCTTTTAACGATTTTACACCGGCAACATCAACCGGTAATGGCAGGCTCCAGGGTAAATTGTTTTTGGTTTTGGCCAGATCGATCGACAATTTTGCCGGGCTTTTTGAGGTGAAGTCCGTTGGGGTCGGTGGGCTGCTGGAAAATGCCAGTCGGATTTCCACGCCGCCGTCGGTTGTTGATTTGAAATCCGCAAAATCCAGTGTTCTGGAAATATCAGCCTCTTGTGCAAAAGCTGTTGCCAGGGGAGCCGTGAAAAGAGCGAGCGCGAACATGACGAACGCCAACAGGCTGGATATTTGTGTGATTATGCTAGTAGCCTTGCCAGGCAGACATTGTGTCAACATCATGTTGGGTACAGGATTTATCTTCTTCGTAAATACCATTTCTACTGTCCTCATCGCGATAATCATTCGCTCACACTTAAGGTAGCTTGGCGTCTTACCCAGCCACCGAGTCCATCCGGTACGGTTTCTTGTAATACAATTTCAGTATCCGTTACGCGAATTATTTCTCCATAATCCTGGCCGATATAACGGCCTTTTTTGGTTCTATAAAGCGTGCCATCCTGAGCTCTTATCAGTGCCCAGCGTTCACCACCCTGTTCAAGACTGCCTACCATCGATAAGGTATCCAACGGGAACTGCTCCAGCACTTCGCGTTGACGCTTGAGATTGGGGCGCAGATTATTATTGGATCTTACGACTTTACGCGCCACGGAAGCCTGAAATGGGTCGCGCAGCGTTGTTTCATCATAAACATACGTATCGTATTGCTTGACTTCAGGAAGTGGCGGTATCGGCGGCGGTTTTTTTGCTTTGACCTGTTCTATGTGCGCTTGCAGATCTGATACATTGTCGTTGACGCAGCCGGCCACTGAAAAAATAAACATCGCAGCGCCCAATACCCTTGTTAACAGTAATACCAGCTTGCGTTTTGTGTTTATTGCTAACATGATTTCAACTAATGCCTGTCCTTGTTGAGTAAATGGTCTGAATTACTTTTTGCCTTTTCTGGCTGCAGCCTTGGACTTTCCTTTTTTGGCGTCCAGCTCTTCCTGATCCAGGTAACGATAGGTATTAGCGGTTGCTTCCATTACTAGCAGTGTTTCTCCGCCAGCCTTTTTGTTTTTACTTTGTTGCCCAATTTTCAGGTTATGCAGTGTTACGATACGCGGTAAGGCAGCGATACCACTGGCAAAGTTGCCAAACTGGTGATAGGTTCCCACGACGCGAATACTGATGGGATACTCGGCGTAAAACTCCCTGACTATCTCTGCGCCAGGTTTGAATAACTCGAACTCCAGCCCGGCTTTGAGGCCTTCACGTGAAACATCAACCAGCAATTCCGCTACTTCTGTTTTGCTGGGGAGTTGCAATAATAATGCCCCAAATGATCTTTCCATCTCTGTCATTTGCTGCTTGTAAGCTTCAAGGTTTGCCGCAACGGCTTGCTTGGTCTCGAATTCTTTTTTCAATTCCGTTTCTTTTGCTTTGGCATTATCGAGTACCTGGATCTGGTCCTTGGTGTCGAACCAGTAGCCGGCAAAACCAACTGCAGCGCACACCACAATGATGGCAACCAGTTTTATCGGTAATGGCCAGTTACCGGCATTACTAAAATCCAAATCATTGAGATCAATGTTCACGCTTTACCCTCTTCCGCTTGAGGTTTTTCCGATGGTGTTGTTTGGGTAACTTCCAGGCTAAACCAGCTGGCGTTTTCATATTCTTTTTTGGATGAATCGATAACGCTGAGTTTGGGATTGGTTAACCACGCGGACGAGTCCAGATTGCGCATAAAAGCGGAGACACTATCGTTGGAATCGGCAACTCCGGTGATACTTAATTTATCTCCCGTTCTTGATGCGTCCAGTAAGAACACACCCTTCGGTGCCGCGTTGGCTATTTCCTCGAATAAATGCACGATTTCTGGGCGGCTGCTCTGCAGCTTCTGAATAACCTCCATACGCGCCAAGAGGTTTTCCTTGTCGCGTTTCAGGTCGCGAATTTCCTCGATTTCCTTCTCTACCTTTTTGATGGTATTTTCCAGAAACTGGTTACGCTGGTTCTGGCTTTCAATCATGCTGGTCATTTGAATGTGCACGAAGACGACGGCCAAGGCTGTCACTATAGCTGCTCCGGCCAGTGCAGTGTTGAACTGGCGTTGTTTAGCCGAGCGTAATTCTTCGCGCCAGGGTAGCAGGTTAATATGTGGCATTAATCAAAACTCCTTAAAGCCAGACCGCATGCGATCATCAGTGCGGGTGCATCATTGCTAAGCGCCTGTGCCTTTACGCGCGACGCCAATGCCATATTGGTAAATGGATTGGCGACAGAGGTGGTGGAACCGACCCTTTCTTCAATCAGTTCGTCGACACCGGGAATAGAAGAACTACCACCGGCCAGGATGATGTGGTTAACGGAATTGTGGTGACTGGACGAAAAGAAGAATTGCAGTGATCGACTCACCTGTTGCGCCATGGCATCTTTGAATGGCTCCAAAACTTCAGGAATATAGTTATCTGGCAGGCCGCCCTGGCGTTTTGCCATACCGGCTTCTTCGTAAGAAAGCCCATATCGTCGTTGAATTTCTTCGGTTAACTGTTTGCCACCAAATACCTGGTCGCGGGTATAAATGATGCGGCCGTCATGAAGAACGCTTAATGTGGTCATGGTGGCGCCCACATCGACAATCGCCACGGTGTTATCGTGAATGCCGCCGGGAATCTGGGCAGCCAGTAACGGATAGGCATTTTCCAATGTGTAGGCTTCAATATCGACGATTTTCGTAGTCAGGCCGCCAAGTTCTACTGCCGCGACGCGAGAATCTACATTTTCGCTACGGGAGGCTGCCAATAATACGTCACAGGTGTCAGGATTGGATTCAGACGGACCCAATACCTCAAAATCCAAATTTACTTCTTCCAGTGCGTAGGGGATGTACTGGTCTGCTTCCAACTGAATTTGACTTTCCATTTCGTCATCAGCTAAGTTGGAAGGCATCGTGATGACTTTGGTAATAACCGATGANCCCGCGACGGCAACGGCAGCAAATTTGCTGCGACTACCCGAGCGTTTAACAGCGCGACGAATCGCTTCGCCAACCGCTTCTACATCTGTGATATTCTTTTCGACCACAGAATTCGGTGGCAGTGGTTCCGCCGCATACGCTTCGACCTTGTACCCATCGGATTGTTGACTCAATTCCAGGAGTTTCACTGCAGTAGAACTGATATCGAGGCCGATGAGAGAAGGCTTCCTTGGTGCAAATAATTGCGCTATTCCCACACTGATTTCCTACTATGTTTAACTAAGTTTTGAGTTGAAGTGTATATCGGTACGATTTTCGCAAACTTAAAGAAAAGAGATTGAAAAACCTGAGCAAAGTGAAATATAGATCAAAATTTAGGTAAAGAACAAATACTATTAGGTTGATGTTATTGAAAGTTTTATACTTTGTCGACACGGAATTTTTGAAGTTGATCACACTCTAATCGAACCCCTGGCAAGATAATTGAACACATCGTCGAATTGAAATTTTAAAATAGTATGGCTGGTAAATTGAAAAAACTCTTTAGTGTCCCCGTTCTGATTACTGTCGCAAGTGGATGTTTTATAGCCGCTGCTGTTAGTGGATTAGCTATTTATTGGTTTGTAGTGCCCAAACTTCCGCCAATTGAAAGTTTGCGTGATGTTCAACTGCAAGTGCCGCTTAAGATCTATACAAAAGATGAAAAGCTGATTGCTGAGTATGGCGAGAAACGCCGAGCGCCACTCGATATTAATCAAACACCAAAAACGTTAATCAATGCCGTGTTAGCAGCAGAAGATGACCGCTTTTACGAACATCATGGGGTTGATCCCAAAGGATTGCTGCGTGCTGTTGCCTACTTGATACGCACTGGCCGCAAAGGTCCCGGTGGCAGTACCATTACCATGCAGGTAGCAAGAAACTTCTTTCTGAGCCGGGAACGGACCTATCTGCGCAAGCTCAACGAAATATTGTTGTCCTTCAAAATTGAGCGTGAACTCTCCAAGAACGAAATCCTCGAGCTTTATCTCAACAAGATTTATCTCGGTAACCGTTCTTATGGTTTTGCCGCCGCGGCCCAGGTTTATTACGGTAAAAAGATGGAGGAGATGACGCCGGCACAGATTGCCATGATTGCCGGTTTGCCCAAGGCACCATCTGCCTACAATCCTATTGTAAATCCCGAGCGTGCCTTACAGCGGCGTAACTATGTATTAAGCCGTATGTATGATCTGGGGAGCTTGTCCGACGAAGAGTATCAAATTGCACTGAATACACCGGATGATGCGGAGTTGCATGGATTGCGCACGGAAGTGGACGCACCCTATGTCGCTGAAATGGTACGTGCGGAATTGTATGACCGTCTGGGGGAAGATGCTTATACCTTGGGTTATAAGGTTTACACGACCATTGAATCGCGGCTGCAAAACGCGGCTAACGATGCCTTACGCAATACCTTGCTGGCTTACGAAGAACGCCATGGTTTTCGTGGACCCGAAGCTAACGTTGATGTCAGTCAGATTGAGCAGAATGATGAAAGCGCCTATCGCGCGGTGCTTTCCGACTATCGACAAGTTAATAAGTTATGGCCGGCGCTGGTTGTCAGTGTTGAAGAAAAAGCGGTGATGGTTTACCAGTCACGACATGGTTTCATCAAAATTGACTGGGATGGGCTGAAATGGGCCAGACCCTGGAACGGCGACGGGAAGTTTCCAGGTGAAGAACCGCAAAAGGCCAGCGATTTTCTGACTGCGGGCGATATCATTCGTATCGTAAAGGTAAAAGAAGGAAAAGAGGATGAGCCGGATGTCTGGAAACTTGCCCAGGTGCCGCGGGTGGAAGGTGCATTGGTATCACTATCAGCCCATGATGGCTCGGTATTAGCGCTGGTTGGCGGATTCGACTTCAATAAAAGTAAGTTTAATCGCGTGACCCAGGCGGAACGTCAACCCGGTTCGAACATTAAACCGTTTAATTATTCGGCGGCACTGGAAAAGGGTTATACCGCGGCCAGTCTCATCAATGATGCGCCGATTGTGTTTGAAGACCCGGGCCTGGAAAGCACCTGGCGCCCGGAGAACTACAGTGGCCGCGTGTTTGGTCCTACCCGTTTGCGCAAGGCGTTGATCAATTCCAGAAACCTGGTGTCGATTCGCCTGTTACGCGCTATTGGTATCAGTTATGCCATCGAGTATCTACAAAAGTTCGGTTTTCGCAGGGAAAGTCTGCCGCGCGACCTGTCATTGTCACTCGGAAGTGCGGCGATTACACCTCTGGAGCTTGTAACCGGTTACGCCGTGTTTGCCAATAGTGGATATAAAGTCGATCCGTATTTTATCGATCGCGTGGAAACGGCTGACAATGTTGTGATTATGCGCGCTAATCCGCTGGTGGTATGTGAGCAATGCGAGACTGAATCGGGCGAAAGCCCAACGCCAGTGGAGCAAGATCCCCTGCTGACAGAAACCAATCTCAGTGGCGAAAATTTACCGGCAGACAATTTGTCGGAAGTGAATGTCATACCAGCAAATACCGACTTATTAATTCCGGTATACGAAGATCTCAACGATCCGACGCTGGATGTCAATGGTGAAGTGCAGGCGTCTAATCCCGCTGCTCAGCGTGTCGCAAAACGAATCGTGCCGCCGCAAAACATCTATATCATGAATAGCATCTTGCGCGATGTTATCAAGCTCGGTACAGGTAAACGCGCGCTGGTATTGAATCGCGGTGACATCGCGGGAAAAACCGGTACTACCAACGATCAGCAGGACGCGTGGTTTTCCGGGTTCAATCCTGATGTCGTGGCGACCGCATGGGTGGGCTTTGATGAGCCGCATACTCTCGGTCAGAATGAATATGGTGGTCGCGCGGCGTTGCCGATGTGGATTGACTATATGGAAGAAGCTCTGAAAGGTTTGCCGGAACCTGCCCAGGAAACACCGCCTGGCCTGGTGACTGTGCGCATCGATCCCGAAACCGGATTATTGGTAGGCGCTGGATTTCCCGATGCGCAGTTCGAAGTTTTTCGCGCGGAAAACGTACCGAAACGTCTCGATGAGGACCCGGTGGTGGTTGATCTAGATTCCGGTGAGACTGAGCCAGCCAAGGCCACGGAAAATATTCCGGAGCAGTTATTCTAGTATTGTTAGCCTATCGAAAAAGTACCTTGCCGCGAGTAGTGTTCCGGCGCTGGTCAGCGCCAATGGCAATTGAAGATTGTCGGTAGCAGTTTGTGTTGTTAGAAATCGGGGGGTGCTTAACGGGTTATCGTTTTAACGATAATCCACCAATCATGCCTTCGCCGGGTGACGGTTCTTCGTGCTGTAAGCTGAGGTTCGTTTCACTGCCGCCCACCTTGCCTTCACTCAAGCTGATCTTCAGACGCAGATTGTTTTGCGAATCGGCGTTACGCAATGCTTCATCCAGTGGTATCTTGCCCGCCTTATACAGTTCGTAAATCGCCTGGTCGAAGGTTTGCATGCCGATATTGGATGATTTATCCATGATTTCTTTAATCTTGTGGACCTCGCCTTTCAAAATCATTTCACATACCAGCGGCGTTCCCAGCAAAATTTCCACCGCAACGCAACGCTTGCCATCCACGGTCGGTATCAGGCGTTGCGATATGAAGGCGCGTATATTTAATGACAGGTCCATCAATAGCTGGTTACGGCGTTCTTCAGGGAAAAAGTTAATAATTCGATCCAGTGCCTGGTTGGCATTGTTAGCGTGCAGAGTGGATATGGCCAGGTGACCAGTTTCCGCGAAGGCAATTGCATGCTCCATGGTTTCACGGTCACGAATCTCACCAATCAGAATGACATCCGGCGCCTGGCGCAAGGTGTTTTTCAAAGCATCTTCATAGGAATCAGTATCAACACCTACCTCGCGTTGATTCACGATACACTTTTTATGGTGATGTACGAATTCGATGGGGTCTTCGATAGTAATGATATGGCCGGTACTGTTGGCATTACGATAGTCGATTAACGCGGCCAATGACGTGGACTTACCGGATCCCGTGCCGCCCACGAACAGGATCAAGCCACGTTTTTGCATAATGACTTTCTTTAAAATCGGCGGTAAACCCAGCTCCTCGGCCTTGGGGATCTGTACCTTAATGTTACGAATCACCATGGCAACCTGGTTGCGTTGCTTGAAAATATTGACACGAAAGCGGCCGATACCGGGGGCGGAGTGGGCCAGATTCATTTCCGGCTTTTCCTCGAATTCTTCAATTTGTTCCTCGTTCATCAGCTCATAGGCTAAATCTTTAACGCGACCGGCGGGCATGGTGCCTTTTTCTATGGGTTTGAGGATACCCTGGATCTTGGCGCTTACTGCTGCGCCTGTCGTAAAATACAGGTCAGACGCATCGTATTTCACCATTAACTTCAGGTAATCATTCATATCCATGGATACCACTCCGGTAACTTATTGATCTATTGGCAATTAAAATGTCGTTTGCTCATAATTACATCGGTCGCGGGTGGTGATTCTTTAGTGATCTACTTGGCGAAAGTGGGGGATATTTATCGACGTAAATGGTAAATTTCGCGGTACTGGCTGGGCTTGGTCCGCACGTCCTTGATCATATTCCTGATTTATCGCAAATTAATTCATAATTATGTCTGATCTACTCACCGACTTTCTTTTATTACACCCGGAATCCGTGCAACAGCGTGTACAACGAGACTGGGAAGCGTTAATGCACGGCCTGGAAGACCAGGCATGGATCGAATCCAGTTTGTTGCCGCATAAAGCGGAGTTGTTGCGCGTCTGGGCGCTGAGTGAATTTGCCAGCAAGCTCTGCGCTACCCAACCTGCGATTCTGGCGGGTCTGATTAACTCCAACGATTTGTTTCGGCGTTATCCGGACGGTCATTACGCTCACTCGTTACGGCATCAACTGGCGCATCTGGAAACGGAGTTCGATTTGCATCAGTGTTTGCGGCGCTTTCGAAATCGGGAAATGCTGCGCATTGCCTGGCGTGACATTTGTGGACATGCCAGTCTCATGCAAACCATGCATGATTTATCCAGCCTTGCGGACGCCTGTATCGCCGAAACGCTGCAAGTGCTGCATCACTGGTTGGCGAAGGAGTTGGGGCAACCGCAGGACAATCAAGGTAACAGTCAGCGCATGATAGTAGTGGCCATGGGCAAGTTAGGCGCCTATGAGCTGAACTATTCCTCCGACATCGATCTGATTTTTATTTACCCCGAGCCAGGTGAAACCGGGAATGCGACGCGTACGGTCAGTAACGAGCAGTTTTTCACGCGGGTCAGCAAGCAGTTGATAGCTGCTCTCGACAGGCGCACCGGCGATGGTTTTGTGTTTCGTGTTGATATGCGCTTACGCCCCTTTGGTGAAAGTGGCCCCCTGGTTGCGAGTCTGGAAGCGCTGGAAAATTATTATCAGTCCCATGGTCGGGAGTGGGAGCGTTATGCTTTTATCAAAGCCAGGGTAGTTAGCGGCGATCCTGAACCGACCAATGAACTCGTACAAATGCTGCGACCGTTTGTTTATCGCCGTTACCTCGATTACGGCGCTTATGAATCATTACGTGAAATGAAGCAGCTGATTGTTGCCGAAGTAGAGCGTAAGGGACTGAAAGACAATATCAAGCTGGGGGCAGGCGGCATCCGGGAAATTGAATTTATTGGCCAGGCATTTCAGCTGATTCGTGGCGGTCGTGATCCTGAATTACAGCAGAAACAGATCCTGCATACTCTGGATGTGCTGGGCCTAAAACAACAATTGCCGGACTATGTCGTAAAGGAACTTAAGGACGCTTACCAGTTTCTGCGAACCACCGAGCATCGCCTGCAGCAGGTGCGTGATGCGCAAACCCACCAGTTACCAAAGGATGCAGATGAGCGGGCCTGTATCGCATTAGCGATGGGTTTTGATTCCTGGGAAGCGTTTTACCAAAAGTTACAGATTCATCGCCAGCGGGTAAGGAACCATTTCGATCAGGTTTTTGAGTCACCACAAATTTCGCAATCTGATGAGGTGGATCGGTCACTGCAATTGAAGCAGCTCTGGCTGCAAAAACTGGAACAAGACAAGGCAGAGGTGCTGCTGGGTGAGCTGGGTTATGAGCACCCGGCCAACGTGCTGGATCTCCTGAAGTCACTTGGTTCTATGGCGACGACTCGTTCCCTGTCTCGTACCGGGCGCCAGCGTCTGGATGCACTCATGCCGTTGTTGATCGCGGCGGTCGCGTCAAAAAAGAATAACCATGATGTGCTGAAGCGGGTCCTGGCTTTGATTCAGGCGATCAGTCGTCGTTCCAGTTATCTGGCGTTACTGCTGGAAAACCCCATGGCGTTATCGCAACTCATCAAGCTGTGTGCGGCGAGCCCATGGATTGCTCATCAGCTTAAGCAGCATCCCTTGTTGCTCGATGAATTGCTGGATCCACGCGCGTTATATGATCCTCCAACGCGGGAAGAACTGGGGCAGGATCTGGATCGGCGCCTGGCGCATATTGCGGCGGACGACCTGGAGCAACAAATGGATGCTTTGCGGCATTTTAAACAGGCCAATGTATTGCGGGTGGCCGCGGCGGATGTTTCGGGTGCCGTACCGCTAATGGTTGTCAGTGACCATTTAACTTATATTGCGGAAACTGTTGTCGCCCGTGCCCTGGATATGGCCTGGAGTCATATGACCCAGCGTCATGGAGCACCTGCGGCGGGAGATGACACCAGTGCCAGGCAACACTTTGCCGTGGTTGCTTATGGCAAGTTGGGTGGTATCGAACTCAGTTATGGCTCAGACCTGGATTTGGTATTTTTGTATGACGCTGATCCCAATGGATTTACCAGCGGCAATAAGCCTATAGCGAACGGGGTGTTTTATGCCCGCCTGGGGCAGCGCTTGATTCATATTCTCACCGCTTTTACACCCGCCGGTGACCTATACGAGGTGGATATGCGCTTGCGGCCCAGCGGAGACTCAGGATTACTGGTGACTCATATCGATAGTTTTATGGATTATCAGCTGAAACAAGCCTGGACCTGGGAGCATCAGGCCCTGGTACGAGCCAGGCCGGTGGCGGGTGATGAACTGGTCGTCGAGCAATTCCATCAAATGCGCAGGCAAGTATTGCGGCAACAACGCGATATCGTCACGTTGCGCAATGAAGTCGTGGAGATGCGGGAAAAAATGCGCAAGGAACTGGTACGCGTCGAAGCCGGCTTTTTTGATCTGAAGCAGGGTGAGGGAGGTATCGCAGATATCGAATTTATGGTCCAATATATGGTTCTGGCCTGGGCGGCAACTTACGAGAATTTGGTCACTTATAGTGATAATATTCGCATTCTGGACGCCATTGCTGAAGATGGATTGTTTGCTGAAGACGAATGCCGGGACCTGGCGGATATTTATCGGGAATTCCGCGCCGCGACTCATAAAATTGCATTACAGGCGCAACCCGCAGTGGTTGCTGAAGATAAAGTGGCCAGGCAGAGGGCGCGCATTTGCCAGATTTGGCAGAGCCACATGCTGAGTGATAGCTAAGTCTGTCTGTCGATCAATTGAATATTTTTGATTATTAATAGTTAAGGAGAAGCTGTATGTCGTTAGATGACCGCGACGGCGTCATCTGGTTTGATGGGGGATTCGTACCGTGGCGCGATGCCAAGGTTCATGTGCTGACTCACACTTTACATTACGGCATGGGAGTGTTTGAGGGTGTGCGTGCCTATAAGGCTCAGCAGGGCACCAGTATTTTTCGTCTCAAGGAGCATACCAATCGTCTGTTTCGTTCCGCGCATATTATGAATATGCGTATCCCGTTTGATAAGGACACTATTAATGAAGCGCAACGCGCCGTGGTACGGGAAAATAAGCTGGAAACTGCCTATCTGAGACCTATGTGTTTTTACGGTTCAGAAGGTTTGGGCTTGCGTGCCGACAATCTGAAAGTGCACGTGATGGTAGCCGCATGGTCATGGGGTTCCTATCTGGGCGCCGATGGTCTGGAAAAAGGGATTCGCATTAAAACCTCTTCCTTTACCCGTCATCATGTCAATATTTCCATGTGCAAGGCCAAAGCCAATGGGCAATACATTAATTCCATGCTTGCCCTGCAGGAAGCGCTGAGTTGCGGTTACGATGAAGCCTTGTTGCTGGATCCGGAAGGTTATGTGGCCGAGGGTAGCGGGGAAAATATATTTTTGGTGCGCGATGGAATTATTTATACACCGGAATTGACCTCTGCGCTGGATGGTATAACCCGCGACACGGTTATTCGTCTGGCCAACGAATTCAATATTCCGTTAAAGGAAAAGCGCATTACACGGGATGAAGTGTATATCGCCGATGAAGCGTTCTTTACCGGGACTGCCGCCGAAGTTACGCCCATCCGGGAACTGGATAACCGTGCCATAGGTAATGGTAGCCGGGGACCGATTACGGAAAAGTTGCAATCGGCCTATTTTGATCTGGTGCATGGGAGGGGTGAAAAACATCTCGATTGGCTAACGCCGGTGGCATAAAACAGCAGTCAAATAATCTTGAGGGAATCGGGGAGTACAATAATGAGTGATAAGCAAGTATCAAATACCAACGCTGAAAAACCGGCTAACGCTCAACAGCGCTATGAAATCACCAAAGACGATTTGCCCTTGCATTGCCCGATGGAGGGTATGACGTTATGGAACTCCCACCCCCGGGTTTATATACCCATGGATGATGGTCGCGGAAAATGTCCTTATTGTGGTGCTGAGTACGTGTTGCAGGATTAAAATCACCAACTGAGGTTGGGTAAGGTATTTAATATTTATCGCGCAGGCAGCTGAGAAACCGAATCGCTATATTGAGAATA
>JGI2160J19893_10000372_pt1 | contig 15555 bp, 19 predicted proteins | sample DeeMarSeWOR28_12_FD_19893 | JGI IMG/M metagenome (IMG submission 19893)
CGCCTCTCCGTGAGCGCAGGAGCGATATCCCGCTTCTGGCCCAGCACTTTTTCAAGCTTTTTATCTCCCAGATGAATAAACCGATAGACAAGATCAACCCCGCTGCCATGAAACTCCTTGTTGATTATGATTGGCCGGGCAATGTCAGAGAACTGGAAAATGCCGTTGAACGGGCGGTGGTCATTTGCAAATCAAATGAAATTCAGCCCCATGATTTTCCTTTTTCACCTACACATGCAGATGAGGAATCCTCAGACGATTCCCTGGAATCGCTGCAGATGAAACACATAAAGAAAATACTTGGGCAGACAGGATGGAACATCAGCAAGGCAGCCCTAGTCCTGCAGATAGACCGGGTAACGCTCTACAATAAAATCAATAAATACAATTTGAAGAAACCGTAAGTATACGGCCGATGCAAAATATCGTTCTCATCCCTATCGGCACGATGAAGCAGAATGTTGCCGACTTCCTGTCTTTTTCACTCCCGGAGATATTCAAAGCCCCGTGCCGGGTCATGGAAGAGAAGATAGCCCTTGAGCCATTTTACAGCAGCGACCGAAAGCAATACCACTCCACTGAAATACTGCGGCAGCTGTTACCCTACGCCACGGGAAAAGAACAGCACATTCTCGGTATCATGGACGAAGATCTCTATATCCCCATTCTGACATTTGTTTTCGGTGAGGCACAGCTTAACGGCAGGTGTGCATTGATGTCAGGACATCGTTTGCACCAGGAATATTACGGCCTGCCGGAGGATGAAACACTCTACCTGAACCGCTGTGAAAAAGAAGCAATTCATGAGCTGGGGCATACAGTGGGGTTGACCCACTGCGACAACTTCGAGTGCGTGATGCGCTACTCCAACTCAGTTGCGGACATTGACATAAAGCGCAATATCTTCTGCCCCAACTGTTCTCAGACGCTTGGCATACCCTCCCGGTGGTAGCTGAAAAATAAAATTCCTCAGCAGGAACTTACTCCTGATCGTTTTGAATTGCAGGTTCCTGGGGCAGACTGATGCTGATGGTTGTACCTTTTCCCAGCTCGGATTCGACATTTATGGTGCCTTGGTGGGATTTAACTATTTCATAAACAACAGAAACTCCCAGGCCGCTGTTCAGGCTGGTTTCCCTTTCCGGAGAAACCGTCTTGGTGGTAAAAAAAGGCTCAAACATGTGGGATTTGGTCTCTTCATCCATGCCGATGCCGTTGTCACAAACTGCAATTTTTACTTTTTTATTTTCTGCAAGTAAACATGTGGTGATAATAATGGAGCCGGTATCATTCTGTACCGCGTCACAGGCGTTGAGCAGCAGGGCGACAAGCGCCTGTTTTATTTTCTGGTCGTCGCAGCTTACAATAGGCGCTTCGGCTGCAAGCTCGAGTGTTACGTCAATATTGAGCAAATCGACCTGGTGCTGAATGAGGCGCAATGTTTCATGCACCAGTAAATTGATATCATGCGGGCTGATTTTTGGTTTCGTGGACCGGGCAAACTGCAGCAGTCCCTTGACTATTTCACCACAACGGGCGGATTCACTCTCAATTGTTTCAATATACTGGATATATTTTGAGGCTTTTTCTGGAAATATCTCCCCTCCCCGCTTCAACATCAACTTGGCATAGGTACGGATGCCGGCAAGAGGATTGTTTATCTCATGAGCGACTATAGCGGCAAGACGTCCCATGGAAGCCATTTTTTCAGTTTGTATGGCATTTTCCTGGGCGCGCTGCAGTTGGGCTGTCCTTTCCTCCACAAGATCTTCAAGGGTCAGAGCCCAGTTGGTGATTTCATCACGGGCCTCTTTTAGTTCTCTGGTCATAATGTTGAATGACCTGGCCAGTTCACCAATTTCGTCTGAAGAACGGGCCTGCAGCTCAAAATCCAGATCTCCTGCCGTCACTTTTTTGACGCCGTTTGTCAGTCTTTGCACCCGGCGGCTGATAAATTTTTCGATCAGTATATAACTCATGACGATGATTGCCAGCAGAGCCAGAATAGTTGTGATAATTGTCCTGTTCTTTGCTGCAGTAACTGTCAACAGGGCCCGCTCAACATCGGTTTTGACAATCATGCCGCCTATTACCTTTCTGGAAGAGCCGTGACAGTGAAAACAGTCCTCTTCATTGAGGATTGGCTCAACGATAATGATATGCCTCTTGTCGTCAATCAGCGTTTCAAATGATTCTTTGGGCGCCTCCCCTGTTTGCAGCAGGACTTTTAGGGCTGCCAAAGGCTTTGCGCCTGTAATTGTATAGGCTATGTTAGTGTAAATTTTCTCCCGGTGGGTGGACCAGGTGACGAGTTGATTGGTATCGCAAATAAAGACCTCGATACCTTCCATTTTTTCACGGATATCGGTCAGCACCTGTTCCACTGCCCCACTGTCCCCTACTGACATTGGGTATTTAATGCCGGAATAGGTGGAGGCTGCCAGGTCTATGCTGAGTGTTTCCATGAGTTCAATAGTGTCCTTTTTACCAAAATAAAGATCAAGGACGATCTCAACGCCCATAACCAGGGTTATGGAAACAATAATGGCCGCCATGATCCTGTTGCCCAGTCTTTTTTTGATAGCACCGGGCAGCAGGTTGTTCATAAAGTTTTTTGTATCTTTGGTCATCTGTGGCTGATCTGACAATAAAAATTAATACGTTAATGAGCCCCGCCATGGATCAAAGGTTTATACTTGAAGGCTTTGACCCGCTCAGAAATGTGGCAGACCTCGCATTCTTTCTTGCTGAGGTTGCCAATTATAGTTGCTGGATCTTCTGTCCTGGCATGTTCGCCACCAGGGCCGTGGCAGACCTCGCAGCCTGCATTCTTCAGGAGGGGGGTTTCTTCGACGCTGACGAATCCCCCTGGCTTGCCATAGCCAGTCGTGTGACATGGGTAGCATTGCTTTATTTCGTTCGGGGTAAGGTGTTTCATTTGCTTCTCAATACTTTGAAATGATACGCTTTTTTTGGCATAGGTTATGAAATTTTCGTACTCCTTGGGATGGCATTTCCTGCATGCCAGTGAGCCGACATAAAAGATCTCGTTGTTTTGTTCATTTGCCCGCGATGGTGAATGGGCCCCTAAAACTAAAAGAAAAACCAACGATGCCAGCAGACTCCACTGACAAGATAATTTTCCCCCGCTGCCTAGTTGTCTCTTCATCCGATCACCTCCCTTTTTGGGTCGCCTTATTTGGGGAAAGTCCAATATTTTCAGTGAATGCGGAAAAATAGGGTTCAAGCTTGTCCAGATCATGCTTGAGTGCTGAATGGATCGACATTGTCAGCATATCAAGGATGGCAATGGCATTTACCGGAGAGTCATTTTTACAGAATTCTCGCAATCGTTTGCATATCTGGGTGTTGACTATATGGACATTGTTGTAAATGGTTTCAAGCCTCGTGAAGTCCGTAGGAATACACCCGCTTTTCTTGTGAATGAAATACTGCGCTAAAAGAAACATTGTCGTTGCACGGTAAATTGTCTCTTCGGTATCAGCAAAAGGCAGGTGGTATCTGGACATCGGCCTGAAATAAACGGTATGGGGGCAGCCGCTTGTCGGAATTATCAGCCCCAGGAGTGATCGCAATGCCCTTTGCAAGGTTATGTGCGCTGAAACTGCTCTGTTTTTAAATTCTACCCGCGCATCCACTTCCTCGTAGGATAGAAAATTATGTATTTTAGAGATGACATTGTCTATGGCTCTTGCAAGAGGGCAGAAATAGAAATCCTGTTCATTAAGAGGGCAGTGACTGCACTTGTGGAAAACAAGTCTGGTCCATTCACTTGCACGACCATCCAAAGATCGGAGAGAAAAGTCTTTTTTTTCAAAAACAAGATCAACCGTGAAATCCATGCCGGTTGATTTTAGCGTATATTTGACGGATATTGTATCTTCCATGGACTCCCAGCCTTAATAACAATACTATCTGTCTGGTTTCGGTGATACTATGGTTCTTGCACAGGCGGTTTTGTCAACGTGATCGGCAGCTTTATTACGACAGATGTACCTTTGTTCTTTTCATTAACCATCGAAATGTCACCGCCGTGATCAAAGACTATCTGCCTGCAGAGCGCGAGCCCCAGGCCCATTCTTCCTGGTTTTGTCGTCATGAAAGGCTGTATAGCCTGTGAAGCTGAGAGCCCGGCAAAACCTCCACCCGTGTCAATAAATTCAATATGTATATTATCCCAGCAAAGCACCGCTTTTATTGAAATGGAGCCGCCCCTATCAATTATGGCATCCAGGCTGTTTTCAAAAATATGCCACAGGGCCTGGCGCATCANTGACCTNTCAATATACATTGCGGGCAGNTCCTCATCTATATCTACCTCTACAGCCACNCCGGATACCCGCGCTTCAGTGCTTACCGTCTTGCACCAGTCACTTAAAAAATCGTTCATATCGACCAGGTTGAATTGCGGCTTAAGGGGACGGACCACGTCGCAGATATCACTAATCAATTCCTCTATATGCTGCACATGATGACTGATATGTTTGAGTTTTTTTCTGCAGCCGTGCGGCAGGTCAATTCTTGTCATCATCCTCCGCACCAGGCCGCCGATGATCATCAGTGGGTTGCGCAGCTCGTGGGTCATGCGGTAGGAAATTTCGCCAATTGCAGCCATTGTATCAAGAAGGGAGACCTTTTTTTCCAGGCGCAGCTTTTCTTCCTGTATGGCGATTATTTCCCAGAGAAACAGGGCGCCGACATGATCAAGGACCTTGATGGAGGCAAGTTTGTTTTTGTGGATATCGGACAGTATCTCATCGTGACCCGTCAATTCAATGATAAGGTCGATTTTTTTGTTATGCAGAAATGGTTTGTAATCTGATGTCGTCGGTATTCCGAGACGCCTGGCATGGTTTCTNCCAATCGCGTTTTCATTGTGATCAGCCACGCCAATTATGTGTGGTTTAAAATGAACGGGGGGGTAGAATTTGAGGTGGTGCAGGATGTCATAACACCCTTTCCCGCCGCCGACAAAGGCAACATTAAGGACTTGTTTGTTCATAGGAGACGCCCACAAGTAATCAGCGTTTCAAGTTTTCCTATAACGCCTGAGGTTAAAGCCCCCAACACCATGAATCGCGATACATGCCTGCCACATGGCTGTATTGGTATATTGTATACCAATACAACTACGCAGACTAGTATAAATACCTACAAAAGTCCATTTTAAAAATATTTCCAGGAGCGGCTGCAATAAAGCGGGGGATATGAAAACAGTAAACGATTACTATAAATAGTTTGTGACAAGAGTTGGCGACCTGATTTTTCAATCGGTTCGTTCCAGAGATACTGCACTCTGTAATATGATAGATATATCTGAAAACGCTTCCAACTCTAGAGGTGCAGATTATGATATATGCTTGATTTTGTGTGGCGCATGCAAGACTCTAAACTAATCATTATTGGACCATCTCGAGCATTGCTGCAACAAGATTTTCTGCCCCGGTTCCTATCTGATCAACTCTGGCATCAAGCATGTAACATGGCGTTGTCACAACCTTTTTTTCTCGATCAACGACAATTTCACCATGGGTGGTCTTTGCGTGGCTGGCGCCCATCTTGACAATAGCCGCTTCAGTAGCAGCATCTTCCCCTATGGTGATTTCAACCTTCCCCAGGATCTTTGCAATGATTGCAGGTGCAATGCAAAGAGCACCGATGGGTTTTCCCTGGCCGGCTGTGTCACGCACTGCTCTTTCCACGTCCTGGTTGACAAAACAGTGCGGGCCGTCAAAAGCAAAGGTTGACAGGTTTTTAGCAGCACCGAGCCCGCCTGGCATGATGAGCCCGTCGTAGTCTGCGGCCTGATAGTCCTTGAGGTCCCTGATATTGCCCCGGGCAATCCGGGCAGACTCGATCAGAACATTGCGGGTTTCAGCCATTTCCTGACCGGTTATAAAATTGAGGACATGATGCTGAGGTATATCCGGGGCAAAACACTGGAACTCGGCGCCATGTTTATGAATGGCCCAAAGGGTCATTACCGATTCATGGATCTCAGCTCCGTCCTTATTACCGCATCCCGATAAAATCACTGCAAATTTCACTTTTTTCTTCATTTCTTTCTCTCAATATCAAATACTTTTAAAATATTTGATGGCAAAATAAAAAGCTCAATATACAAGGGGCACAAATCTTGAGAATTACAGCGCAATACCGTAGATTGACTTTTTAGTTAGCCATCACCCTTTCAGATTATAGATATCAGGCAAATGCCGGAACCTCTCCCTGCAGTCAAGACCATAGCCGACCAGAAAACCGCTCTGTACCTCAAAGCCCACGTAAGCAACAGGAAGATCTACCTCACGCCTCTCCTTTTTATCAATCAGAGTGCAAAATCGGACTGAATTCGCGCCGCGCTCCTCAAAAGAGCGACTCAGGTGTTTCAGGGTGCGTCCTGTGTCAACAATATCTTCTACAATAAGGATATCCTTGCCCTGGGTATCAAGTTCAATGTCCTTCGTGAACCGGAGAGAGCCGGCAACAGTACCCATACCGTAACTGGCCACCCTGACAAAATCGATTTCAACCCCACACTTTATTTCACGGACCAGATCTGCCATAAACATAAAAGCACCATTCAGGATGCCTATGACCAGAAGCCTGCTGTTTTCGTAATCCTTCGTAATTGAAGCACCAAGCTCTTTGACACGCCTGGAAATATCTTTTTGGGTGAGGAGAAGCTCTTTTTCTGCCATGATTTCCCGGTGTAAAGTAAGAGGTTTAGAAGAAATGTAGTTTTCTTTTTACTCTATCTCAAGAATTATTTTTGTGATCCTGATAAGATCAATCAGTTTAATAATGCAGCCAGATACAATATAGTGTTTCGTTGCAAAAGATATCAAATTTAATGATTTCAGCAGAGGTTAATGTCAATAATATCTGATATTACACACAAAAATGAACAAAATGATTAATAATACCCTTTTTGTAACTGGTACAGACACATCCGTGGGCAAAACGTATGTCTGTGCCAGACTCCTGGAATTCATGAAAATAGAGGGAATACAGGCCGGCTATCAAAAATGGGTTGCCACAGGTGTCAATGCGGAAATGCCTGATGATCTTGTTCTCTGTCTCGATGCTGCAGGTATTTCACCGGAACCGGAACTTGCTGAACAGCAGTGCCCTTATTGTTTCAGGTTTCCTGCCTCACCGCATCTTGCTGCAGAAATGGAAGGCAGGACTGTTGATGCGAAAATCATTATAGAAAACTATAAAACTCTTGCTGCCAGGTATGAGTGGCTTATCGTGGAAGGCGTGGGAGGCATAATGGTTCCCCTGCGGCGGGACCTGCTTTTAGCTGACCTGTTGGCCCGATTACAACCAAGGACCCTGATAGTGGCAAGAAGTGGCCTTGGCACCTTGAATCATACACTGCTAACCCTCGAGGCCCTCCGTCACAGGCAAATTCCAATTCTTGGAATTGTCTTCTCTGATTCTGCTGAGGAGGAAGACGAAAAACTGGTGCAGGACAATATGAAGACCATAGAAGAGATTGGCCTGGTCCGGGTCTTTGGCCGGTTGCAGCGGCAACAAAATGCTGCGGATGGCCGGAGCGCTTTTAAGCCTGTCGGGCAAGCCATTCTGGGGCAGTTGCTCCAGACAAAATAAGAAAAAAATGCTCTTTTGAAATTTATAGGTAGAACTACTGGTTTTTTTATGATATGTTTTTCGCCTGTCATATTGACAAAGGGTAGTGTTTTAGGTAATTTCGTCAGGTCGCATAACCTGATTGTAAAGAATGACTGACACAGAGTTAATACCCTAACCAATTTATATTATTACAAAAGAGGTTTCTTATGTCTGTGACGACCAAGGAAATCACCCCTGGCTTTAATTCTGAAGTGACAAAAGCAGAGGGTGGCCAATTTCTCAACCGCTGTTTTTCCTGCGGTGCCTGTAGCGGNATCTGTCCGGTAAGCCAGGCAATTTCAGACTTCGATCCCCGCAAGATCATCCATATGGTACGNATGGGATTAAAAGAAAGGCTGTTGAAGTCTGATCTGCTCTGGTTCTGTTCCCAGTGCAAAAGCTGTGTTTTTGTCTGCCCGCAGGATGTCCGCTTTGCTGAGATAGTGAAAGCACTCTGGGACATGGCTTATGAGCAGGGCTATATTAATGACCAGGACATCCTGAATAAAGGCAAATCAGCCTGGGTTGTGCGTGACAAGTGCGTCTCCTGTCTCACCTGTGTTCGCGTCTGCCCTTGGGAGATCCCCAAGATTGATGCTGAGGGTGTCGCTACTATTGATGTCAGGGAATGCAGAGCCTGCGGTATCTGCCCGGCGGAGTGTCCGGCCCAGGCCATTATGCTGAATCAATCCCAGGATGAAATGCTGATCGCTGCCTGCGGCAGTAAATAAGACCACCTTTTGGCTGGAGTGAAAAATGAGTGATTTTAAACCAGATATCAGAGCCTTTTGTTGTCATTACACCTCGCAGCAAACCTGTACTGAAGGGCCCGAAGGCCTCAAACAGGATGGTTTCCCTGAAAGCGTTTCATTATTCCGGGTGCCCTGTACGGGCAAAATACAGGTAAGCAGCCTTCTGCAGGCCTTTGAGGATGGGGCGGATGCAGTCTATGTCGTTGGTTGTCCTGTTGACAGCTGCCATAATGTCAAAGGCAGCCAGAGGGCAGCTAAAAGAGTCGGTGCTGTTAAGCAGGCTTTAAACGAACTCGACGTGGAGGCTGAGCGCATTGAAATGTTCCATCTGGAAAGGGGTTTTCACCCCGAGTTTGTCGCAGTGGCACAGGAAATGGATAAGAAAATCAAAAAATTAGGACCGAGCCCGCTTAAAGGAGAATCAGCATGATAATTGCCGAGCGAAAGCCTATTGCAGAGATAGTTGAAATGACCAGGGATCATGAAAAGATCCTGGTCCTGGGGTGCCGAGGATGTGTTACAGTTTGTTCTGCCGGCGGTGACAGAGAGGTTGAACTTCTTGCCTCCCTTCTTCGTCTTGGCGCTAAAAAAGAAGGGCGTAAACTGGAGATTCAGGAGGGAAGTCTGGTCCGCCAGTGCGACAAAGAATACATTGACAGCCTCGATAACTGGAAAGGCGATTATGATGCCATCGTATCCATGGCCTGCGGAGTCGGGGTAAACTTTATCGCCAATCTCCGCCCATCAACCATGGTGTACCCCGGAGTCAATACCTCCTTTTTCGGCGGTTCTCCAGAACAGGGTTTCTGGACTGAGCAGTGTGCCGGCTGCGGCAACTGCGTTCTGCATATTACCGGCGGGCTGTGTCCTGTTGCCCGCTGCGCTAAAAGTCTTATGAACGGTCCCTGCGGTGGTTCACAGAACGGCAAGTGTGAGATTCACAAGGAAGTTGACTGTGTCTGGCAGATGATCCATGACCGACTTGAACATTTGGGCCGCAAAGAGCAGATGCTCGAGGTTGCGCCGATCCGTGACTGGCGGCCGGCAGGACATGGCGGTCCGCGAAAAACGACCCGCGATGATCTGACAATCTAAAGGGATTTTCATGCCGCCTGTTCTGGCATTCATNGGNAAACCGAACTGCGGCAAAACCACACTCATNGAAAAACTTATTCCCGCCNTAGNGGACNGAGGGATCCGGNTNGGCACCATCAAGCACCACCATGGTGATATCCAGATGGATATACCAGGCAAGGATANCTGGCGCCACAAGCAGGCCGGAGCCCAAGCNGTTCTCTTGTCATCACCCACCGGTATTGGATTCATCCAGGATGTTGCAGAGGATACCNCTGTTGAAATCCTTGCCGGCCNTTATTTTCAAAACATTGANCTGATATTAGTTGAAGGTTATAAGTGGTCAACACTTCCCAAAATTGAAGTTTTCAGAAGCTCAATTTATGCTGAGCCCATAGAGGATCCGGGTGAAAATCTCATTGCCACAGTAAGCGATGTCAAGATACGCCCGAATCTCCCCTGGTTCAAGCCGGAGAACATCGATGAACTGGTGCTTTTTATCCTGAAGAAAACCCTGAACCCTTAAGACAGATGGATCCACGACAGGAGATAACAGGAGTTATCCTGGCAGGAGGGCAAAGCAGCCGTTTCGGCAGCAACAAGGCTCTGGCTTTATGGCGTGGGAAACTCCTTATCCAGCATGTCAGAGATTCCCTGTCCTCTGTATTCGATGATATTTTGCTCAGCACCAATTCTCCGGATCAGTATGTCTTTCTCAAGATGCCAACGGTTATAGACAGATACCCGAACATGGGTCCTCTGGCGGGTATTCATTCTGCTCTGCACCATACCAGCAAACCATGGATATTTGTTGTCGGATGCGATATGCCGGCGATTACACCTGATTTGATCTCCTTTCTCAGCAGTTATGTTCAAGATGAATTCGAGGCTGTGCTTCCCTGGTTGAAGACAGGACCTGAACCCCTCTGCGGCCTGTATCATAAAACTGTCCTTGCTAAAATTGAGATGCAACTGGCGAACAGAAAATCCCAGGTGAAAGAACTGATAGAAAAATTGTCAGTAAGAAAGGTAGAAGAGGAAGAACTTCGAGCATTTTCCGGTGGACTCGGGGTATTTATCAACATTAATCGCACCAAGGATCTGGAAAACCTGTAGCAAAAATCCACGTGGTGGTTATGCGGTGAATAATTGGACGATGTTTACTTTCAAGTAAAAATATCCTGAGAGAAAGTTATGTCTTTTATGCTTCAGTCATGAAGAAATTGGTCATCATACTCTGTGTCACACTATTCAGTTGGTTCGGCTGGTGGTTGGGGGAAAGGTTTGGCCTGATGACCGGATACATGACAAGTTTCGCGGGCAGCCTGGTTGGCGTGTATATAGGAGTACGTATTAACAGTAGCTATATGACCTGAACCGGAGATTTACTTTGTGAAGTACCAACAGTAAGGGGTGGACCATACATGCGGTAATGGAATCCACCCCTTAATAGGACTCACCCTCTTAAGCCCAACGACAAAAACTTTTTATATACCCTAGCCCATTAATTTTGAAAGTACCTGCAGTAACCCTGAGAGAAACCAGATTCCGCATAAGGCTCCAACGCCCATGAGAAAACCCATAAAAGCCATGCCGAGAGTTACCATTTCACGTTCTTGATGATTTCCAACCTGTTCAGTCATAATGTAAATCCTCCTGTTTTTCGCTGTTTTCAACTGTCTTGCAGCCAATTCAGTTAAGGCATGCGAAAAAATATTCTTGCAGTTACTACAGCAAAAAGTGTGCCATTGCAGGCCCTCTCTTTTTGAAATTGCTGCATCAATATATGCAAATAGGCATACATTCAATAGACATTAAGGCATGATTAAATTCAGCTTCAATTGAATAGCTTACGGTCTCAAAAATTAACATTACTGATTGATCAATACCCCGAAGAATAGCAATTAGGGCTCCATTGAAACCTGAACTACTTAATCTTAAGAAAGCGAAAATCTCTGTTGAAAAAACGTGGGAAAAGTCATTAAAAATATCTTATTATTTTTTTATAAACCCCAAAAAACTACCACAAAGTGGTATTTTTTTAACACTAAAGAGGCAGCCTTTTGTTTTGCCAAATGGGGATTTCCCCAAAACTCTTTTTGCAATCTAGCCATAAAACCAAAAATTACGGACAACCAATATTCTACCAAACTAGTAATCAATTTCTTGCAGTTTAATCAATTTGGTTACTATGACGTTCAAGAAACCTAATTGTTGGGAATTTATGCGTAGTGGCAGTAAAATAGGGGAAAGAAATGTCGACACTCTAGGCATTACCCGGCATATCCACATCATGGCCAGGAGTGTGCCAATGTTGTTGGCACGTATTGCTGTCTTGTCCGGTTACTGCGAACGTCCAAACACGATGATTGTTAGGAATGTCCATCTTCTAACATTCTGCATTTCGATGAAAANGCNAGAAAATTTAATCAGAAGAATGAAAAGCATACGTTGTAAAAATGAAAATCATTCTTACTNTTTTCCACAAAAAATAAATATTGGAGATACAGATGCCCCACCTGCAAGAATATATGATNTTTAAAGAGCCGTTCTACCTCTCCCAGGGTGATGAACTGGTCATAGCTGAAGCAGCTTATGCGCACGCAATTCCTTTGCTTTTAAAAGGGCCGACAGGCTGCGGCAAAACCCGTTTCATGCAACACCTGGCCTGGAAGCTCCAGCGGCCCATTGTGACAGTAGCCTGCCATGACGATCTTTCCACGAGCGACTTGGTAGGCCGCTATCTTGTCAAGGGAGGAGAAGCTGTCTGGGTGGATGGGCCTCTAACCATGGCAGTTAGGGGTGGGGCTATCTGTTATCTGGATGAAATTGTCGAAGCGCGCAAAGATACAACAGTCGTTATCCATCCGCTGGCTGATGACAGACGGGCACTTCCTGTCGAAAAACTCGGCGAACTCATTCACGCACCTCCGGAATTCATGTTGGCAATTTCCTATAATCCCGGTTACCAGAGTGTCCTCAAAGATCTCAAGCAGTCTACCCGGCAGCGTTTCATCTCAATTGAATTCAACTATCCCGATCAGGAGCTGGAAGCTGACATCGTTCAGCATGAATCCGGCGTTGACAAGGCAACTGCTGGATCACTTGTGCGCCTGGGGGGCATGACCAGAAATCTCCGTGACGCCGGTCTGCCTGAAGGTGCGAGCACCAGGCTGTTGATTCATGCAGGTAAACTCATGCAATACGGCATGGAACCAAGGCGTGCCTGCCGTGCTTCGATCAGCGAGACCCTGACAGACGATCATGAACTGCTGGCCTCCATAAATGAAATGATCAATTCCCTTTATTGATGCTAACTGTTCATGAATATTGCAGAACTTAAGGCAAAATTTTTTGAGATGGTACCTTCACATCCTCCCACTGGTTGGGAAATTGAAGAGCATCTTGAACACTTGACAGAATTGCCGACAGTGCTGCAGGAACTGGTTCTCTCTCAGGTGCCTGCAATCTGGCCGGTGAGCCATTCCCTTTGCTATTCCTATCTCGCTTCAGCCAGAGGCGCACTGGATTGTCTGTCCACCCATCACATGACTCAATGGGTAGGAGACGTTCTCGATATCTACGAAAAGGACGGCTTGCGTGCTGCCCAGCACTTTATGGCAGACGTGGAAACCAATTTTCTCTGCCGTATTCGGGGCGAGTCCGGCCTCAATTTCAATGATGCTGAAAAATGTCTCACTCCTTATGCCCGGTCTATAATTGAGCGCAGGATTACCCTGGCTGCAGGCCCCCAAATATTTACCGATACTGAATTTATTTATGTCCCTAACAAATTGACGCTGTGCGCTTTTGATCAGGACAACTTCCTGCTTTATAAATTGATCGTTACCTTTCAGCTATGCCTCCTCCTGCAGAAAACATACGAATTCGAGCTGCCTGCAAGTCATGCACTTATTCAAACAATTGTTGATACATATGGTGCAGACCCTGTTCCTGATCGTATCCAGCTTGATCAGTTTTTTGCCCTTTTTCCTGATCCTGATCTGGCCGAGGATATTTATACGGTAATTGAAGCTCTGAGAGTATCGCTCTATCTTGCTGCTGCCTTTCCGGGACTTTGGCGAGATACTGCCAAAATCCGCTCTGGTCTCGCTGCTTCGCGTGTCACCCAGGACCTGTGGCCGCCCAATTCCAGAACAGTCGAAGGCTTGATCCGTCAGGTAATAACAGGCCAGGAAGATGCAAAATTAAACGGCCGTCAACAATCTCTTCATGAACAGGTCCAAGCAGCGTTCATCAAGCCGGCAGAAACTGCTGCAGACTCCGCTGCCAAGACAGCGGCAATCTATGCCATGCTTTGGCAGGTCAAAAATCCTTATATAAAAATTCCGCCCTTATATTATTGTGGCAGGCTGAATCCTGCTGAAGCTAGAAAAGGCATACACAGGCGGCGTAATGCAGCCAAAGAAGAGTTCGTTAAAATTCTGGCCTCTGTCATACTTAAAACTGACCGGCAAAAAGCAAATGAGGCACAAGAAGAAAGTACAGAACAAAGTAAACCATCTGTTATAACCGGCGAAGATGCTACAGCCTTGCTCCTGTCTTCCTCGAAAAAACAAGAAAACAACTTTGCCGGGGAAAAGCAGGAGACAATCCAGTTCCTGACACTAGAGGGCCCGATAACGGATCTGCCGGATTCACTGCGCCATCTTGCGAAAGAAATCGTTGCTGACCTGGGCCGTATTCCCAATCACTATATTTCAGCAGCCCAGGGCATGGCTGGTCAGAGTCCTCCTGGTCTGCAGTCTCCAGACGGTTTTACAGGGGAAAGCCTTGTCGCGCCGCTTACCTATGACGAATGGGATTTCAGGCGTAATGGATTCAGGAAAGACTGGTGCATGCTCCTTGAAAAAAAACTGCATCCGGTCAAGGGCACTTTTATTGAAACAACTCTGGATAAGTACCAGGGGTTGCTGCGGCAGCTCAAAAAGCAATTTGAAATGCTGCGCAGCAATGAACGATTTATCAAGCGCCAACGGGATGGTGATGATATTGACCTCGATGCCCTGATTGAATCCATTGCAGATACTCGGGCCGGCAAGCCGCCCTCCGAGCGGTTGTTCGTCCGCTTGCAGCGGGATGAACGAGATATTGCTGTCCTCTTCCTGGTGGATATGTCTTCCTCCACCGAAGGCTGGATCAACCAGGCCTTAAAGGAGGCACTTCTCCTCATGGGTGAAGCTCTCCACGTGCTCGGCGACCGTTTTGCCATCTATGGCTTTTCAGGTATGCGGCGGCTGCGTTCGGATTTTTACCATGTTAAAAATTTTGTAGAACCCTACAATCAAGATATTAAAGAACGCATAGCTGCAATCGGGCCGCAGGAATATACCCGCATGGGTCCGCCGCTGCGCCATGCCATAAAACTGCTGCAGGATGTTGAGGCAAAGGTGCGGCTGCTTGTCACTCTTTCAGACGGCAAGCCTGAAGATTATGATGATTACAAGGGAGAATACGCTATTGAAGACACCCGCCATGCCCTGATAGAGGCCAAAGCTGCCTCCATTCATCCTTTTTGCATTACCATTGATAAAAAAGCCCACGACTATATCGGCCATATGTACGGTGAAGTGAACTATATCTTTGTAGATGAAGTGCGCAAGCTGCCAATAAGGCTGCCTGAAATCTACCGGGTCCTGACGACTTGAAAAAGAAGGGGGAGCTCTATCATTTTTTATTCAGGCCCGGCGACTGTACTGAGGTATGCCCCTGACTTTATGAGCAGTTTTTCCATCTGCTTTATAGTTATCCGGTCCGGATCATAATCAACATGATTGACTTCTTTGCTGTCGAGCCAGCCGTTCCTGACTGAGACAATTCCAGGCTGCCCTGCCAGGGCGGCCTTTCCTATGTCGTATCAGCGCACTACAAATGTGGCCCTGGCAGTAGTTTGCTCTGTTGTTTGGCTGCTGCTGACGCATTGTACGCTAAACAGGCTGATAAGAAGCACAACCAGAATAAATCCATACCATTTCATTCTTCTGTCCCCCGTGCCTGAAATTTTCATAGGGTCCGGTGTTTTTTTCATTTTTGATCCTCCCCAGCATGGTTA
>JGI2160J19893_10000375_pt1 | contig 15527 bp, 10 predicted proteins | sample DeeMarSeWOR28_12_FD_19893 | JGI IMG/M metagenome (IMG submission 19893)
GCCATATCAGCGGGTTGGATCAAGCTATCAAAGCTGTGTACTGTCGCACCGGAAGCTGCATGAACAAATCCAGTTGTCAGATAGTCAACAATTTCGGCTTCGGTCTTTTCAGTCCCAAGAATTCCACCGAATCCAGTATAGTGGCTACTGGTAGGATCCCCATAAACACCAAACACTCCTTTGTAGTCCCAACCGTGGCATTCCTTGCAGCGCCAGGTATCAGCACCAGTTCTGGTATTGGTTCCACCAGAGAAAGCTTGCAGAGCCCACGTAGGATTGTCAGTTGGTGGCACCGGTGCACCGGTTTCGGATATCCAGTTATCGAAAAGGCGTCCTCCACGAGCGATAATATCTGCGTCACTTCCTGACGGTGGATTAGTGCCACCACCCGGGGGAGTCGTGCCTGCATCAAAAGTTTGCGTGTAGGCTATGACATCCGCCATTTGCGTCAAGTTTAATTGCGTTGTGCTACTAGCATCAGCATAAGCGGGCATAATAGCGCCAGGATGACCGAATCTTATCTTGTGTAACACTTCCCAGGGATTGTCATTGGATAATTCCCCGAGTGGTTCATGTTGCACCGTGCCGTCCATACCATGGCAGTTGGAGCCGGCACATCCTACGGATGCGCTCTCGTACAGATTCTGGCCTGATGCGCTGGAACCGTTGATTGAACCGTTAGCGTTGATAACTGTGCTGCTATCTACAAGCCCATCGGGATCTGTTGAAGTGAGAAATTTCGTGAGATGTAATATATTGATGTTGGACATCTCTGAAGAAAAATTGTGGTCCGCATCAATACCGGTACCAGAGTGAATTGCACAAAATACATCAATAGGTTGTTTGTTTTGTGCGGGCATTACACTGGGAAAACCCGTGTAATGGCTGTTTGTCATGTCTCCGTACACACCATCGACACCTTCGTAGTCCCAGCCATGGCATTCTTTACAGCGCCAGGTATCCGCACCGGTACGGGTGTTAATGGTAGGCTGATCTCTGGTGTCCCAGAGTGGATTGTCAGTGTCGGGTATCGTAGAACCAGCTTCCTCCCACCACTTGTCGTAAAGTCGACCACCGCGAATGGCAGACGCCAGACTAATTTGAGCAACCAGTGATGCATTTTCCTGCAAGCACGCTGTAGGTCCGGTAGGTTTGTTCTGATCATCGCCGGGAGGAGGTGTGCTGGCTTCTTCTGAACCGCTACAGCCGGATACGCCGATAATTAAAATACCAATCAAAATTGAACTACTAAATAATTTTCTTAACAATATGTTAGAAATTTTCATATCGTTACTGCCCCACAATCAAGTTAATTAAAAAAGATCAAATCTCAAGCTCTGTCGCCACTAACACAGATTACTACCAATGAGATCTGCCATATTTATAGCTACCTTTGTAGTAGCCAGTTTTATCCCGTCTTTAAACAATTAAAGACTTATTCGTTATTGTGAGGGGGGTATGTACCTTGTCATTGGTACGGTTAGATCGTCAGGATGGATACCACAACAACATAACAACTTCTAAAGTCATTACTTATCCCATGTTCATCGATTTCATATCATGGGCTATTGAAGCAAAACCATTCGACCAGCATGTCCTTATTGTTATACGCATTAAATATCCCCCGATAACTCCCTTTGTAGGCAAAATTCTAACGTCTTATAATTTTGAAGTAAATTAATGCAGTAGCGAAAATGCTTACAAGGTAGGAATTAGATAAAACAAATCTGAAATTAAGCTTAATTCGACTAAAAAAACACAGGTTCAATTGCGTTATGCCGAAATTACCTAAGTAAATAGATTATTATTACGTAAAGTTTCTTAAGTACTTTTGTTGGGCACAGCTGGTGAGCGCAGTAAAACGTCATCACATTAGCTCGTTGCTGGTTATTCCCACTCCATTTCCTGATAGACCTGCTGCACGTTTCTACCCTTGAGCAGGTCAAAATTTTCCAGATAACTGAACTCAGATTGATCAATTTTACTCACATCCTCTATCGCGCCACCTTCATCCATGAAGTTGTACACCTTGTCACGCAACATGGTTAAGTAACCATAGGTGTCCCGTTGCGCCTGGGCTAGAGTCGCAGGTTTGCCATGACCAGGCACGATATACTTTGGATTATATGATGCTAGCGCTTCAAAAGCGCTTAACCAGGATTTGCTACTGGAAAACGACATGACACTTAACAGGCGGTCCAGATAGACCACATCACCACTGAAAATCACGCTTTGTTGCGGCAACCATACAAATGAATCACCCGGGGAATGCGCACCACCTTTATGATGAAGCACCTCGATTTCAGTGTCGCCCAGATTGAATTTGTAAGTCTCGTCAAAGGTGATATCGGCATAGGTGTCAACAGTACCTTTAAGTGCAGCATCGCCGGCGGTGTTAGCTAAACGAAACAAGATATCCTTGATTCTTGTTTTTTGATCCTTGACTGCCGCTTCACTTGCGATAATCCGCGCGCCCTGTTTTTTAAAATAGTCATTGCCTAACCAGCGATGATCCTGTCCCCCGGTGTTGATGACAAATTTTATGGGCTTGTCTGAAACGGTTTTTATAATGTCGTGAATTCTTCTTGCGCCAAGATAGGTGCCACCCGGATCAACAAGAAGGATGCCTTCTGAGGTAACAACAAATCCAAAAGTTGCATTATTGCCAAGGTTGGCAGGTGAGCGATTGCCAAGTGGGCCAACGATCGCGTAAATGTTATCGGTTACCTGCATGAGTTCCAGGCGCTCTTCTAGCTCCGAAGTTTTAGAATTTTGTTTCGTTTCGGCTGCTGTATTGCCGACACCAGTAGCCAATATTAGCAATACAAACAAGGTGACCAAAATAGCTGGTAATTTCTTCACTTTAATACTCCGGTGCTTTAACACAGATAAATCTACTGGAACGCAAGAGGGCGAATCAAAGTCCCTGAAAACGTCTCAGTAATTGGCGTTTAGTATCTCATGTAATCAAATACTACACAAAAGCCAGTTATCTGGTGTGACATCGATTGTTTGTGGGAACAAGTGCTAATGCTATTAGTCATTATGGTATGTCAAAACAATAGCTTATATTCAATTAGCAGGATTTGATATGGCAATCAGTGCATATGAAGATTGCGCGTCTACATGGTATATTTGAATGAGTCACTCATTTATAAAGGCGTGACAGCTTTTATTGGTTTAATACTAAATTAAGTTGCTAATATCCTATTTATAGTTAAATGTGCGGCAGATATAATATCGTTACCAGCGCCCAGGGGCTGTATGATGCATTTAGGATCATCAGTAGTGAGCTGGATTTTGGTTTTTTTGAACCCAGCTATAACGTCCATCCTTCACCGCCAGACGCCCGTGCAGATCAACTGGTCCGGGCACCGATCATTCGTTCCAGCGACAGCAATTATGCAGCCCTACCTGCGGTTTGGCCGCTCATTCCTAAATGGGCCAAGGGTACTGTGTCGAAATACAGTACTGCCAATGCCAAGGCAGAAACTCTGGATTCTACCAGGTCATATCAACATGCCTGGAATCAAGCGCAGCGTTGCCTGGTGCCGGCGACTGGTTTTTTTGAGTGGCAGGTAGTTGCGGGGCAAAAGCAGAAACAGCCTTACAACATCCAGTTAACACAACAACCGATCTTTGCCATGGCAGGATTATGGGAAGCATCCGTTAATCCAATAACACAGCAGACTATTGAATCCTTTACGATAATCACAACCCAGGCAAATCCTTTGATGGCAAAAATTCACAATACAAAGGAGCGTATGCCAGTGATCGTTGCGCCTGAAGACTACCTGGTCTGGTTGCAGGGATCATCCACAGAAGCAGGGGGTTTGTTGAAAACCTATCCGGAAACGAAAATGACCGCGACCAAAGTGTCTACCTACGTCAACAATCCCAATAACAATGACGAACAGTGCATTAAAGAGCTAGAGGAGAAAATGGAAAGCTAGTCCAGAGTAATGTAGCTTAGCGAAAATACGCTTTGGAGACATACTGACTTAACATTCTCTCAGTATTGAAATAGGAAGCATTGTAGCTTACCGCCTGGCGCATCACCTCGATATAGCCATCTTTGTTGTGGTAATACAGTGGCATGATGATGTTTTCGAGTTTTTTATACAAATAGCTGGCATCCAGGGTATCAGTATCCACAGCTTTTTCCGCTGCAACGGAATTGCCTATAGCCCAACCCGTTACGCCTTCGATGCAACCCTCTATCCACCACCCATCAAGAATGCTGATGGATGGTACACCATTCACGGCCGCTTTCATGCCGCTAGTGCCTGAGGCCTCTAAAGGCGCGCGGGGTGTGTTTAACCACAGGTCAACACCGGCAACTAGAAGTTTGGCAAGCGTAATATTGTAGTCATCAAGATATACCAGCTTAATCCTGTCGCTCAATCTGGTTTTTACACGGTGAATTTTCTGGATCAACTCTTTACCAATTTGGTCGTGGGGATGTGCTTTGCCAGAGAAGATTAGTTGGAGCTTTCCGCAGGATGAGGCGATTTCATTTAGCTTGTCGATATCAAGAAATAAAAGATCAGGTCGTTTATACTGCGTAGCTCTTCGTGCAAAACCAATAGTCAGTGTTTCATAGTCAAAGTCCAAATCAGTGACACCATTAACAAAATCCAGCAACAATGACTTGGCGCGTTGATGCGCTTTCCATATTTTGTTTTTGTCGACACTGATTATGCAGCGCAAACTGGTATTGTCTCCCCGCCATCCTGGCGCGTATTCGTCAAACAATTGTTGCCAGGGCTCGGATGCCCAGGTTGCCAAATGCACACCATTAGTAATGGAGTGGATGTTAAAATCAGCAAACATTTTCTGGGAAGTTTCTTTATGCTTTTTCGCCACACCATTAATGTAATAACTGTTGTTTAAGGCAAGATATGTCATGTTTAATACGGAATTACAGCAAATCATGTCTTCAAGCTGTTTAAACATTTCGTATTTTTGTAACACCTGTTGCGCCATATGCATCGGGAACTGATCATGTCCGGCCGGGACTGGCGTGTGGGTGGTAAAAACACACATCTCGTGAACCATATTCATTACTGTGTGATTAACGCGACTACCGTTATATTTGTCCGCCAATTCCGTCAGTAATTCGATAACCAGCAAACTGGAATGACCTTCATTCATATGGAATCGTCGGATATCAGAATATCCCAGAGCGCGGAGTGCTTTAATCCCACCAATGCCTAATATGAGATCCTGGCATAAGCGATAATATTGGTCACCTCCGTATAAATAGTGGGTCAATGACCTGTCATGATCAGAGTTTGTTTCGATGTCCGCATCAAGAAAATATACCGGAATTTCATCTCCCTTGATGCCCTTCACGATGTAGCGCCAAACCCGCAAATCCACATTGCGATCTTCAATAGCTACGGAGAATTTGACTGGAATTTCCTGCAGGAAATCATTCACCGACCAGATGGCGGGTTCTTCTGTTTGCCAGCCGGTATTATCGAGTTTCTGATGGAAGTATCCAAAGCGTTGGAGGAGGGTGACCGCAATCATGTTGATGCCAAGGTCAGCGGCAGATCGAATGGTATCTCCGGCCAGTATGCCTAATCCTCCAGAGTAGGTGGGAATCGCGGCTTCCAGTCCGATTTCCATGGAAAAATAGGCAACAGTTGCTTTCATGTTAGTTATTCTAAACTTTCTAAAATTTAGTTGTCGTTAGTTGTTAATATAATAATAATTAATAGTTATTATAGTGATATCAATCAATTTTACATTACATTCAGAGAGTTAGCAGNGCTTTTNTTTTATGTCTATCAGATATGGAACCATGTGCTGCTGTGCCTGGGGATCTCAAACCGTTCTGTTTTATTGCAGATGTCGTCAACTTATCCTCGTTATCATTATAGCATTAGCTCTACAGGGAATTTTTTTGGCATATTTAAGGCAAATTAACAAAGTATCCAACTTTTGATAGATAAACTACACTTAGAAATTGACGCTACTAGCTACTAATATATTAACAACTACGCGCCTTGCAAAAACCGTTCAGAGTACCCATGCAGCAGGATAAACCAAAGAGTAAGAAGCCGCGAAGCAGAGAAATAAATGATCGCTCTGCACATAAAGTTCTGGAGTTGCTTCTTTATAATTTACATCAAAACGTCGGTACTTCTATCAATTCCCTGGTTAAATCCAGTAATAAGCTGGACAGTGGAATGCGTCTGCAGTTAACAAACCTCAAAGAATCATTGTCACGCATGGAGTTACTGATCAATGATGCATTAAAAGACAATAACAAAATTGGCAGTGGCGATTTTTCGAGTATAGATCCGGATGTCGTAGAACGAATCCAGGTCGAAAAGGTTCTTAGAACACTGGCCACAACAACGTCAGCACAGGATAGTGAGGAATTTTTTAACTATTGCGTAAAAACGCTGGCACAATTATATGGTTGTCAATATGCATTTATCGGCCTGCTTAAAGAAAATAAAAAGGAAGTCGAGACGCAGGCCGTGTGGGCAATTGATGGTTATGCAAAAAATTTTACTTACGATCTCAAAGGCACTCCCTGTGCGGAAATTATCAATCTCGAGAAAGAATTAATCCCCACTAATGCATCGCAGCTGTACGCAGATGATGAGCTACTGGTATCAATGAAAATCGACAGTTACTTTGGTGCGCCGATAATTACCAAAGAATCCGGCGTTATTGGTCTGGTATCCGTCATGGATACTGGCCCAATGGAGTTAAACGCGTGGACTGCACCGGTGCTTGGTGTGTTTGCCTCCAGGCTCGCAATCGAGATTCAAAGAAAAGTAGCCGAACAAGATTTGCACCAATTAAATATAACACTGGAAAGGCGTATTAGGGAGCGCACCCGGGACCTGGAGTTAAGTAACCAGGAATTGAATGCTTTTTGCTATTCTGTATCCCATGACCTTCGTGCGCCAGTACGGACAATAAACTCATTCGTTGATATTATATTTGAGGATTTTGAAGCACAGTTTCCAATAGAGGCTCAAGATTATCTGGGTCGAATAAAACGCGCGGGCAGGAAACTGGATCATTTGATTGATGACTTGCTACAGCTTTCACGGGTATCCCGCGTTGAGATGTCCCGTCGGCATGTGGATGTTAGCAACCTGGTCAAAGAAGAAGTGCAATCGTTAAAGGATACCCATAGGCAAAAAAACATTAAAGTTGAAATTGCGCCAGGCCTTGAAGCATGGGGAGATGAAGGTCTGATTAAGATTTTGTTTCAAAATTTGCTGAGCAACGCCTGGAAGTATACTGCACGAACTGCAAATCCCGTTGTCCGGATTGATGTCAAAGAAAAAAATCAGGAAAAAATATTTTATGTCAGTGATAACGGTGTGGGCTTTGATATGCGCTATGCGCATAAGCTGTTCGCGCCATTCCAGAGACTACACACTGATGAAGAGTTCGAAGGCAATGGTGTAGGACTGGCAACCATCAAGCGTATTGTTACTCGACATGGCGGTGATATCTGGCCGGAATCTGAGGTAGATAAAGGTACTACGTTTTATTTTACGCTTTCATGAATCTTTGTATACTTGTTCGCAGTTCCTGTTAATTCAAGCAATATTCACGTCATAACTTTTACCGATAGTGGTTTTATTCGTCTATAGCAGCTATTTAGTTTGTAGTGCTTTTACGCGCTACTCTGTGCCAGTGAATTTTCTGACTAAAAATTTTTCAATCTCAACCAGGAACAATACAGAAGAAGCGACCGCAATGACGCGCAGCCAGGCATCCACGCTGATTGCCGCCGTGGCAAACAATAACTGCATGGGTCCCAGGTAGGTAAAGGCTAGTTGAAATATAACTAATATGCCAATTGCGTATAGTACATAACAATTGCCAAACAGGCCTTCTATGGTCAATGATGGTGCGAGCAAGTAACGTGAGCTGAACAGGTAAAATATTTCAAACATCACCAATGTGTTGACAGCGACTGTACGCGCCAACTCAAGGGAAGCGCCTTGTTCGCGTTCCCAAATAAATAATCCAAAGGTGCCGAACACCAGGATTAAAGAAACAAAGATAATACGCCATACAATTAAACCCGAAAGAATCGGTTCCCTTGGGTTGCGCGGGGGACGTTGCATGACATTTTGCTCGGAAGGCTCAAACGCAAGCGCCAGTGCCAGTGTCACAGCCGTAATCATGTTAATCCAGAGGATCTGAGCGGGAGTAATGGGTAAAGAGCGGCCCAATATAATAGCAGCGATAATTGTAAAAGCTTCACCGCCGTTGGTGGGTAATATGAATAAAATGGATTTCTTGAGATTATCGTAAACCGTGCGTCCTTCCTCTACGGCGCGCTCGATAGAAGCAAAATTATCGTCGGCCAGTACAATTTCTGCGGCTTCCTTGGCCACCTCGGTGCCTTTCATGCCCATCGCTATTCCCACATCCGCGCGTTTCAGCGCGGGCGCATCGTTAACGCCATCACCTGTCATGGAAACCACCTCGCCGTTGGCCTGTAACGCCGTGACTAGCTGCAATTTTTGCTCAGGTGAAACCCGAGCGAAAACATCAGAACGTTCCGCAGCTTCCTGCAGTTGAACATCGCTGTAACGTTCGAGGTCGGAGCCCTGAATTACCGTGTTACCATCGCCGATGCCCATCTGGGCACCGATCGCTCGAGCGGTGATAGCGTGATCACCGGTGATCATCTTTACCCTGATGCCGGCCGATTGACAGGCGTGTACTGCCTGAATTGCCTCTACACGAGGCGGGTCGATAATGCCTACTATACCTAGTAACGTCAGGTTATTCTCTACATCCTCGAAATTCAGGTGTTGTTGCTCGGTCTTAAGTGATTTAAAAGCGATGGCAAGCAAGCGTTGACCACGGCTGGCCATATCGTGTATGCAGGATTCCCAGTAAGCTGTATCCAGCTGAACATCTTCACCACGCATGCGTTGTTGATGACACATCTCCAGTACCTGTTCAGGCGCACCTTTTAGGTATATAAACCCATGGCCAGCGTGATCATGATGCAGGGTGGCCATGAAACGATGTTGTGATTCAAAGGGAATGGCATCGGTACGCGGAAACTGGCTTTGACAATGATGGTGGTTAAGCCCGGCTTTGTGCGCCAGGGTGACCAGAGCGCCTTCTGTGGGGTCGCCATGCATAATCCATTGATCATTACTTTGCGTTATTGTGGCGTCGTTACACAATAAGGCCGCCTGCGCCAACTCTTTTAGCAGTGGAAAACCATCGGGAGTAATATCTTTTCCGTCGAGATTGAATGCACCGTGAGGATCATAGCCAACACCGCTGACTTCGCAAATACCCGCACCGGTCGTCACTGTTTGCGCGGTCATTTCGTTGCGAGTAAGGGTGCCGGTCTTATCAGAGCAAATGACTGTAACCGAACCAAGAGTTTCCACCGCAGGCAAGCGACGTATGATGGCATGCTTTTTTGCCATTCGTTGCACACCGATGGCCAACGTAATTGTCATGATCGCGGGTAAGCCTTCGGGTATGCCGGCTACCGCCAGGCCAACTGCTGCAAGAAACATTTCATCGGCAGGATAATTTTGCAGTAACACCCCATAGGTAAAAGTTGCCGCGGCAATAATACTGATGGCGATGGTTAACCATTTTGCAAACACGGCCATTTGCCTTAACAAAGGCGTCGTTAAGGTTTGCACTTCGCGCAACATGTCGCTGATACGGCCGATTTCAGTACGATCACCGGTTTCTACTACCACGCCCTGACCCTGGCCGTACGTGACTAGCGTACCGGAGTAGGCGAGATTCTTTCGGTCACCGATACTGGCGTGCTCGGCAACGATTTCCGGTGTTTTATCTACGGGTACTGATTCCCCGGTGAGTATGGCTTCATCAATGCGAAGTTCCCGTGTCCGGAACAAGCGCAAGTCCGCGGGTACCTTATCGCCAGATTGAAGCAGCACGATATCGCCTGGTACCAGTTGCTCGGCTGGAAGGCTGATGAATTTACCGTCGCGTTTCACCATGGCATGGTGCGAAAGCATGGTACGAATCGCATCGAGGGCCTTTTCCGCTTTGCCTTCCTGGATAAAGCCAATAATGGCGTTAATTACAACCACGCCAAAAATGACCCCGCTGTCCACCCAATGGTTGAGCAGGGCGGTCACAATACCCGCAAGCAGTAATACATAAATGAGCACATTATGGAACTGCACCAGGAAACGCAGCAACGCTCCTTTTTTTTTGACTGGTCGTAACCGGTTGTGACCAAATTCCTGCAACCGTTGTTGGGCATTTGACTGGGACAAGCCGTCTATGGACGATGACACTTTTTGCAACACGTCCATGGTGTCGCAGGAATGCCAGACCAGTATAGAAGATTCAACTTGTATGGGCATTTAAGGTTCCTTTACACGAGGCTATAGTGGTTTGAGCCGGAGAAAGGGCAATTTAGATTAAACTAGGCGAAGACATCTCCTTCCGTAAAAATGAATGTGGTAATGATTTTGAATAATAACAAAAAGTTTACTCATGATTATTTGCTGCTAATCAATGTTATTAGCGATAAATAAGTAATCATAAGATAATCTGGTATAGCAGGAATAAATGAGGGCCTGTGAAGTTGCGTTTTTTCGATCCTCGTCGAAGTGTGGATTTAGTCATTTTCCGTGCAATCCATGTAACCCAAGTTGGTGTAATTTAATCGTATGCAAGAAAGCATTGTTACCATAGGTATGTTGGCGGGAGGACTAGGTCTATTCCTGCTCGCTGTAAACATGATTACTGACGGTCTGAAACTGGCTGCCGGAAACGAATTGCGCGATATGTTGCGCAAATGGACCAGTACCCCCATTCGAGGTATTGTCTCCGGAATTAGCATTACTGCTATCGTACAATCTTCCAGTGCAGTAACCGTAGCCACAATTGGTTTTGTGAATGCCGGGCTGATTACATTGTACCAGTCCTTGGGCGTAGTGTACGGCGCTAATATTGGTACTACTATGACAGGTTGGTTGGTCGCCGTTGTGGGATTNAACGTCAAGATCGAAATGCTGGCTTTACCGCTCATCGGTATTGGTATGTTTCTGCGTATCACCGGGGGCGATACGCGTCGTGCCCCAATCGGCATAGCGCTCGCAGGTTTTGGCCTGTTCTTTATCGGTATTGATGTTCTGAAAGACGCTTTTGCGGGGTTGACGACTGCTATTGATTTACAGCGCATTACTGTTGAAGGTATCTCGGGTATATTATTGTTTGTAGGTATTGGTTTTCTCATGACCTTGCTTACCCAGTCTTCCAGTGCCGCTATAGCCATTACACTTACCGCTGCGAGCGGTGGGGTAGTGGGGCCTTACGCTGCTGCCGGCATGGTCATTGGCGCCAACGTCGGCACGACTTCCACCGCTGTATTATCAGTCATTGGTGCAACGCCTAACGCTAAGCGGGTAGCCGCCGCGCATGTTATCTTTAACGTGGCAACGGGAGTAGTGGCTTTGTTGCTTTTGCCGCTTATGTTTGGGATGGCGAAATCAACGGGCGAACTATTTGGATTGATAGGTATCCCGGTAGTGACGCTTGCGTTATTCCATACCACATTTAATATCCTGGGTGTGTTACTTATGTTGCCATTTACTGACAGATTAACGCGAATTCTTGAACAAAAGTTCACCTCACTCGAGGAGGTGGAAGGGCGACCCAAATATCTGGACAAGAATGTTGCAGTTTCACCTGCGTTGGCGTTGAGTGCACTGGCGATGGAGTTAAGCCATCTGGGTAGTATAGCCCGGCGCATGTCTGAAGCAGTCATCAGCCAGGAGGAGCGTGTTGGTAACAAGATTAAAAGTGATCGCAGGGCGATAAGCAAGTTAGTGCTGGCAATTGGGAGTTTTGTTTCACATCTTGAACGCTCCACAATGCCAAAGGACATCGCCGGTGAGTTACCCAAAGTACTGCGGACCAGCCAATATTACCTTATGACATCAGAGCTTGCGATGGAAATCGCAGTGCATCAGGAATCGATTGGGGAAATTACGAATGAAGTACTTTTAAAAAGACTATCGCAATTCAAAGCAATGGTAGTGCAATTACTGGATGGAACAGATGTACAAACGGAGGGATTTTCAGTGACAGATTGCAATGCCCGTGTTCAGGAGCTTGATGCAAGTTATGATGAATTGAAAGCATTCATTCTGGAAATCGGCACGGCATCCGAAATTGATATTGGTGACATGTCTGCCATACTCGAGCAAAACAGTAATANCCGTCGTTTAGTCAANCAAATGGTTAAGGCAGCGCGATATCTTTCAGGTTTATTCGACCTTGCCGGAATTGTGAGGGAGCCTGAAACAGCACCAACCGCAGTGAATTAGTAAATCAGGTTGGCGACCAACGATCCTCAAGATCGGTCAGATTCTTGCGATGGGTGATAATGATTACCTCATCATCAGTTTTTAGAATCGTATCGTTTTCCGGTATTAACAGTTCATCATTGCGATAAATACAAATCACCCTGCTGGCATCCGGCAACTGCAATTCATTGACGGGGCCGGCATCTTCATTTTTAACGACAAAGGAAAAGGTGCGTGCTTCGGAACGGATCATGGTCGATAGTTCCAGTGGATCCCGGCCTTCGAACAGGTCAGCGAGATGGCGGCCAATGGTGCGCGCCGGAATAATCGTGTCCATGAGACCCAGTTCTATACAAATATGTTCAAATTCCGGATCTTCTATGCGTGTGACAATACGTTTAAAGCCCAGAGAACGCCCCACGAGGCTGGCGATAATATTGGTTTGATCATTGCCGGTAAGGCAAAACAGAACATCTGTTGTGGAGGGATCGGCTTCTTTTAGAATTGCAGGTTTACTGCCATCTCCATGTAACACGCCGCAGTCGAGACTCTCAGTTAACGATTCAATACGCTCTTTGTCTTTTTCAATGATCACAACCTCATGACCACGTTTTAAGAGTATCCTCGCTGTCATTAGTGAGAGAGTAGACGAACCGATAATCACCGCACGCATTATGTTTTCATCCTCTTTCCGAACCAGGTAGGGGGATACAATACTACTAAAAGTGCCACTATTTCCAGTCTTCCCAGCAACATATCAAGGCAAAGCACCATTTTTAATACTGGGTGCAACTCTGCATGCGTTATACCAGTGCTTAGCCCCACAGTACCTGTTGCGGAAACAACTTCGAATAATGAGTCCAAGGCGGGATAACCGAACACCAGAAATATGAACCATGATATTAAAATAACAAAGAAAAACATTAAGATTAACATTAAGGCTCGTTGAATATCGTCGGGCTCGAGTAACTTTCCTGCAAGACGTGGTTCATTGACAGCGTGGCTGGGCATGGTGGTTCTTTGCAATAAGACCTGAATTAATCGCAATAAAATCAGTAACCGTAATATTTTCACACCACCAGCAGTTGAGCCAACTCCACCACCAACAAACATGGAGCCCATTAAAACTGCTTTTGAAGCATCGCTCATTTCACCAATATTTAAACTGGTAAAACCTGCGGTGGTTTGCGCAGAAAAACCAATTAATAGTGCATGTCCGACAACTTCTGAAAAAGCCCATCCTGTCTGTAAATAGATGAAAACTCCTAACAGGAGAGAACTGATAATGCCTAATATAAGAAGGGTGCGAAGTTCCATATCACTCAGAGTTACGCGCCAGTTTTTTTGCCTGATGAGATAATACAATGGCAGAGGAGTAGCGCCCAAAAACGCAAGACCAATGACAGCATAAGCACTTGCTGGTTTGTCAAAAGCCGCCAGGCTATCTGTGTACGTGGAAAAACCACCCGTTGAAATGGCAGAAAGCGTATGCGTGAGCGCCAGAAAACCATCAGCGCTAAGCGCGAAAAGTATTAGGAATCCAACCAGCGTAAACGTTAAATAAATACCCAGCATTCTTCGAGCGTGCGTACGAGCTGTAGTAAGCAGGTTTTCACTGGCTATGGTCTCGGTTAGCCTGCGCGCCGCCAGTTGATGCCTTATCAGCAAGGCAACCGAAAGCACCACAATACCTAACCCACCGTACCATTGCATCCAGGCGCGAGTGAATAAAAAAGTGGGGGACGTATCTTCTATATTGGCTACTGTAGTTAAACCTGTGGTAGTCACAGCTGATACTGCTTCGAATAATGTATCTGGCATTGAGAGTCCCGCGGTATTCATGGGGTAAAGCATGAGCAAAGGTGATAATACAAATGCCAAAGCTACTATCACTAGTGCTTCGTTAGCCTGAATCTGTTCCGGTGTCTGAATGCGTGTGGTGGGGAGAGCGAGTGTTAGAATAATGAGGATAACGAAAAAGTAACGAATTGACGCATCGTATTCGGCAAACATCAATGAAACTATTAGAGGCGCTAAGATAAGAATTGCATGTACGATAAGTAGTTGTCCAATATATTTGGTGATTACGGATAAACGAACCGCATAAGATAGTGTGGATTGTCTATTTACCATTTCTTTGAAGTCAAATTATTGTTCTGTTTGTATTACATTACCATAGTTTCGTTAAAAATCTGTATAACGTGTTTTTGCTGTAATACTTGCTTTGACAAAATCATGGGTAACGGTAAATTGCTCTATTGTTCGTTATTTAAAATTTGACGGGTGTTTGTACCAGTAAAGAATCAACAGAAACCCGAAAAACATTCCTCCTAAATGGGCAAAATGTGCAACGCCGGCTTCGGAGCCGGTAACCCCCGCCCAAAGCTCAATAGCTGCGAAAATTGTCACAAACCATTTGGCTTTTAACGGTATGGGAGGAAATACCAGCATTAGTACCTGATTGGGATACCACATTCCGAAAGCCAGTAATATCCCGAATACGCCACCAGAAGCGCCAATCGTAGGATAGTAATCACCGCTCATAGTCGAGACTAAAAGTTGTGTCATACCTGCACCAAGCACACATACAAAATAATAAATGATAAATCGACGGGATCCCCAGGTGTTTTCCATACGCGAACCAAATAACCATAATCCATACATATTCAACAATAGATGCAGGATACTGCCATGCAGGAAACTGTACGTCACTAATTGGAAAATCTGGAAATGTGGTTGCATGGGTTCAAAGATGGGAGGTGTAGTAGCGCTCAAAGGCCACAAGGCCAGACCGACAATTATTTGAGGGCCAAGCATGAGTTCCAGCACAAACATAAGGCCGTTTGCAATCAGTAAGGTCTTGACGACAGGCGGAAGCAGAGAATAGGGCATAATGAAATTAGTTCTTTGTCAAACCATCGTTCTTCGCGTATGGGTTATCACAGCGTTCCTGTTTTATCATTCATCCATTCAATCTAGAGCAGAACCAGCGGTAAAAGTCCCAATACGCCGAACAGTATTAAATAGAAAGCCACAATAAAATTTAATAACCTGGGCCAAATCAGAATGGCTATGCCCGAGAGTAATGCTATCAATGGCGGGCCGGCCATAAAAAAGTCTACACTCATTATTGTACTCCTTTGATTAGCGGCACTACTTTCTCATCCCCATAGACAAGAAATGTATATTGCCGAGTACCAATTTGCTGGC
>JGI2160J19893_10000378_pt1 | contig 15501 bp, 13 predicted proteins | sample DeeMarSeWOR28_12_FD_19893 | JGI IMG/M metagenome (IMG submission 19893)
CAACGGCAGCAGTGGGCGTTGGGGCTTGGAACCGCGGCCGGCTCCATCGGCCAGTTCGCCATCGTGCCGCTCGCCCAAGTGCTAATCGATGCTTACGGCTGGGGCCTAACACTCAACATCCTGGCGGGCTCGGCCCTGATCATGGCATTGCTGGCCATGCCGCTGGCACCGTATTCCGGACGACCGCAATCAGGACAAATAGAAAAGGACCAGACGGTTCCGGAAGCACTGCAGGAGGCATTGCATTACCGATCGTTTTTGCTGCTGGTCATGGGGTTTTTTGTCTGCGGTTTTCATGTCGCTTTCATTACGGCGCACATGCCGGCTTTCATAACCGACCGGGGCTTTGATCCCAAAGTCGGCGCCTGGAGCATATCGATCATTGGTTTATGCAATGTTTTCGGAGCCTATCTTTCCGGCATGATATCAGGCAGGATGTCCATGCGATATTTGCTGGTGTTCATCTATGCGGCCCGCGCGGTTGTCATCACCCTTTTTTTATTGATCCCGTTCAGCCTGGTATCAGTGCTGATGTTTAGCGCGACCATGGGATTTTTATGGCTGGCGACCGTGCCACCGACCTCGGGTCTGGTTGCCGTTATGTTCGGAACCCGTTACATGGCCATGCTTTACGGTATCGTCTTTTTAGGCCATCAGGTGGGCAGCTTTATCGGCGTCTGGCTGGGCGGTTGGCTGTTTGACCGCAGCGGCGGTTACGATCTGGTGTGGTGGCTGGGGGCAGCCCTGGGTGTAATGGCCGCCGTTTTGCACTGGCTCATCAGCGAGGGCCCCGTAAAGCGAGTTGCCGCTGAAAGCACCGGATAAGAAAGTATACGGTTATTCATAAACATCAAGTAGCACTTTATATACCACGAAGGGCACGAAGATCACAAAGAGAGCATGGCTGAATTTCCCTGCTCTACCTTCATCTTCTTCGTGATCTTCGTGGTGCATCTCGAGCGGACCTATACAACTGGAACGTTCCGTATAACCGCGTAAAAGAAAATGAACGGCCTAAAAAAATACAGGCTATCCCAGTCGCCCATTGCGGAACGACCGAGATAGCCTAACCATAACACCAAACCACAAAGAGGGCAGACGTTATGGAGGGTTTCAGTTTATCATCAGTGCTTGAAAAAAAACAACATCTAAAATCTTACACAGACAAAAAAAACGAATAGGATGATTTGCAGGGAATTCATTTACGATTTTTTCCGCGGTTTTATTGCATTCAGGCTTATGATAATTACCATTTGAATTAAAAGCAGCAAGGTCATTTAAAAAGATTGACCCCCTCAAGATATGGCGCTTTTTCTCGAGGGAATCTTTAACAAAACGATCTGGTGAATTTTTTCATCAAGAAGGCAGGGCACCATGAAAAATTTAGCGGCAGTTTTAATTTTACTGTTTATGGCAGGGCCGGCCCTGACAGGGCAGGGTGAAGGAATTGCAAACACCTTCACCATCAGTGGAAGCGCGGTGGTTTTTTTCGGGCCTTCCTGGGACGAGTATGTTGCCCTGAGCGCGCAAGATAAAGATGCAATCGATACAGAGCTTTACGATTTTGCCCATAACCGGCTTCAGGTGCGTTCCTATCTGGAAGCCAATGGAATCCAGGAAATCTTCACCTCCAGCGAGGATATCAGAATTCAATTTAACTCCGGTGAGATCATCACCTACTTTCGCAGTGATTTGGGCCATGCGTTTGGTTTGATCATGACCGATGGACTGAACGCGCCGAAAGTTTTTCTGGGGGCTGCCACCCCCACGGAATTGAAATCGATGTTCGCAGAATACTTCGGCCTCCAATAAGCTTCCCGCTGTTAATCCACTTTCAAGCTTCCCTATTTTCCTGGCTAAAGTAAAGGATTAAAGGGTTTTTCCCTTTTTATCGGTCCGGCAAAGGGTGGCTAAAAACAGATCGGTTTCAGCATCAACCCATGACGGCTTGACCCCTTGATCTTTTTATCGTTATATAAAGAAGCTTTACAAAGACTTGGCCGATCATCAAAAGCAGGAAAGGATCATATATTTGCAGCAGGTTTTAGTTCTTGTTTACGGGATATTCTTTCTATCCGGTGCGGCGGCATTGATGTATGAGGTGGTCTGGGTTCGTTCTTTGAGCCTGATCTTCGGCGGGACCCATCTGGCAGTGACCACTGTGCTGTCGGTATTCATGGGGGGCCTCGCCCTGGGCAGTTTCCTTATCGGCAAACGGGTCGATAAGATTAAAAACCCCCTGAGATTTTACGGATGGCTTGAAATTGGCATTGCCATTTTTGCAGTCCTGTTCATAATTTTGCTGAAAATCTACCCGGCCGTCTACATTTTTCTGGTCCAGGGTAAAGAAAATCATAATTTTTATCTTTCCCTCATCCGCGTATTATTTGCCCTGGTTTCACTGATTGCGCCCACCACTCTCATGGGAGGAACACTTCCGGTTTTGACCCGGTTTGTTTCCAGACATCCTGAAAAACTGGCAACCCACCTGGCTTTCCTCTACGGCTTTAATACCTTTGGGGCCGTCGTCGGAACTGCTGCAACCGGGTTTCTTTTGCTTCGGTTTTATTCAGTCAGCACCACGCTGACCATTGCCATCGTGATCAACAGCCTGATCGGCCTGGTATGCATCCTGCTTCCGGACCCTTTGGCCGTAACGTCTGACCGTCGAAAAACCGGCGCTGAAGATACGGGTGTTCGCCCGGCTGCAAAATCTGCACCCCCGCCGTCTGAACCCTCTGAATTTAAAAACCGGTTTGCATTCCGCATGGTTCTCATGGGGATCGGGGTCAGCGGGTTTTGCGCCCTGGGTTATGAAGTTCTCTGGACCCGCATTTTAACCCTGACCATCGGAACGAGTGTCTACGGGTTTACCATTATGCTGGCGACATTTCTGACCGGAATTGCGCTGGGCAGCGAGACCTACGGACTTTTTCTCAAGCTCGTCCCCTCTGCCGTTGCCGATACCCGCAAACAGGTGGGTGCCTTTGGCATCGTTCAGTTGGTCATCGGTATCAGCGCCCTGGCGGTCACATTTTATATCCGGGATCTTCCCGTCCATTCAATAGCCCTGCAGGAATTTTTTCTAAACCGGGGTCTGGGGGTATTCAGCGCGCGGCAGTGGGCGAATCTAAGCCTGGCGTTTTGCTATATGGTCATACCGGCTTTTTTTATGGGACTGGCGTTTCCAATCGCCGGCAAAGTGAATGCAACCTACCGAAAAAGCGTCGGGCATGCGGTGGGAAATGTGCTGGCATATAACACGGTGGGAGCGATCCTGGGTTCGGCGGTCAGCGGCTATTTCCTGATCTATATCTTCGGCATCGAAAGGTCTTTGCAGCTTTTAACCGTAATCAATATCGGTTTGGGCCTGCAGGTGGTCTTAAGCGTGCAGCGTATCAAACCCCTTGGCTGGGGGTTCGCCGGTCTGACCGCAGCCGCCCTGACGGTTTTGATTCTCAATCCTGCTGCCTTCAGGATGTGGGACCGGAAATATTTTGCGATTTTCCGAAACAATCAACCGGATGCCTTCAATACCCCGGAACGGAAGAAAGACGCCCTTGAGAACACCGAGGTCCTTTTTTACCACGAGGGCATTGATTCGACCATCAGCTCCATCCAAATCATTGGCGGCATTCAAGCCGTAATGGTTAACGGAAAAGTCGTTGCCTCGTCGGCGCTAAGAGACCGGCAATGCCAGCTGACTCTCGGCCATCTGCCCATGTTGCTGCACAAAAATCCACGCAAGGTGCTCGTGGTGGGTCTGGGAACCGGTATGACCCTGGGAGCAACTTCGGTGCACCCCGCTGTTGAGGAATTAACTCTGGTGGAAATCGAACCGAATGTGATCGGCGCCGCCCGGACTTTTGCCGCTTACAATAACCATGTGCTCGACAATGCCGAGCTAAAAACAGTTTTCAACGACGGCCGCAATTTTTTGATGACCACGCCGGACCGCTATGATGTCATCACCGCGGATCCCATCCACCCCTGGACCCAGGGCTCCGGGTATCTGTATACTGCCGAATATTTTAAAATCGCCTCGGCGAAACTTTTGCCCGGCGGCATCATGTGCCAGTGGCTGCCGATCTATGAGCTGAGCGTGGATAACCTCAAGTCGGTTGTCAAAACCTTTTCAATGAGTTTCAAATATACCATGGCCTGGCTGACGCAGTATGATGCCGAGCTGATCGGCAGCAATGAGCCCTTGATCATCGATGAAGCACAATTAATGCGGCGCCTGGCGGATCCTGCTGTATCCAGGGACTTGAAACCGGTGATGATGGAAACCGCCACCGACTTTCTCAGCTATTTTATCATGGGCACAGCAGGGCTGACGGCCTTCAGCAGGGGCGGCATCATCAATACCGATGATAATCTATACCTTGAATTTTCTACCCCGGCTTCGATCGGAGAAGATGTGATGCCGGCCAATGTCACCGCACTGGCACAGCATCGTGAAAGCCTCCTGCCCTATTTAGTGCCGGCCAAAGACCCCGCAACCCGCGAACAGCAACGGGACAAATGGACCCTCAACCGGGAAGCGGCCGGAATCGCGGATCGGGCCCACGCGCTGTTTCTGGGCGGATTTTATGACGGCCCGGAATTCCAGGATTTGCTGAGCCAATTGAACGAAAAACACCCGTGGTTTGCCCCTGGCAGATTTTTAAAGCAGGAATATCTGGCGCAAGCGTCAAAAACACCGAAGCTGATCCAGCAGACGGCGCTGGTGCTTTTAAACGCCAGGGGAGAAATCATCAGGCTGGAAATTTCAGCAGTGATGGCACGCGTCAGCCAGGAGCGTGCGGCGGCCATCTTTGTCGATAATGCCGCAAGAGCGATCTATGGACAGCGTTATTTTTCCGGCGTTGACGTGGATCAATCCGTATCCGGATTCATCTCCGAGGTAATGGATGCCATTCGTGCGACCTACCGCCAGGAATCTCAAATGGCTTTGCAACAGGGGGAAAAATTTCCGGCGGCGGATCCGACCATGCAAAAGATCAGGCAAATCATCAACGAAAAAATTAAGGAGCGCAGACCGTCCTGATCAGATGAGCCGCCGGAAATCATTGTGTCTTGTATTGACTTGTTTTGGTTCCAGATGTTATTTATAAGGGGGTCGGAGAACTTTTACCGGTATCCAGAATATGCCACCAAAAATAACCATAAAAAAAGATTATATTTTAATCGAACCCAAAGCCGGGATTGATCTCAGAGAGATACAGCAAGGTGTTGCAAGGTTGTTCTATGTGAAAGAGATTCCGGAACAAAATAGAATCTGGGTATTTCGTGAGGGCCCGGAAAATATGTCCTACGATGATTTGCCCAAGTTAAAAGAGATCATCAAACTAAATTACCCCAAAGATTCCAGGATAAACAAAACCGCGCTGGTTATGAAACCCGGGGCGCAAACGGCTCTGGCAGAAGCCTTTGCTAAAATCGCCGAAGATTTGCCCCAGACAATTAAAGTTTTTACCAGCCTGGCGGATGCTGAAGCCTGGGTAAAGCAATAATCCGTTTCCATCTGGAAACAAGCTGTTGTCATTAAAAAACCCCGATACGATTTTAGATAAGCGGGGTTTTTTTCTTCAGCCGGACACCTGAAAACGACAGCTTCAGCTGTTTAATCCAGCCCCATATCTTCAAACAATTTTTTCAGACCCTGTTTATGGGTAAATATCTCTTTGCGGGAGAGCCCTTCCAGTTCGTGGGGAAAAACCAGCCACTGATCGGTCTCATGAATATAATAATCCGGAATAATCTCCGTTAAATTGTATTTTGGTTTAAACCAAGCGGTGGCAACCCGAATATCCTTCGGCGTGTTGCGACGCATCTTTTCCTTCAGAACCTCAAATATCGCCTGGATGCTGCTGCCGGTATCAAATACGTCATCCACGATCAGCAAGCCGTCTTCCCAGTTCGCATGCTCGATGACATATTCCAATCCGTGGACCCGTACGGTTTTTTTACGTTTTTTGATACCGTAATAAGCAGAGGTGCGGATGGCGATATGATCGGTTTTAACGCCCAGGTGATCCAGTATTTCCTGAACGGCAATGCCCACCGGCGTGCCGCCGCGCCACACGCCGATGATAAAGCTGGGCCTGAATCCGCTTTTGAAAATGCGCAGACCGAGCTCAAATGAGTCATTCAGCAATTCCTGGGCGGTCAGGTAACGTTTGTCTTCATCCATAATGAGAAAAAGCCCTCCTAAATGGGATCAGCTCTTTAGAAGTTTTTTCAAAACCTCAGATCAGGCTCAAGGGCAAGGCGTCCCGCGCATTGGAAGCGGAGCGAACACGGTAGTACGTGAGCATTTCGATGCGCGGGACAACACAGACCTTGAGCCTCAGATGGGGTTTTGAAACCACTTCTGGTAAGGGCATTATATTTTTTATTTACGCTTTTTTGTCAAATTAAAAGAGACGAACCGTTTTTCTTTGCCTTTTTGCACTTCCCGCAAGCAAAATTTTAAAATACGTTATGCATAAGGCCCAAGTAACGCGCTAACAACCACGAAGGGCACGAAGATCACAAAGAAAAGCTGGCTGAATTTGCCTGCTCGGCCTTCATATTCTTTGTGATCTTCGTGGTCCATAACAAGCGGACCTATACAATCGAACTTTCCGCATAACCGCGTCTTAAAAAAATATCATGGGCGGCCGGAAAACAGCACACCGTATTTGTTGAGCGACACTTTATCGTAAGGCAGACTTTCTTTCGGATGCGCGGGCTTGCTTTCCGCCGGATAGCCGATTGCGATGATGGTTTCCACCCTGATGTGGGCCGGAAGGTTCAGTATCCGGGCGATATAGGCCTCCGCCGCTTGCGTGTCATCATGTTTTCTTTTCCGGATCTGGATCCAGCAACTGCCAAGTTCAAGGGATGTGGCCGCCAGATGAATAAAAATAGACGCAATTGATGCATCTTCAATCCAAACATCTGCGACTTGTGGGTTTCCACATACCACGATTCCTAAAGCCGCATTTTTCAAAAATGCGGCTCCATGTGGTTTTGCGCTGGACAGCTTTTTCAGCAGACTGCGATCGGTAACGACAACAAATTCCCACGAATTTTTCCCCATGGATGTCGGTGCGCGCAGCAATGCTTCCACCAATCGATCGATTTTTTCGGACTCTACCGGTTTGTTCTGGTATTTTCGGATACTTCTGCGGCTTTGCGCCAGTGATAGAAACATTACAAACCTCCTCAGCAGACAAAACTGAAAAGCGAACAAAGAAATGTTCGCATCCTTTGGCTTTAATGCCATATACATACTTATTTTGGGGGCAGCCTGTCCAGTTTAAGAATATGAATTTCAAATGTCAATAACCTGAATGAGCGTTTTTATCCCGGGTTAAGTCACCGATATTTAGCAGGCCCACGATGACATGCCGGCGGCGGATTTGATCTTATGTTATGGGCGTGATAAAATTTTTGTGAATAACCGCGCATTTTTGCTTTTATGTTTTTTTTAATAATCGATGACTTGAGATTTTTGGGCCAACTTGATAGTAAATGGCCTGAAGCCAAAAAATGAAACGGCTGAGCCGGGATTCGAACTCTCCTGCTCGGGGGATTTGTAGTGAAAGCGAATTCATGATATTTTAACATTCAATAAGGCCATGGGGGAAGGAGCACCACGCCGAAAAGGAGAGTCCCTGACTGCCTGCCTGAGGGAACCAAAGGGGGAAAGAAGGTGCTTTTATGAAATCACTCTTAATCGTAATGGCTGCGATCATCGTTGTGGCCCTATCCGTAAATTCGATGGCAGAGTGCGGGCCCATGAACAGCGGTCATAATCTATTGTCCTGCATTGAAAGCAGCGATCCGGAGCTCTATGGCTACGGTCTGGGTTTTATATCAGGAGTAACCTTTGCCTATCGCGCCATGTATGACGGTGTGCTGAAGCCTGAAAAAATCTGTATTCCCAAAGGCGTTAAAATCAAGGAAGTAAAGCTTGTCGTGCAGGACTATCTCGCAAATCATCCAGACAAGCTGGATGAACCTCCTTGGATCCTGGTCGCCGAAGCGGTCAAGGAGGCGTTCCATTGCTACTAATGCAAGCGAAAGGAAGGAAAGCAATCTAATACCTTTGTCTTGTATGAACGCCTCAGACTCGTTTAAAATTGAGGCTATAAAAGAAAGGCGGCAGCAATGTCTACTTATACGCTTATTGGACTCGTTTTACTGGCATCCGCAATTCTACTGTTTGGCTATCAGGTCATAGAAGGGTTTCTTGGTATGGGCACATCTAATGATTATGTGTATGAAAATATCAGGTTTGAAGCTGTTCTCGGTGAAGGTGCTCAGGACTGGGTCGACGGCATTTCATCGCCAGCTATTAAAGACTTTGCCGAGACCGTGATTTCGCTGCCTTTGGTGATTGTATTGCTGGGAGGCGCCATTTTATTTTTTATCATTCACATGTTCAGGGGCCACAAATAGAACTGCAATGAGCACTGGCAGCGTTTATGCTGCTTTCCATAACCATGTTTCAAGATACGGAAAGTTTTTTTGAAAGCCTCCATATTCACCTTTCCGGGCCACGGATTCAACCGGTGGCCGAATCTTGGACCCTTATCCCCCTTAAGGCAAGAACTTCGTTTCTTTTTTCCCATCGAAATTCTGACCATGCGATTTTACCATAAATATTTTTTGCCAAGAGCCTTACATTTCCTCTGCAGCGCAAGGCCGATTAGGAAACAGCGCGAAAAAGTTGTGTCACAGGCCGCCGGCCGCGTGGTGGAAATCGGGATCGGGTCCGGACTCAATTTGCCATTCTATAATCCCTGTAAGGTGCGGCACGTTTGGGGCATAGACCCGTCGCAAGAGTTATGGAATATGGCCGCGAAGACTCTGACCCGGGCCGGATTTAGCGTGGAATTCATCAAAGGCGGTGCTGAAGCGATACCGCTTGATGACCGCTGCGCCGATAGCGTTCTGGTTACCTTCACCCTTTGCACGGTTTCTGATGTTGTCCCGGCCCTCGCAGAGATACGCCGTGTGTTAAAACCGGACGGCCAATTGATATTTTGTGAACACGGCGCGGCTCCCGATGCGGCCGTGCGGCGCTGGCAGGATCGGCTGAATCCGATCTGGAAACGAATTAGCGGTGGCTGCAACCTGAACCTGCCCATTCCATCTTTGCTGCAACAGGCAGGCTTCAAAATAAGGGCAATGGATACCATGTATCTGCCGGGCTGGAAACCTGCGACTTTCAATTACCGGGGCACGGCCGCTCTCTCTAAATAGTTTCGGCCAATGATGACAGAAAAACCCATAGATGAACTCACAAAGCGCGCCCATCAGCTGGGGTTTCGTCAGGGATATGAAATCGCCAACCGAAATCAGATTGACGAAAGCACCCCCAGAGAAGCATTTTTGGATACCGTTTTAGAGGCGGTGCTAAATTCCCTTGAAAGCACGGTGTTTAAATCCATATCGGCTGAGCTCCACTCAATGAATAAAAAATTTCCCGCCTTTGACAGCTGGAAAGTTTTTACCGATGGCGTCATTGAAGGCGCCGGAGAAAATTATGCGGATCGAACCGGCGGTGGGCAATAAATAATGGACATGTTTGATATGGCTTTTAATATTATTGAGGCGTTTCCTTGCGCTGATTGCCGTACCAATATTTAAGCGCAAACTTATCCAGCCAGGATTTCGAAAACAACAGCCCAACGGCAAGGCGCAACACCAGCCCCAGCCAGTGCCAATCACCATGTTTGTCGAATTTCCGGGTCGAAAAAATGGCTTTAACCGAACGGATTCGGGTCAGTTTGCGGCCCTGTTTGCGGCCCAAACGCATCAGGTCCCACAGGAACTGCACGTCCTCTGCAAAAAGCCGATCCTCGTTGTAACCCCCGATGGCCTCAAAATCCCGCCGGCGGCAAAACACCACACCGGTGTCCATGCGCGTGAGCCAGACCAGGGGAACCATCAGCGCATAGGTCACCGCTATTCCCAGAGACATCCGCTGTAATTTTACGCCGGATGACCCGGCGATGACCCTGCCGGTTGCAAGGCTTGTGTCAATGGCATTGAAGGTCTCCGGATGAATGGTGTTGTCGGCATCAATGAATACAAAAATATGCCCGTGTGCGTTTCGAGCGCCGGTATTGCGAACCGCCGCAATGATGCGCCTTTCTTCCTGCACCACCCGGCAGCCTCGCGATCGAGCCAGGTCTGCGGTCGCATCGGTGGACATGTTATCGACCACCAGGACTTCGATCTCGTCCGGCCCGTCGACGTAGCGGGTCCGTGCCGCTTCCACACTGTTTAATAGAGCAGGCAGGTAGGCTTCCTCATTGTAGGCGGGAATAATGAGAGAAAAACGAGGNGCGCTGCTGTGTGAATCATTCATATGAAGTCATTCCTGAAGCAAAAAGCGCGTTCCGGATTTACAGGGCGGGCTTTACTGAAAAAGAGAGATCAATCCTTATCCTTAATTGTAGCAGAACTCCTGCAGAGGTCAAGAAAATCGAATCGGACGAGGACCTGTCTTCGGTCGGTGACGCGTTGGACATGTCCGTTTAAAACGAAAACCTATTTTACCTTTATGGCCACCATGGTGNCGTCATCATGGAGTTCTTCGGATTGGACGAACTCGTCCAGACGAAGGTTGATGCATTCGACGATCTTGTTGGCGGGAAAATGCGCGCTTCTTTCAGGGCCGCTTCCAGGCGGGATTGATCAAAAAGGTGATGGCGGGTATTCATCGCTTCGGTGATAAATTGTCCAATTTTATCAAGTGCAATTCAGTCGCGCCCCAAATTCTCTCTTGTTTTTCTGCATGCCAGAACATATGATGACTGACTTTTTTTCAAACCGATGCCGGACCATTTGAGTTATGCAAACGATACCGCTTTTACTCCTGTTTCTGGGACATCTCTGGGTCGATGCTTCCCAGGCGATCCTGCCGGTGGCGCTGGTCAAACTCAAGGAGCTGTTTTCTCTGAGTTACTTCCAGGTCGGCCTGTTAATGGCCGTCTTGAACCTCACTTCCTCGGTGATTCAACCCCTTTTCGGATACATCTCCGACCGTTTTTCCACGGGATGGTTTGTTCCGGTGGGGCTTTTGTGGACCGCATTTGCCATGGGCCTGTTGGGCTGGTCGATCAATTATCCGGTCGCCATTTTTCTGGTGGGGCTCGCGGGGCTGGGTACTGCCGCCTTTCACCCGAGGGCGATGATGGCCGTCTATTTTGTAAGCGGCGACAGGCGTGGATTTGGCGCTGCCATCTTTTCCACGGCCGGCAATCTGGGATTTGCCCTCGGCCCCGTGGTGGGAAGTTTTTTAATCATCGGCTTCGGGCTTCACGCTACACCGGGACTGCTGGTCCCGGGTGTGCTGCTGTGTTTGATCATTTTCTTTTACCGGGGGGATTTTTTAAGGCGTGATGCGGTNCGGGAGAAATCTTCGAAAGAGATCCATGCGCCGTTGGAGAAATTCCCATGGGTTTCGCTGATCGCCGTGTGCCTCATCGTGACCTTGCGCTCGTGGGTGTACATCAGCTTTCTTACTTACCTGCCCATGTTTTTTCAGACAAAGGGCATTGAGCTGAAAACCGGCAGTCTGATGCTCACGGTCTTTCTGGTCGGCGGGGCTGTCGCCGGCCTTTACGGCGGCCACCTTTCGGATAAATTCGGGCGAAGACGCGTCATCGTGGTCAGCATGCTGATTTATCCCGTACTGGCATCCCTGATGATATTGAGCGAGGGTGGTTGGACCTGGCTGCTGGCCGGCGCTTCCGGTGCGGCACTTCTGGCATCTTTTGCAGTCACCATCGTGCTGGCCCAGGAGCTTATGCCGCAATATGTGGGGTTGGCCTCCGGTCTGATTCTGGGGCTGGGATTCGGCACCGGCGGACTGGGAAGCGCCTTTTCGGGATTTCTGGCCGACCGTCTGGGACTGAATTCGGTCTTATGGATTTTGGCCCTTGCCCCGGTTTTTGGGGCTGTTCTGGCCGCCTTTATCCGCACCGGCAGCAGGGAAAACCGGCACGGGTTTTAAAGAAATCAGGCGCGCGGCTCGGGCTGGCAGTATTTCGCTCTTAAACGGGGTTTTTCGATCTTGCCGGTGGAGCCCCGCGGCACCTGATCGAAGATAAACCGGCGGGGCCGTTTGTAGCGCGGCATGTTTTGTTCACAGAATGCAGCCATCTCTTCCTCGCTGGGAGACCGGCCGGGTATAAGCTCGATGATGGCGGTGACAATTTCGCCGAGTCTTTCATCCGGGGTGCCGATAACCGCCACGTCGTGAACATCCGGGTGCCGCAGGATGACGGCTTCGACTTCGACGGGATAGATGTTTTCTCCCCCGCTGTTCACCAGGTCCTTTTTGCGATCGACAAAATAGATAAAACCGTCTTCGTCGCTTTTGCCCAGATCCCCGGTAAACAGCCAGCCATTCCGAATCGTTTGGGCCGTCAGCTTGGGGTTTTTATAATATTCCTGCATAAGGCCGGCGCCCTTGACGATGATTTCCCCGACCTGATCCGGGGGAACATCTTCTCCCCGGTCGTCAACGATGCGGGCGTCCCACAGCAGACCGGGCCGCCCGATGGCACCGATTTTGGTTTCATTTCCGATCCCCAGGTGCAACGTTCCCGGTCCGGTGGTCTCACTCAATCCATAGGTGTTGTTGAATTGCATCCCGGGAAAATAGTCCCGCCAGCGCTGGACCAGGCTGGGCGGGATGGGTTGCGCACCCATGTAAAGCAGACGCCAGCGAGTCAAATCATAATCTTCCTTTTTGAGCTCCCCTCTGTCCAGGGCATGAAGAATGTCCATCGCCCAGGGGACCAGCAGAAAAACCATAGAGATCCGTTCGTTGGAAATGTTCTCAAATATGTAGGCGGGGGTGACTTTCTCGGTCAAAAGGATGGCCCGTCCGCCGGCCAGCATGCACCCGAGCAAATGACCGATGGCCAGATGATAAAAAGGCGGCAGCATCAGCATACAGTCGGTCTGTTCCCAGCGCTCATTGGTGACTTCATTTAAGGCCACACACATCAGATTCTTGTGGACATGCAGCACCGGCTTGGGCTCCCCGGTGGTGCCGGATGTGAAATAAAGGGCGCAGGCATCGTCGTCTTCCAGGGCGATACCAGGGCGTCCGGCAGGAGACTTTTCGATGAGTCCTTCTATGTTTTGCATGCCTTCAACGTCGCCAATGCAGATCGTGTTTTTGACCGTGGGCAACGCGGCGCGGATGGCGTTTATCCGGCAGGCATACTCGGCGTCCATAAAAAAGGCGACCGGCTGAGCGGCATTGGCACAATATTTTATGCTCTCGTCTTCAAACCTGAAATTGAGCGGCACGGCCCAGGCGCCGGTCGCCATGATCGCAAAATAGGTTTCCAGCCAGTTAATAGAATTCCTTCCCAGGATAAAAATCTTGTCGCCTTTGCTGACGCCTTTTTCAATCAGGGATACGGCCAGACGGTTGATGCGCTCGTCGAATTGGGCCCAGCTGATTGCCCTTCTGGATTGGCTGACAGGCCTGATCTCGACAAAGGCGGTGTGCCGAGGATAGAGTCTCGCGTTTTTGGTGATGATATCGATCATATTCATGCGAAATACCTCCTCGCCAATATGGATTTAGCCATTGATAAGGGAAATTAACATCCGGATATCCTCGAGGTCTTCAAGTCGTGTAACTGTGGCAATGATTTTATCTGCCTGTTGTCTTTCTACCGGTCGGGATGCGAATTCCAAACAATCCCGGAAGCGCCCTTCATGTTCGGCTGGAGTCAGCGGGTTCCCGGGGAAACCGGGTGCAATGTCCATTTTTTTAAGATAATTATCCCCGCTCTTGGTGAAAACCTGCATGTCCAGCGCGGTATGGCCGCGCGCATCCAGGGCAGGATCAGAAATCACCCGCACTTTTCGGGCCAGCGGCATGATTTCCGGGTCTCTGACACTCGATTCCTCGAAATGATGGAGTTTGGAGCTTTTACGGATGAGGGCGTTTGCCACGCAATATTGAATACTGAACTGGGCATTGACTCTGGGGTTGTCGCCGATTTGGAATTCGTGGCCGACGAGCTTGTGAATATAGGGAGGCACGGTCACATCGATATGATCAATCATATCGGGTTCGAGTCGGTTTTCTGCGATCAGGCCGAGAATGACCTCGGTGCTGCCCAGGGTTCCCCCGCAACTGGGAAATTTTTTAAACATCAGGTTTTGAAGTTCAAATTTTTCTCCCAGCCCGGCCACGGCCCTTTCAGGGTTCAGCAGGTCCTTGCCGTAAAGGTGAAAATAGCCGTAAACGCCTTCAAGAAAACGCTTTGGCCCGGTGATTCCGGCGCGGGCAAAACGCGCGCAGCTTACACCGCTCTGGGCAACCCAGCCCTGAATCACCCGCACGGCCAGCGACCCATCGATATTGCTCTGGAAACTTCCGCCGCTTTTATTGAATGCCAGCGCCAGAGCGTTCCAGGTTTGCTCCGGACCCAACTGGAGAATTTTTGCAGCGGCAGCTGCGGGTGCAAAAATGGCGCAGACCCCGGTGGGGTCAAAACCATCGTAGGCTGCCTCGGTAAGGTTCAAGCGAGCGGCCACTTCAGTGCCCAAAGCCAGAGCCGTCAAAAAATTCCGGCCGCTGCAGGAACCGGCCAGTTCAGCCGCGGCCAGGGCAGCCGGCACCACGGATGACCCGATATGCAAGCCGGGTTCCACTGCGTCACAGAAGTCAAGAGCCCTGGCCATAAGACCGTTGACAAAGGCTGCATTTTCAGCGGGAATTTTTCCGCCATGGTTTAAAATCGTGGCCTCGGCTTTACCTCCCATTCCGCGGTATAAATCGACGAGTGGCTCGCAGCCTTCGGCCTGAGCCCCGGCAATGGTGGTGCCCAAAACGGTAAGCACCATATTTTTGACAACACTTAGAGGCTGCGGTGGGATGTCTTTAAAATTCGATGCGCAGATATATTCGACAAGCTTTTTTTCGATCTCCATCTGTACCCCTCCTTATCGAAACTGGCCCTTGCGGCCAGGGTGGCGGACCGGTCTCGGACGCTGGTACCATCTGGCGGCAAGAATCGACTAAAGAGAAATGGTATCCATGGATACCGGAACCGCTTGCAGCGTGATTTCGATCTCCTGCCTGCGGATGACGATATTTTTTAACCAGTCTTGATTATTTTCCGTGGGATAATCGCTACGATAATGCGCACCCCGGCTCTCGCATCTTAGCAGCGCCGCCCGGCAGACCATCTCAGCCGAAAAGAGCATATTCTGCAGTTCCAGCGCCCGAATGAGCTCTCTGAAATTTTTGAACCGGAGGGCGGGAATACCTGAGCGAAGCTCTTCTATTTTTTCAAGGGCCCGGGTCAGACCTTTCGCATGGCGGGTAATCCCCGCCTTATACCACATGGTCTCCTTCAATGAATGGCGCAGTTGCCGGAGATTTGCCAGCCCACCGCAACCCAGAGATTCAAGCCGGTTTCTTTCAGCGGCGATCTTCTTTTCAGGAAGCTGCTGTGGCTC
>JGI2160J19893_10000379_pt1 | contig 15497 bp, 9 predicted proteins | sample DeeMarSeWOR28_12_FD_19893 | JGI IMG/M metagenome (IMG submission 19893)
ACGAGGAGAGGATAACAACCGGCGCCAGCAGCCGTCGTTCTTTTTTGTAGAGCCCCGGCGCGACAAACATCCAGAATTGATAGATGAGGACCGGGCTGGACAGCATGATTCCGGAAAGCAACGCCACTTTTAGATAGGTGAAAAAGGCCTCCGGCAGGCCGGTGAAGATCAGATGATCGCCCGTTTCCATTACCGATACCAGCGGCCGAACCAGGATATTGAACAAAATCTCTTTGAATCCGTAAGAAGCCACAAAACCCACGCCGACCGCAATGAAGCATTTGATCAGCCGGTTCCTGAGCTCTTCAAGATGAGACGTAAACGGTATTTTTTCTTCTTCACCGATCATTTTTGGCGGGCTCCTGTGGCGGTTCCTTTTTTTCTGTTTCAGCGCTGCTTTCAGATTCTTGTTCTGACGCGGTCGACCCGGTGTCTTTTAATTGATCAAAGGCCTGTTTCACATTTTCCAGTTTGTCTTCGGTATCATCTTTAGCCGCATCCTGAGCATCCTGCTCTTTCTCACCACCTTGGTCTTCAGCCGTTTCGGATTCATCGGGACGTTTAAATTCGTCGGTGTCGTTCTCCGGGCTAACGGATTCTTTGATATCTTCTCCCAGACCATCGAAGGCTCTTTTAACTTTTGACAGATCCTCGTCAAGCTGAATGCTTTCTTTAAAATCATTGGTTGCTTTTTTAAATTCCCGCATTGCACGGCCCAGGGTTCTGGCCAGGTCCGGCAATTTTTTGGGACCGATTACAATCAGAGCGATTGCCACGATCAACAGTAATTCGGGCATGCCGATGCCGAACATGATATACCTCAGTTAACCTTTTTGATGGATTTAATATCTTTTAAAAAGCGATCTAGTACTGGTTTCGGACCAAAGTGTCAAGTATAACCGGTAAGTGAATGCGTGCTCAAAGCGTTCTCTATATGATTAAGCCCGAAATTCAATACGTTTTGAAAACTTGGGTTTTGAATTTCGAATGTGTTTGGGAATGCGTGTTTCGGGCTTCGAAATTGCAAAAACATTTAAATTCGAGCCCCATTTGTGTCTCATCGACCCGGTTTTTAACGGGAATGACCCGATAAATCAATTGGGTCTGTCCGGTTTTAAAATCAGAAAATACAGCTTACCGGTATGGGCCAGATGCCCGGCCGCAATTTCGGCATAGGGCCCGTTGCCCCAGAACAGATCCGCCCGGCCCGGCCCCTGGATCGCACCGCCGGTATCCTGGTTGAGCACAAAGCGGCTGCAGTCCGTCCAGCTGTCGATCTGGCTATCGCTGTCAACAACCGGCTTCTTTGTCTGAATATAGGCCAGGGCGGCCGGGGGAAACAGGCGTTTATCCAGGGCGACGGATCGGCCCGGTGTCAGCAATACGTTCAAATAGCCCAGCGGTCCCTCAGACTCCAGCTTGAAAAAGACATAGCTGGGATTGTGATTAAAAACCGGTGCCATTTCCTCCGGGTGGGCCTGCAAATAGGAACGGATTTTTTGCATGGACATTTCTTCTCTGGATATTTTTTGTGTTTCGATTAAAAGCTTGCCGATGCTGCGGTAAGGACGACCATTGGTGCCATGATAATGGACGTTAATCACCTCTGCGGTATCCAGAAAAACTTTGCCCGAACCCTGGATCTGCAAAAAAAACACATCCACCGGATCTTTAACCCAGGCCAGCGGTTCGGCTTTGCCGACAAGAGCATATTCTTCCTCAATTTCCTGACGGTCATGGTATGGGACGACGGTTTGCCCGGTGTAGCGACCGATGATACTTTGCCCTTCATATTTTTCATCAAAGGCTGAGAGGTCAATTTTCATCAGGTCTGTGGGCAGGGCGTAAATCGGATAGCGGAATTCTTCGTCCGGCTGCAACCGGCCTCTTAAATGGGGTTCGTAATAGCCGGTAAACAATACTTCGCCCTTTAGATCTCTGCCAACCGATTGATAAATAATGTACCGGGTACGGATGAACTTTTTTAATTCCCTGTTGGAGGGATTCGTTCGGATAAACTCCAGGAAATACTGCAGCGATTTTGTCAGATGAGCGGCTTCAAAGCGGTCTTTTCCGAATTGATAGGTTCGCTCGGCCGGCACCTGTTGCAGGTACACCAGGCTCTTTAAGATCGCGTGTTCCAATCCGTCGAGATTCAGATCATCACTGAAATCCGGATAGGTAAAAGAGGAACTGCGGACCATCGCCAATTCCTCCGGGGGCCGTTTAATGGGGGCCGGACATCCCGCGATGAAAACCGTAAGAGCGGATCCTAAAATCAGGGCGCATATGGAATAAATAGAGGTCTTCTTTGTCATTGGTTTCGGGGTATCTAATTGTTGGAATTCAATTTTTCGCTTCAAAAGCGGCTGATACTCCGTGTACTGATCATTGTTTTCGAGTATACGTTCCGCTTTTGCCGCCGGATTTTTTTAACAGCCGGATGTTTGAAATCGTCATTTCTTTATCATGGGCTTTGCACATGTCATAGATGGTCAGCGCCGCAACCGAGACGGCGGTAATGGCTTCCATTTCAACACCGGTCTGATCAATGGCGCGCACCGTTGCGTCAATGCCCATGCAGCTTGCGGATGCATCCGGAGAAAAGTCAATCTGGATGTGGGTGATATTCAGGGGGTGGCACATGGGAATGAGTTCCGAGGTTTTCTTGGCAGCCATGATTCCGGCGATACGGGCAGTTTCAAGGACATTGCCTTTTTTTACCTTGTGACTTTGAATCAAATCGAATGTTTCCGTACGCATATGGATCGTCCCGCTGGCGACTGCCGTGCGAACCGTCGGCTTCTTTGCGGTGACATCCACCATCCGGACCCGACCGTCTTCATCGATGTGGGAAAATTTAGCCATGCTTTCTCCTTTTCAATTAAATTAACCACAGAGAACACCGAGTTCACGGAGAAAACTTATTTGTTTTGCGACCTGCCAATACCCAATACCGGGTATCCAATAACCGGCCTATGTAACCATCTCCTCGGCGCGTTGTAAGTCAGCCGGTGTGTTGATATTAAAAAAAGACCGCAGGTCAGGATCTATTTTGCATAAAACTTTTTCAGAAATGGTTTTGATTCGGCTTTTGCGAAACGCCCTTATGACTTTTAGTTTTTCCTGCTCAAGATGATGTTGCGCTGCATTCAAACAGTTTTTGGAATAAACCGCGCAAAGGGGTTCGAGTCCGGCGGAGGTTTCGGGTATCACGATGTCAATTTGGGCCTCAATTTTTCCGACAACGGTTTCAACCATTTCTTTTTTTAAAAAGGGAGTATCGCAGGCCGATATAAACCCAAACGGATTTGTCATGTAAAAAAGACCGGCGTGAATTCCGGTCAGAGAACTTCGAATCGGGAAAAGATCCGATACGATCAACAAGTCCCATTCCAAAAATTTTTGGGGGTGGTTGGTGACCAGAATGATTTCCTCAAAAAGCTCTCTGTAAATCCTATAAATTCGATCCAAAATGCGGACGCCGCCTACCCGCAGGAGGGCTTTTTCCGTGCCATCATAACGACTGGCCAAACCGCCGGACAGAATCACCCCGCTGCAGGAAAATTTGCTCGTTGAAGACATGATACGAATCAGATTAGGAGAAAAGCGGGGCAAAATCAAGGTAAAATCAGGGGGTTCGAATAAGATATTTCTTGATCAAAAGACAGGTTATGATGTAGTTATTGGACTCGACGAAAAAAATATTAAAATAAGAATCCAATCGTTTGGAAGACGGCGTGCACCATCACTTGGGCACGCCAAACACTTGACTATGGGCGTAGACGAACATAAGAAGCAAGCTCCCCGATCCGTTACATTAGGCATCATTACGGTTTCAACCACCCGGGCATTGATTGATGACACCAGCGGTCAATGGATCCATGAACAGGCTGAAAAAAGTGGCCACAGGGTGGTTTTTCACCAGGTAATCCCCGACGACGCTGAAAAAATAGCCGCCACACTGCAAGATGGAATCAATGAATCAAAGCCCCAGGTGGTTCTTTTGACCGGCGGTACGGGGATTACAAAAAAAGATGTAACCATTGAAGCCGTCAGCCCGCTGTTTACCAAAGAGCTGAGTGCATTCGGTCCCCTGTTTGCCAAACTCAGCATGGAGGAAATCGATTCCGCCGCCATCATGTCCCGCGCCAATGCCGGTGTTATCGGCAACACCGTTGTGTTTTGCATGCCGGGCAGCCTCAACGCCTGCAAACTGGCCTGCACCCGCTTGATTTTTCCCGAGCTGGGGCATCTGGTCAAGCACATCAACGATTAAAACCTAATAGTTGTCGTTAGACGGAGATGTTTTTACAATAATTAAAATTAGGTTTTGTTTACCTTGAAAACTTTCAATTATGATATCTGCAATATTGCTGGAAATTGGATATTCTCAATGGATCTCAACCCGACTGATATTTGGTTTTTGCCCGAGGATATCTGTAATAATCACCTTAAGACTCAACCATTACATTGTATACGCTTCAATTTGACACGATCCAATATTTACGTTATTTCATTTCACCATCCAATTTGACTTTTACATCTTTCAAACTGCTTAAACATTAAGCGGAGGGCACTAAATGAAATGCCCAAAGTGTCAGTTTGAGAACCCTGAAGGATCAAAATTTTGCCTTGAATGTGGTGGAAAGTTTGAACTAAAATGTCCCCACTGCAGCAAAACTCTTCCTGTTAATGCTAAATTCTGTAATGAATGCGGCATCGATCTCACAAAGCCTATTGAGACTGCGCCCATCAATTATTCAGAACCCCAGTCCTACACCCCCAAACACCTAACAGACAAGATTCTTAATACTAGAAGTTCCATTGAAGGTGAAAGAAAGCTGGTCACCGTTTTATTTGCCGATGTTGCAAATTACACATCCATGTCTGAAAAGCTTGACCCTGAGGAAGTTCACCAGATTATGGATGAGTGCTTCAGGATTTTAATGGACGAAATCCACAAATTTGAAGGAACCATCAACCAATTCACCGGCGACGGTGTGATGGCGCTCTTTGGTGCGCCAATTTCACATGAAGACCATGCGCAAAGAGCCTGTCGGGTAGCTTTGTCAATTCAAAAAGCCATCGATGCCTATGGAAACAGGTTAAAAAATGATGTTGGTGTGGAATTCAGAATGAGGATCGGTCTCAATTCAGGCCCAGTGGTAGTCGGTTCGATTGGTGATGATCTACGGATGGATTACACGGCTATAGGTGATACAACCAATCTTGCATCCAGATTGGAAGGTTTATCAACACCTGGAGGTATCCTCGTTTCCAACGATACTTACAATCTCACCAGGGAGTTCTTTGAATTTGAAGCATTGGTACCGATGGAAGTAAAAGGCAAGCACGAACCGGTAAATGCTTACAAGCTTGTAAGAGCTAGCGAAATTGAGACCAGAATTGAGGCTGCAACGGCCAAAGGACTGTCCAGATTTGTAGGAAGGGAAAGCTCTACGGCAAAACTGGTGAAGATCTGGAAACGGGTAAAATCCGGATCAGGACAGGTCGTAGGGGTGGTCGGCGAGGCCGGTGTGGGTAAAACCAGGCTCCTGTTAGAGTTCAAGAATCAACTGCCCAAGGACCAATTTACCTATCTTGAAGGACGTTGCCTTCATTATGGCCGTAACATGGCCTACCTGCCCATATTAGGAATTCTTAAATCCTATTTTGGGATTAAAGAGAAAGACAGGGAAACCACCATTCAGGAAAAGATAACCGACAAAGTTTTAAGCCTTGATGATAGTATCGCGTATATTTTACCGCCTTTGATGGACCTTTTGTCTCTCACAGTGGGGGATAAGGCTTATTCGCAGCTAGATCCGGGTGAAAAAAAGCTTCGAATTTTTGAGGCCGTTCGAGACCTGCTCATCCGCGAGTCGCAATGCAATCCTTTGATTCTGTGTGTTGATGACCTTCACTGGATAGACAAAACATCGGAAGAGTATTTGAGTTATCTAATCGAATGGTTGGCCAATACTAGCATTATTTTAATTTTACTCTACAGACCGGAATATACCCATCAATGGGGAAGCAAATCCTACTACAATAGAGTTGGTGTAGAACAACTCACCACTAAATCTAGCGCAGAATTAGTACAGGCTATCCTCGCAGAAGGAGAGGTTTTGCCAGATTTGAGAGAACTGATCCTTGATAAAGCGGCAGGTAACCCGCTCTTTGTTGAAGAACTCACCCACAATCTACTGGAGAACGGCTCAATTCAGGTGAAAGGTAATCAGTATGCCCTGAGGGAAAACACTTCAGAGATTCATGTGCCTGATTCTATTCATGCAATTATAGCAGCCCGGATGGACCGTTTAGAGCAGAGCCTTAAAAGAATTATGCAGGTTGCTTCGGTAATCGGGAGGGAATTTGCTTTTCGTATTCTTCAAGCCATAATGGGAATGAGAGAAGAACTCAAAGCCAATCTCCTTAACCTTCAAGGATTGGAATTCATTTACGAAAAGCGTCTTTTTCCAGAGCTAGAATATGTTTTCAAACATGCTCTCACTCAGGAGGTTGCCTATAACAGCTTACTGCAAAAGAAAAGACAGCAAATTCACGAAAGTATCGGGCAAGCCATCGAATCTCTTTATTCGGAACGACTGGAAGAGTTCTATGAAGTGCTCGCATTCCACTACGCGCGAAGCAACAACAAGGATAAGGCAATAGAGTATATCGATCTATCTAGCCAGAAAGCTGTAGAACTCAGTGCCATGGAAGAAGCCATGGCCTATTTTGAAAAAGCTATGCATCTGTTAGATAAACAACCAAATGACAAACTGAATAAAAAACGTCGTATCTCCATCATAATAAGCCATTGGCCCACTTTTTTATTTTTATTTAGGCGACCCGAATACCATGAACTGTTGATTCGCTATAAGCCTATGGCAGTCGAACTTAATGATCCAAAATTGTTGGGAGTATTTTATAGCAATTTGGGGGTATGCGAGTGGTGGTTCGGTGACTTAAGACAATCTGTCCAAACTCTTACGAAAGCGGTAAGAATTTGCAAAGAGGTAGACGATGCTGGATTGGCCAGTCATGCTGCCATGACCCTTCAATGGTGCTATGTATGGATGGGTGATTTTGAGTCTGTCATTGCTCTGAAAAAAGACGTTTTGCGCATGTCAGAGGAGATATTTAATTATCGTACGTATGTTTTGTCTCTAACTGCAACCTCAATGGCTTATTCACAAATGGGGCAATGGAATAACGCGATAGAGGACGGCCAAAAGGGATTAAAAGTCGCAGAAGAATATTCCAATAATAGTTTTACCTCCTTCGCTGCTTTTTCCCTTGCCTTGGCTAATAGTTTAAAAAATAATCATAGTCAGGCACTCAAGTATGCAGAACTGTCAGTCCAGAAAGCCCCAAACATTGGGGACAAAGTGTTTTCTCAAAGCGGCCTTTCATGGGCTTTGTGTCGCTCCGGAGAAGTACTTAAAAGTATTGAGATTGGGAATGAACTGGTTCCTATGTACCAAGCTGTGAGATTTCTGCCTGGTGAAATTTGGCAGACACTTCTTTTAGGTGAAGGGCTTTTTCTGAACAAAGAATACCAAAAGGCCACTCAAACGATCAAACATGCTTTTGAGCTTGCCAAGCAGTGTGAAATGAAGTTTTTTATTGGTTGGGCTTGCCGACTTCTGGGCGAAATAGCCCTGAAAACCAATTCTGCTCAGATTGATGAACCCTTGGCGATCCCACATTTTAATGAAGGCATTACCATTTTCCAAGAGATCAAAGCTGAAAATGAGTTAGCCTTGGCTTACGTAGGCTGCGGGCGGGTGAGCAGGAAGCAAGGTGAAGTAGATCAGGCTCGGGAGTATCTACTGAAAGCTCTTGCGATCTTTGAGCGACTGGGCACGCCGCATGAGCCAGAAAAGGTAAGAGAAATTTTAACCGAATTGTCTGAAGAGTAGTATCTGAAAGACACAATATATTATATGGCACTCTTCTGTAGATTTATGCTGATATCATCAATGAAAATTTGGTTTAAAAATTATGGATACCTCCAACAGATTCAAACTTTGGGAGACTCTTGAAAAGTGGTGATATCACTTCTGTCAATCGAAATTCTGACTCGTCTTCAAGTTTTGGCAAATCTGGTAACGGTCAGGGCAAAATAAATCACTTATCCGCCTTTTTTTTAAGGAAAGGGTCGCGCAGGCCTTTTTTGTAGATTTTACCCGATCCGGTTTTGGGCAGTTCATCTAAGAAATGGATGGCTTTGGGGGCCTTGTAAGAAGCCTGATGTTCTTTGCAAAAGCTGATGATTTCATCCTCGCTGGCAGTCTCACCGGCTTTGAGCACCACGGCCGCATTGACGGTCTCCCCCCAGCGGTCATCGGGCACGCCGAAGACGGCGGCCTCTAAAATCTTGGGGTGCATGTAGAGCACGTTTTCAACTTCGGTGGAATAAACATTTTCGCCGCCGGTGACAATCATGTCTTTTTTGCGATCCACTATATTGACGTAACCTTCTGCGTCCAGGGTGGCCAGGTCCCCGGTGCGCAGCCACCCTCCGGTAAAGGCTCTGGCCGTTTCTTCGGGCTGATTCCAGTATCCGGGGGTAATGGTATCGCCCTTCACCCAGATTTCACCGACCTGCTGCTCATCGGCGGCAATCGGCACCCCCTGTTCGTCCACCACTTTAAGGTCCACGCCAAGCGCCGGCCGGCCGGTTTTGGATTTGTATTTCAGCTGCGCATCGGGCGGTAGCGCTTTCAAATGGTCTTTTAAGATACTGAAAGTCAAATACGGGCTGGTTTCGGTCATACCGTAAGTCTGGATGTAATCGCAGCCCAGCGTTTCCATGATGCTTCTCACCAGCTCGGGCGCAATGGGGGCACCTCCGCTGAGGATTTCCCTCAGGCTTGAAAAATCATATTCGGTCACCCGCGGATGTTTGATCATCAGGTTGAGCATGGTGGGGATCAAATTGCTCATCGTTATCTTTTGCTTTTCGATCGCGGCCATAACGGCTTCGGCCTCAAATTGACCGACCATCACGTGGCGGCCACCGACCCAGGTGACGGCAAAAGTGGCCCAGGCATCGGCCAGATGAAACATGGGCGCAACATGGCCCCAGACATCGCTCTCCACCAGTTTTAGCTCGGCGATTGTTCCCAGTGCATGGCTGCAGACGTTTTTATGAGTGAGCATAACCCCTTTGGGCTTTCCAGTGGTGCCGCTGGTGTAATACAGATGGGCAACCCGGCTTTCATCAATGGATTCAGGCTGCAAGATCCCGGCATGGGCGGAAACCGCATCTTCATATTTATGGCACTGAATTAAGATGGAACCCTGCGGTTTTTCGCCAATCCAGAGAATCCCCTCGAGAGGAACACCATCCTTCAATGCGCCTTTGACCACATCGACAAAATGCGTTGCGGCAATTAACCAGCGAGATCCGGCATCTTTCAAAATGGATGCGACTTCTCTGGCGGCCAGGCGGTAATTGAGTGGATTGAGAATGGCGCCCATGCCGGCAGCCGCATAGTAGGCCTCCAGAAATGCATGCGAGTTGACTTCCAGAATGGAGATGCGGTCCTCTTTTTGAATGCCGCGGCTTTGAAAAAATCGCGCCAATCCGGCCACGCGCTCACCGATCTGATGATAGGTGTACTTGCGTTCTCCGTCGATGACCGCTATCTTTTCAGGGTATAAATCCAGCGCTTTCCTAAGCGTCATCCAGATATTCACGGCAGTTTCCCTTTTTTAACTTAAAAATCCAGCGAAGCCATAACTGAACTCATCGCTAAAATATTACGATTGAACACCGGTTGAGCCCGTTACCCGTTAGCCGGTTAAAAAAAGGAATATATTTTCCGATGTCAACCGGCACAACGGGTTAACCTGAATTTTGATTCCTATCATACCATCGCCTTTTTAAATGCCAAGTCCAAAATTATTGCGATTTGACGAAAGATATGGTTGAAATGGCGATACAGGCATCTCTGGCCAACGGATGGCCTCATAAACAATTGACATCAGCATGGAGTTGACTAGCTTATCAAATAAAAAGGGATTTTTATGACCTTAGAAATCGAAAGTTTTGCTGAAGATTTTGACCCGCGGTTCAAAATCTTCCATGAGTTGATGGCCCGCAAGGTCAGGGATATTCTGCTGGTCTCGACACCTTACGATGCCTGGATTCTGGAAGAAGATTGCCGTCTTTCGGAACGCATCATTCATGAATACCGTGGCCTGAACCTGAGCAATCCGCCTCGATTTACCTGGGTTTCCACGGCCCAGGAAGCCCTGTCGATGCTGGATGAAAAGAGATTTGACATGGTGATTACCATGAGCCAGCTGGCGGATATGGATGTTTTCACCCTCGGGGAAAAAATCAAAAAGAGAGTTCCCGACCTGCCGGTTGTTTTGTTGGCCCATGATTCTTTACCCTCGCCGGCCCGCGAATGCCTGCCGGATTTTAACCGTCTTCCCGGGATTGATCGGTTTTTTGTCTGGTCCGGGAATACCGATATCCTGGTGGCCCTGGTCAAAAGCGCTGAAGATCGGCTAAACGTAGAACACGATACCGAATTGGCCGGCATACGCGTAATCCTTTTTGTGGAGGATTCTCCGACGTACATTTCCTCTTTACTGCCGGTTCTTTATAAAGAACTGGTCAGTCAGACCCAGGCGATTATGGAGTACCGGCACCACGAAGAACACAAGCTGCTGACCATGCGGGCACGCCCTAAAATTCTGGTGGCCGAAAACTTCGAAGAAGCCAATCTGCTCTTTGAAAAATTCGAGCCTTATGTTTTAGGCGTCATATCCGATGTTCGCATTCCGCGAAACTGTGTGCTGGACGAAAACGGCGGCGTTGCATTTCTTTCAAAGATAAAAAAAGAACGTTTCGACATTCCACTTTTGCTCACCAGCTCTGAATCCGTCAATGCGGATAAGGCCAAAAAAATTCCGGCCGCTTTTGTTGATAAAAACTCACCCAGCCTGCACGCCGAGGTGCGCTCGTTTTTCATGGACCAGCTGGGATTTGGAGATTTTGTTTTTCGTAAACCCGATGGCCGGGAAATCGGACGCGCGCCCAATCTACGCGAACTCGAAGAAATTTTGCGCCGCATTCCGCAAGACTCCTTCGTACATCATTATACCCGCAATGACTTTTCAAGATGGCTCTTTGCACGCACCGAAATTATGCTGGCCTCCAAAGTCCGCCCCCTAAGAGAGGAGGACTTCTCAAGCATTGAAGACCACCGGCAGTATTTGGTTTCACTGATTCAAACCTGGCGACAGCGTCGGCAAAAAGGCGTAGTCGCAGACTTTCATCCCGGAGACTTTGATCCGGATACGGAATTTTTTAAAATCGGCAAAGGCTCCATGGGCGGAAAGGCCAGGGGATTGGCCTTTGTCGCCAATTTGCTGCAGCGGCTGCCGGCCATCCATAAAAAATTCGAGAATGTGAACATTTTTGTTCCCCAGACCCTGGTGGTGACCACCGAAGGCTTTGATGCCTTTATCGAAGAAAATGACCTCAAGGAACTGGCAAAATCAAATGCGCCGGATGAGGAAATTGCCGAAATATTCCATGGCGCCAATTTTCCGCAATCGATTGCCGAGGAGCTCAAAGCCTATCTCGAACGAATCAACTATCCGCTGGCTGTTCGATCCTCAAGCCTGCTGGAAGATGCCCAATTTCGTGCCTATGCGGGCCTTTATCGAACCTATATGCTTCCCAATGATCACCCGGATCTCGAATTACGGCTGGAACAATTGATCAATGCCATCAAACTGGTTTATGCGTCAACTTACTTTCGGGACCCCAGGGCATTTTCAAAGCGGGTGGGTCATCGCACCGAAGAAGAGAAGATGGCCGTCATCATCCAGCAACTGGTGGGAGAAAGATACGGCAATTATTTTTACCCGACCTTATCCGGTGTTGCCCAGTCTCATAATTACTACCCTTTTGCAAAAATGAAGCCGGAAGAAGGTATCGCCACGGTGGCGCTGGGACTTGGCAAAACGGTTATGGAAGGCGAGAAAGCGCTGCGCTTTTCTCCCAGATATCCGCAGTTGCTTCCGCAGCGGTCTACGGTCGAAGATATCCTGGAAAACTCCCAGCAGGTTTTTTATGCCCTGAACATGGGTGAAGATTCACAGGCGGTGGGTATCCTTGAGGATGCCAACCTTGTCAAAAGAGATGTCAGCGATGCGGATGAGGAAGCCCCGGTGAAGCTTTTAGCAAGCACATATATTCCTGAAGAACATCGCATCCGAGATTCTGCCCACATACCCGGCTATCGGGTACTTACTTTTGCCCAGGTTTTAAAGTACGGGCAGTTTCCGCTGGCAGAAATGCTTTCCGAAGTTTTGAATCTGGGCGAAGAAGGGATGGGCTGTCCGGTGGAGCTCGAATTTTCGATCAATATGCCCCGCGATCCTGATCGAGGCGCGGAATTTGCCTTTTTACAGCTCAGGCCGATGACGGCCCGTGCCGAGCTGCTTCAGGTCGAAATCAGCAATGAAGAAATTACCAGGTCCTTCTGTGTTTCCTCTCATGCGCTGGGCAATTCCGAAAGGAACGATATGGCCGACATTCTCTTTGTAAAACCCGAACGGTTTGATCCTGCCAAAACCCCGCAAATTGCCCGGGAGATTAATGAGCTGAACGCCGCTCTGTTGAGTGAATCCCGCAAATACCTGCTGGTCGGTCCGGGCAGATGGGGTTCGGCCGACCGCTGGCTGGGGATCCCGGTAAGCTGGGCCGAGATTTGCGGCGTGGGGGCGATGGTTGAAACGTCTTCATCGGAGTTGAAGGCCGATCCATCCCAGGGTTCCCACTTCTTTCATAATATCACCACCCTGGGAATCACCTATGCAACCGTTGGCGATGAAGACCCGGATTTTATCGATTGGGACTGGCTGACTTCCCGACCGCTGGCCAATGAAACTGAGCATTTAGCCCATATTCAGCTGGACAGGCCGTTTATTTTGAAAGTGGATGGGAGGACGTCGAAATGTGTGATGTACTGTTAAAAAGTTAGCCCGTTAGCCGTTGAGCCGGTTGATTGGTTAAGCTTAAAATTAGATGGTTTTCCTTTTGCAACGGGCTAAACCGGTAACGGGCCAACCGGCCAAACCTTGCCTCTCGCCTTGTAAAAGACCAGGAATAAAGATCGCGGTGAAGAAAAAGAAGCTCAAATCAACGAATAAGAAGATAGATTTTGTGAGCGCATTGGTGGCCAATGCCGACGGAGAAATTTTTGAGCTCGAGGGCTATGCAGCGGTGGGAATGGCCGGGAACATGCAAATACCACTGACACTTGAGAATACCTGCAATCTGCCGTTTGGCAGTGAACTGATGTTTCTGCCCGAGCGCCGGCCGGTTTTGTTCAACCGACAAGCGGGCCGGATTGAAACGATCCGTGAGAACCCCCACGCTCCCGGCCAGCCGCTGTTTCCAGTGGCTGCATTTAATTCCCCGGGCTACGTCATTTCCTATCTGGGGGCTTATGTTGAAACGCCAAAGGCTCAAACTCTGCCGCTTTTTTCCTATGGCGCCGTGGGGTGGCATGGGGGAAAATTTCGTTCAGCCGTCATTCGGGTCGACCGGGAAAAAAGACAGGACTTGCGGTTGATGAATCCCGACGATGTTGCCATCGGAATCGAAAATATGCGCAAACAGATGCCGGCCAATCGCCTCAGGGACCACCTTGAAAAATGTGCCCTGCAGTTCGGGTGCCCGGCAGCCAAAAATTTCTTTTTGAGTCGCTACGAGGCGCCGCTGCCCACCGCCAGACAATGCAATGCGCTCTGTCTGGGCTGCCTGTCTTTGCAGCAACACAGCGATATTCCTCACAGCCAGGATCGCATCGGATTTACCCCCTCACCGGAAGAAATCGCAGAAGTGGCGATGGCGCATATCAGGCGGGTCAAAAACAGTGTGGTCAGTTTCGGACAGGGCTGCGAAGGAGACCCGCTGCTGGCCGCTGATGTCATTGCGCCGGCCATTCGTCTGATTCGCGCTGAAACGAAGCAGGGCACCATTAACATGAACACCAACGCCAGCCTGCCGCCAGCGCTGCGGCAGGTGATCGATGCCGGCCTGGATAGCATTCGTATCAGCATGAACAGCGCGCGCAAAGAGTGCTATCATGCCTATTTTCGCCCGAAAGGCTACGAATTTTCCGATGTTTTGCGAAGCCTTGATCTCGCTCTGGGAAGCGGTCTGTTTGTGGCCGTTAATTATCTAAACTGCCCCGGGTTCACCGATACACCGATGGAAATAAAAGCATTACGCCGACTGTTAAGGCAATACCCGATTCACATGATTCAGTGGCGCAATCTGAATTTTGATCCGCTGCGCTATTATGAGAGCATGAATGGCGTGGCCCCGAACGGCACACCGGTCGGGATGGAGCATCTGCTGGAGCAAATCCGGCAGGAATTTCCGTATCTAAAATTCGGCTACTTCAACCCGCCCAAGGAGAAATTTTAATTTTAACCACAGAGCAAACTGTCTCAGGCTTCTGGTCACTGGCATCTGGCTGATTGTCTCTGGGTCAGCCAGCAGCAAGCAACAAGAAGCCGGTAGCCAACCTAAACTTTTTAAACCTCTGAACGTTGAACCTTTGAACCAGAAGACGGACACCTGAAATTTGAAACATGAAATGGATTGAAGCCAAAGTTGTTTTTGATGCTGACGATAACACCCTTGCCGGCGAGCTGATTGCCGATCTGTTTTTCGAATTCGATTTGCAGGGTGTGGTTGAAGAAGACCCGACAATAGAGCCGGCCGAGGATTGGGCTGAAGATTCGATTGGTCGCGCGAAGCAGCATGCGGTTATCGGTTATTTTCTTAAAGACCGGCAGGCCAAAAAGCGCTGCAAGATTTTGGAAGAAAGATTGGCCGTTTTAAAAGCGCATTCTGCGCTGCTTTATCGGGTCAGCTATAAAGAGCTGGATGAAGAAGACTGGGCCGAGGCCTGGAAGGCTTTTTTTGAGCCGCGGAAAATCGGAAAAAAAATTGTGGTTAAACCCACCTGGTGCCGGTACAAAGCCGGTCCCGGCGATATCTTGCTGGAGCTGGATCCCGGCATGGCCTTCGGTACCGGTACGCACCCGACCACGGCCTTATGTATTCGCCTGATTGAAGATTATCTGCATAAAGGCGATTCGTTTTTAGATATCGGTACCGGCTCGGGGATATTAATGATAGCAGCGGCTAAACTTGGCGCCGGATTTGTTTGCGGCCTTGATAAAAATGAGATGGCTGTTAAAATTGCTCAAACAAATCTGTGTCTGAACGGGATCGCACCCCAGAGGTTTTCCGTAAAAGAGGGCAACCTCGTTGCCGGAGTTGAAGAAAGGTACGATTTGGTTGTGGCCAATATTTTGACCCAGGTGATCTATAACTTGCTGGAGAATATTGAAAAGATCCTCAATGACAAGGCCATTTTTATTTGCTCCGGAATCCTCGAAAAAAACGAAAACCTGGTGATTGCCAGAATGAAAACCAT